>SKEH01000415.1_pt1 | contig 26979 bp, 31 predicted proteins | sample 4826571 | NCBI WGS metagenome assembly SKEH01 (sample SAMN11008814, study PRJNA524170) | human gut metagenome | biome: Human fecal sample; material: Feces; isolation source: fecal sample from pouch patient p29 | host: Homo sapiens | place: Israel: Tel-Aviv | collected 2016-09-14 | reverse complement strand
CGCCTGCAAGTCGCCGCCACCTGTGCAAAGTCAACGACCGGAGCCAGCGGCATGGGCGATGGAGAAAGCCCAGGACTTACAGCAGATGCTGAACTCAATTATTACCGTCTCCGAAGTGGAATCGACAAGATAACCGCGCAGGTTAACTACCTGCAGGAATACATCAGGACTCAGTGCCTGAAATAATTTTTTTGCAAATCACAAAGTCAATTTAATGAGCCTCGCGATGCGGGGCTTTTTATTCCCAACTCTATAGGTAATTTTATGACCCAGCATATTGGCGTAAAACTGATTAACGCCTTTCCGATGACGAGACAGGCATATAACGATTTTCGTGGCTGGCAGCTTCCTGCCGGAGAAAACGGCGAGGACGAAGGCTATCTGGTTGAATATCTGGATGGCGGAAAACCTAACACCGATCGCTTTGATGGCTACGTTAGCTGGAGTCCAAAAGAAGTATTCGAAAAGGCTTATCGTCAGGTATCAGGGCTAAGTTTCGGCCTTGCCATCGAAGCACTCAAACTGGGTAAGAAAGTTACCCGTGCTGGCTGGAATGGGAAAGGCATGTATCTGCAATTAGTTCAGCCACCGCAATCAGCCACTCCGAATGATTGGCGCTATGACGTTACATGTGGTGACGAGTATACATTTGTTCCTGGTGTAAAACTTCTTCCCTGGATTGGGATGAAGACTGCTGATTGTAAATTTGTTCCGTGGTTGGCGAGTCAGACTGATGTTCTGGCTGAAGACTGGCAAATCATTTAACCATGTAGGCATTACAAAGCCCATCTACGGGTGGGCTTGATAATGAAACCGTGATTTACATCCCCACAATCCGGGTATGTAAAAGATAGTTCAGGCGAGAACAGATTTAACTAAATCTGTGCACCACCAGTTACGGAAGTACAGCGACACAACCCAAGCCAGTAAGTGGGGAAATAACACTGGCAGCACTGAAAGATGAACCTCCTGCCTTATGGCAAAAAAGATTCTTTGTGGTGGCGGACTGATGGAAAGACATCCTAATCAAGCAACCACGCCACAGGGGCATAATTATGAACGACCAGCAAATCGAAAAAGAAATCGTTGAGAAAGGCAAAACCGCTCCGCGAGTTACCCCGCAGCACATCGAAGACGTGATTAAAAGCGAGCATTACTTTACTGCTTATGATGGACGTAATGGTGCCATTTCCAGCAACGAATATTGTGGCAGGGAAAAACCAGAAGAAGGCGATCGTGATTTATCACCATTGAAGTTGCTCACTTTCTGCGTACTGGTGCTGAAGAATGGCTTCACCGTCACCGGAGAGAGTGCCTGTGCAAGCCCGGAAAACTTTGATGCAGAAATTGGTCGGAAGATTGCCCGGCAAAATGCTGTAAACAAAATCTGGATGCTCGAAGGTTACTTGCTGAAGCAGAAGCTAAGCGAACAGTAGTTATTACAAAAGCCATTCCCTACAGAGTGGCTTTGATAATGGCTTATACCCTACACGGGATATCTTAACTGATATCCCTTTTAACGGATAAACGGAGCCAACAATGGCAGAGATTATTCCCATGACTGAAGAACAGAAATTCCAGTTAGAGATTTACAAGCTGGTCATGAACCAGAACGCAGCCGCAGAAGAAGCATTTCAATTCATTGGCACTGACGAACTGAAGCTTGAACTATTCAAAATTCACTTCCAGTCAGGCGGCGCTAATTCAGATATCACGACCCGCACTATCGAAGCAGTGCGTAAATCGAAGGAAGCGTTAGACCTGTTCACTACCGGAGTGTAAAAGATGACTGAACAAGAAATGCCGAGATACCAGTGCCACAAAAAAGTTCGCGCCCTGAAGATTGGCTCTATAGAACATAAGCCAAACCCAGATCAGTCTGGTAAGACTGGCTCTTCTAGTTATGGGGCAATTATTCATCCGGATGATAAGAAATACGCAGCATTTGATGTTAGCGCGGAATATATCTGTAAGCACAGACCAATGTCTGGAGGCTATTACGTTGTCTATGAGGATGGATATGAATCATATTCTCCTGCTGAGGTATTTGAGTCTGGATATTCAAAATTATAGGAATCCTCTATGACAATCGTCGTTGATCTTGGTAAGGAGAAGAAATTCCCAATTACTCAAGAGCTATACGAGCGGCTGGAAAGCGTCATTCATGATTACGATGGTGAAATCAGTTTATGTGAGGCGATTGGCACACTCGAATTGCTGAAGCAGTCACTGATTGAAGGCGCGAAAGAGTCCTCAGCCTGAAATAACAACTAAGTGAGATGAATATGGCAGCACCAAAGGGCAACCGATTTTGGGAGGCCCGCAGTAGTCATGGGCGAAATCCTAAATTCGAATCGCCTGAGGCGCTGTGGGCTGCTTGTTGTGAATACTTCGAGTGGGCTGATGATAACCCGCTATGGGAGGGTAAGGTATTTTCATATCAGGGAGAAATAATTAAGGCTAATGTCCCTAAGATGCGAGCCATGACTATTTCAGGATTGTGTACCTTCCTTGATATCACCAGGCAAACATGGGGAACCTTCCGGTCAATGGAAGGTTTTTCTGACGTCACATCACGAGCGGAAGACATCATCTACGACCAGAAATTCTCTGGCGCAGCCGCTGACCTTCTCAACGCTAACATCATCGCCCGTGATTTGGGCCTCAAAGAGCAGTCGCAAGTTGAAGACGTGACACCTGATAAGGGAGATCGCGATAAGCGGCGCTCTCGTATCAAGGAGCTATTCAACCGTGGAACTGGACGCGATTCTTGATAACCTGAGCGACGAAGAGCAAATCGAATTGCTCGAGCTACTCGAAGAAGAAGAAAACTACCGGAACACACACCTGCTATATGAATTTACGCCATACAGCAAACAGCGTGAGTTCATCGACGCCGGGCATGACTATCCAGAGCGCTGTTTTATGGCTGGTAACCAGCTTGGTAAGTCATTTACTGGTGCTGCTGAAGTCGCGTTTCACCTTACCGGGCGTTATCCGGGAACAAAAGGCTATCCGGCTGATGGTAAATATGGTGGGGAGTGGAAAGGTAAGCGTTTCTATGAGCCTGTTGTCTTCTGGATTGGCGGCGAGACAAACGAGACTGTAACCAAAACGACTCAACGCATCCTGTGCGGTCGTATCGAAGAGAATGACGAGCCGGGCTACGGTTCCATACCGAAAGAGGACATCATTAGCTGGAAGAAGTCTCCTTTCTTTCCGAACCTTGTTGATCACCTTCTGGTTAAGCATCACACGGCTGATGGCGTTGAAGATGGCATTTCAATCTGCTACTTCAAGCCATACTCGCAAGGACGCGCTCGCTGGCAGGGTGACACAATCCACGGCGTGTGGTTTGACGAAGAGCCACCATACAGCATTTATGGCGAAGGGCTTACCCGTACCAACAAATACGGGCAATTCTCAATTCTGACGTTTACCCCGCTGATGGGGATGTCTGACGTTGTTACCAAGTTCCTGAAGAATCCCAGCAAGTCGCAGAAAGTGGTCAACATGACCATCTATGACGCTGAGCACTACACCGACGAGCAGAAAGAGCAAATCATCGCATCCTATCCTGAGCATGAGAGAGAGGCGCGTGCTCGCGGTATTCCTACGATGGGTAGTGGTCGAATCTTCCAGATACCGGAAGAGACTATTAAGTGTCAGCCGTTCGAGTGTCCTGATCACTTCTACGTCATCAATGCAATGGACTTCGGATGGGATCACCCACAGGCACATATCCAGCTTTGGTGGGATAAAGACGAGGACGTGATTTATCTCTCTCGCGTCTGGAAGGCCAAACAGAAGAAGGCGACAGAGGCATGGAGTGCTGTTAAAGCATGGAGCAAAAACACCCCTACGGCTTGGCCTCATGACGGGCATCAGCACGAAAAGGGAGGCGGCGCTCAGCTCAAGGAACAATACGCCGACGCTGGGTTCGACATGTTGCCAGAGCATGCAACATGGCCTGATGGAGGTAATGCGGTCGAACCCGGGATAGCAGAGATACGCGACATGATGCTCGACGGTCGTTTCAAGGTATTTAACACCTGCGAGCCATTCTTTGAAGAGTTTCGCCTGTATCACCGCGATGAGAACGGGAAGATCGTCAAGCTAAATGACGACATCCTTTCTGCTGTTCGCTATGGCTACATGATGAGGCGTTTTGCAATACAGATGCGAGACATCAAAGATCCTAAAGAGATTGATTACTCAAGCTACAACATACCTTGCGGAGTTGGATGATGGCTGATGATAGAAAGATGACTGACTGGCATCGCAAGGTGCTGTGCAACTTTGATAATGCCTGGTCAGCAACGCAGGATATGCGTGAGCAGATTATAGAAGCTCAACGCTTCGTCAGGGTGTCCGGCGCACAGTGGGAAGGCAGCACAAATGCTGGTTACTCATTTGATGAAGGCAGGTTCGAGCATTATCCGCGCTTTGAACTGAATAAGATTGCCCGTGAATGTGATCGCATCATTGGCGAGTATCGACAGAATCGCATCAGCGTTAAATTCAGGCCGAAGGACGATAAGGCATCGGAAGCGTTAGCCGAAAAGATGAACGGCAAATTCCGCGCTGACTATCAGGAAACATCCGGTGGCGAAGCGTGTGATAACGCATTTGATGATGCTGTAACGGGCGGATTCGGTTGTTTCCGCATGTGTGCCGATTACGAAGATGAAATGGATCCGAGTAACGAGCAGCGACGCATCAGCCTTCTTCCTGTTTACGACCCAGCGACATGCGTCTTCTTCGATCAGGACAGCAAGCAATATGACCGCTCTGATGCTATGTGGGCTATGGAAATGTTCTCCATGACGCCTAAAGCGTTCGAGGCTGAATACCCTGATTCCATCGCGGCAAGCCTTTCTCGTGATGACGCTGGCACTCAATATGACTGGTCAACGCCAGATGCCATCTATGTTGGTCGCTACTACGAAGTTCGCATAGAGAAGGTGAAGCTCACGGCATGGCGCAACCCTGTTAGCGGAGAAACGGCAATCTATGATGAAGAGCAAATCAAAGATATTGTCGACGAGCTGACCGATGGCGCATTCGAACTGATTGGTGAGCGGACAGTGAAGAAACGCAGAGTTTATTGCGGTCTTCTGTCTGGCGCTGAATGGCTGGAAGAACCGAAGCGTATTCCGGGCGAACATATTCCTCTCATCCCGGTATATGGGCGTCGATCATTTGTTGATAATCAGGAGCGAATCGAAGGCCACGCAGCAAAAGCGATGGATGCACAGCGTCTTGAGAACCTGATGGTTTCCATGATTGCAGATAACGCCACTCAGGCTGGCGGCGATGGCATTCCTGTAGTTGATGTTGACATGATTCCTGGTCCTCTTGCCACTCATTGGGCGGAACGCAACAAAAAGCGCCCGGCGTTCCTGCCGATGGTCAGTCTGAAAAACAAAAACGGAGATATTACTGCGCAGGCTCAGGTCAGCAGTTATACACCTCCGACACAAATGCCTCCTGCTCTTGCCGGGCTATTGCAGTACACCGGAACGGCTATTCAGCAAATTACAGGTGCGTCGCAGCTTGAGAATATGCCGAGCAACGTCGCTACCGATACCGTTGATAGCATCTTTAACCGGATGGACACGCAGTCCTATATCTACATGGACAACATGGCTAAATCCATGCGCCGCGCTGGCGTCGTGTGGCTTTCTATGGCGCGTGAAGTCTATGGCAGTGATACGCCTATGCGTATCGTTAATGAGGACGGCAGCGATGACGTGGCGCTGATGACTGGTGAAGTGGTTGACCGTCAGACAGGGCAGGTTATCGCGCTTAACGACCTTTCGCAGGGTAACTATGAAGTGACTGTCGATGTCGGTCAGTCGTTCGCTACTCGCCGTGATGCAACGGTTAAGTCGTTACTTTCCATGCTGGCACTTATCCCGCCAGGAACGCCTAAGCATGACCTTGTATCGTCGATGATTCTCGACAATATGGACGGCGAAGGGATGGGCGACCTTAAAGAATACAACCGCAATCAGTTGCTTCTGTCTGGAGTTATCAAGCCGAGAACACCAGAAGAGCAGCAGATGGTTGAGCAGGCGAAGCAACAACAGGCCAGTCAGCCAGATCCTGCTATGGTTGCTGCGCAAGGTCAGCTTCTTGCTGGTCAGGCTGAATTGCAGAAAGCGCAGAACGAACAGGCAGCCATTCAGGTTAAAGCATTCCAGGCACAGACTGATGCTCAGGTTGCAGCGGCAAATGTTGTGAAAATCCTCGCATCTGCCGATAGCCAGCAGAAATCTGATATCCGCGAGGCTCTGAAACTGCTCGGACAGTTCCAGCAACAGCAAGGAGACAATGCCCGTGCTGATGCAGAGCTTGTCCTGAAAAGTCAGGCACAGGGCCATGCGCAGCGCATGGACATCAGCAGCATCCTGAAAAAATCAACTCAGCAACAACCACAGCAGTAATTAACCCATAACGTGCAATGGCTGTCTTTATGAGGCCTGGCACCCTATTGCCTTCCGATGGGCTGAACATCGAGTAAACAGGGGTAACAAATGGACCAGATGGCAGAAAACACACCAGAAGTTGAAATCGAAACCGATACATCAGAGCAGATTCCTGATGATGTCGAACTGGCTGAAGAAGTCGAAACAGAAGATGGCAGTGAGTCCTCCGGAAATGATGCAGAGGAAGCTACTGAAACTGATAACGACGAATCAGAACAGGAATTCTACTTTGGTGACGAAAAGCTGGATTCGCCAACCAGCGAAGATGGCGCAGAGCATGGACTGGTAAAACACCTGCGCAAGACGATTAAAGAGAAAGACCGTGAGCTGAAAGAGCTGATGCGTCAGTCTCAGAAACCCGTCGAGCAGCAGCCGGTAATCACTCAACCACCGCGAATGCCAAAACTGGATGATGAGGACATCGGTTTCGATGAAGAAATCTACCAGCAACGCATGGCTAAGTGGGCGGAGGACAACGGCAAATACCAGCAACAGGAGATGACTCGCAAGCAGAAGGAGCAGGAGCTTCAGGCTGCCTATCAAGAGCGATTATCCAAATATCAGCAACGTGTTAAGGCTCTCAAGGTTCCTGGCTATCAGGAAGCTGAACAGGCCGTACTCGAGGAAATCCCCATCGAGACACAAAACGCGATCCTGTTTGAGTCAGAGAAGCCGGAAATCGTTGTTCTCGCGCTCGGTCGCAACGCTGAACTGCGCAAGCAACTGGCAGAAGCTACCAACCCCGTAGCAATTGGTCGTCTGCTGGAACGTATCGAATCGAAGGCCAGGATCATGCCAAAAGCAAAAACCACGGCAGCCACAACCCCGACAGTTAAGGGGAGCAACGGCGTAGTAATCAATAACCTCGACAAACTGAAAGCCAAGGCGCTGGAAACTGGTGACTGGACGCCGTATTTCGCCGCTAAAAAGGCAAAAAAATAACCTATCGGAGCATTAAGCATGGCTAACCAATTAGCAAAAGACCTTGAAATCATGTTCGAAAACTACGTTGAAGGCTTTGAGGCCGCCTGCGTAGTTTCCCGTAACGCTAAAAAATTCCGTCCCAGTGATACCGCAATGCAGCGAGCAGGTGATGTTCTGTATCGTCCGCAGCATTACCACATGAACATTGAGGAAGGCCTCGATCTCAGCAGCAAAACGCCAACAGCACTGGTTCAGCGCCTTGTTCCTTCTGTATTCAAGGAGCCGAAAAACATTCTGTACACTCTGGATGCGCGTGAAATGCGTGACCCTGAGCATAAAACTGAAGCTGGTCGCGCCGCAGGTATGCGCCTTGCTGCACAGATTGACTCTGACCTGATTTCCATGGTCACGCAGCGTGCTACTAACGTGATCGCAATGGCTGACTCAACCACTGGTTCACAGGGCCGCGATTTGTGGAACTGTGCGGCAGGTATTGATGCCACCATGACGGCGATTGGTGTACCGCAGGGTATCAACCGTCGCTCTTTCTGGAACCCCTTCAACTACAAAGACCTTGCTGGCGAGCTTGGTCACCGTGCCTACGCTCAGGGCGCAACCCTGACAGCATACGAAAAAGCGCAGATCCCTCCGGTTGCTTCCTTTGATAGCTACAAGACCGATATTTCTGGTCGATTACCGAAAGGAAGCACTGAATCCTTGACAGTATCAGGCCAACCTGAACACAAGGTTGAAGCGAAAGATTCAAATGGTATGCCAGTTGATAACCGACAGGGGACTATTACGGTATCTGCATCTGGCTTGCAGGTTGGTGATGCGTTCACCATTGCCGGTGTGAATTCCGTACACCAGATCACAAAAGATACCACCGGTCAACCGCAGGTATTCCGTGTTCTGGCTGTTAGCGGAACTACCGTAACAATTTCTCCAAAGATTCTCCCTGTTGAAAATACTGATGTTGCGAGTCGTCCATATGCAAACGTCGATGCCAAACCGGCAGAATCAGCAGCAATCACCATTCTCAACAAGAACGCAGCACCTGCTAACCTCTTCTGGGCTGATGGTTCTGTTGAGCTGATGTACGGCAAACTGGCATTCCCGACAGGTCAGGGTCCACAGGTAATGACAGCAACCACCGAGCAGGGCGCTACGCTGATCATGTCTTACGCCTTCGACCACATCAAAGGCGTAACCACTGCACGTTTCACCACTCTGTACGGTTGCTCTGTACTGGTTCCTGAATATACGGGCATCGTTATTGCCGGGCAGTAATTTTGGTGGGGCTTCGGCCCCATTTTTATTGGGAGAAGACAATGGCACGAACAATGCTCTATAAGCCTGGCAACATGATCACCTGTGGTCAGTTTGCTGTCGATTACATCATTGTTGATGACGAAGAAGTTAAATCTCACCTGAAAAAAGGGTGGGTAAAAACTCCTGAAGAAACCGCAACGAAGCAAAAAGTGGCTAAGGCGGAAGAAGATGGCGAAAACGAAGGGTGATCTCGTTCTAAAGGCTTTACGAAAAGCTGGGCTGTATTCCAATGCCACGTTGACAGATGCTGACCCTCAGGCAATTGAAGATGCCATTAATGACCTCGAAGACATGATGGCAGCATGGCAGGCGAAAGGTATCGAGCTTGGATATCAGTTTGCGGATACAGAAAACGGCATCATGCCGTTACCTGACGATGATTCAGGTATCCCTGCATGGGCAAATGATGGCGTCGCTTTGAAACTCGCTGTGCAAGTGTGCATGGATAACGTCATTCAGCCGTCAGACGCTCTCCTTACCGCTGCTGACAGTGCATATCAAACAATCTGTATCGCTTTAACCAAAATACCACCACTTGAGCGGCGAAATGACATGCCTCGCGGTAGTGGTAACAAAAGCGCGTTTACGTGGAATCGGTTTTACATCGAGAAAGATGATCCGAGTACGTGAGGTGAATAAATGCCGATTCAGCAACTTCCGCTTATGAAAGGTGTCGGCAAAGACCTCCGAAACGCCGACTATATCGACTATCTGCCAGTGAATATGCTGGCTACACCCAAAGAAATCCTTAACAGCAGCGGATATCTTCGCTCATTCCCGGGCATTGCCAAGCGCTCTGGCGTGAACGGTGTATCTCGCGGCGTCGAGTACAACATGGCGCAGAATGCTGTTTATCGCGTTTGCGGTGGCAAGTTGTATAAGGGTGAAAGCGAAGTCGGTGACGTCGCCGGAAGTGGTCGTGTATCAATGGCGCATGGTCGGACATCACAGGCGGTAGGCGTTAATGGTCAACTGGTCGAATACCGCTATGATGGCACGGTTAAAACCGTCTCAAACTGGCCTACTGACAGCGGATTCACACAGTACGAGTTAGGTTCAGTTCGCGACATTACGCGCTTACGTGGGCGTTATGCGTGGTCAAAAGACGGTACTGATTCATGGTTTATCACTGACCTTGAAGACGAATCGCATCCTGACCGCTACAGCGCACAATATCGCGCAGAGTCGCAGCCTGACGGCATCATCGGCATAGGTACATGGCGAGACTTCATAGTCTGCTTTGGTTCGTCGACGATTGAATATTTCTCCCTGACTGGCGCAACCACCGTTGGTGCCGCTTTGTATGTCGCACAACCATCGCTGATGGTGCAGAAAGGTATTGCCGGAACCTACTGCAAAACGCCATTCGCTGATTCTTATGCGTTCATCAGCAATCCGGCAACGGGTGCGCCGTCTGTATACATCATCGGCTCCGGTCAGGTGTCACCAATCGCCAGCGCGAGCATTGAGAAAATACTCCGCTCCTACGATGCTGATGAACTGGCTGATGGTGTAATGGAATCGCTGCGATTTGATGCTCATGAGTTGCTGATTATCCACCTTCCGCGCCACGTCCTCGTGTACGACGCATCTTCAAGCGCCAATGGTCCGCAATGGTGTGTGTTGAAAACAGGCCTGTATGACGATGTGTACCGCGCTATTGACTTCATTTACGAAGGCAATCAGATAACGTGCGGCGATAAGCTGGAATCCGTGACCGGGAAATTGCAGTTCGATATCAGCAGCCAGTACGACAAGCAGCAGGAACACCTGCTGTTTACTCCGTTGTTCAAAGCGGATAACGCCAGAGTGTTCGACCTTGAGGTTGAATCGTCAACTGGCGTAGCTCAGTACGCCGACCGCCTGTTCCTCTCTGCAACCACTGACGGCATAAATTACGGACGTGAGCAGATGATTGAACAGAATGAACCGTTCGTTTACGACAAACGTGTTTTGTGGAAGCGAGTCGGGCGCATCAGGAAAAATGTCGGCTTCAAATTGCGCGTTATCACGAAGTCACCTGTCACTCTGTCTGGCGCTCAGATAAGGATTGAGTAATGGCGGATTCGAATCTCAATGTGCCGGTAATCATTCAGGCTACACGGCTCGACACATCAGTCCTTCCACGCAATATCTTCTCGCAGTCGTATCTGCTTTACGTTATCGCACAGGGTACTGATGTTGGTAACGTGGCGAACAAAGCCAACGAGGCCGGACAGGGCGCTTATGACGCACAAGTCAGGAACGATGAGCAGGATGTGATTCTCGCTGACCATGAGCAGCGAATTTCTGCTGCGGAAGCAACGCTTGTTAATCATGAGGAGCGAATCAGCCAGGCAGAATCAACTCTTCAGGAACATGAAACACGAATAGCTCAGAATGAAAGCGATATTGCGTCGCTTGACACAAGAGTTCAGTCGCTGGAGTCGCAGGTTTCAGACCATGAAACGCGCATCGATGCTCTGGAGTATGCCACTACTCGCAAGAAGTCAGAGGTTGTTTACTCAGGAGTATCTGTAACCATCCCGACAGCGCCGACTAACCTTGTTAGTCTGCTGAAAACGCTCACGCCGTCATCCGGAACGTTGGCACCATTCTTCGACACCGTTAACAACAAGATGGTTGTGTTCAACGAGAACAAAACCCTGTTCTTCAAGCTGTCGATTGTCGGGACGTGGCCCAGCGGAACAGCCAACAGATCAATGCAACTAACCTTTTCCGGCTCTGTTCCTGACACACTTGTGAGCAGTCGTAATGCGGCGACAACAACCGATAACATCTTGTTAGCTACGTTCTTCAGCGTGGATAAAGACGGATTTCTTGCCACAAATGGCAGTACGTTAACAATCCAGTCAAATGGTGCGGCGTTTACTGCCACAACCATCAAGATAATCGCGGAGCAGTGATGATTCAGTTCAAACCAACGCGAAACATCGACCTGATAGAAGCCGTGGGAAATCACCCTGAAATTATCGCTGGTAGCAACAACGGTGATGGATACGACTACAAACCTGAATGCCGTTACTTTGAGGTGAACGTGCACGGGCAGTTCGGCGGCATTGTTTACTATCAGGAGATTCAGCCGCTGACATTCGATTGCCACGCCATGTACCTGCCAGAGATTCGCGGCTTCAGCAAGGAAATCGGGCTGGCGTTCTGGAGATACATTCTGACTAACACCACCGTTCAGTGCGTTACATCGTTCGCTGCACGCAAATTCCGCCACGGTCAGATGTATTGCGCAATGATTGGCCTTAATCGTGTAGGAACCATCAAGAAATACTTCAAAGGCGTGGATGACGTGACGTTTTACAGCGCCACACGCGAAGAACTAATCGACTTCCTGAATCACGGGAGATAGCCATGTTATATGCATTTAAGCTGGGCAGAAAACTGCGCGGCGAGGAACCTTATTGCCCTGAAAAAGGCGGGAAAGGTGGCAGTTCTGATAAAAGCGCAAAGTATGCCGCAGAAGCTCAGAAGTATGCAGCAGACCTGCAAAATCAGCAGTTCAACACCATCATGAACAACCTGAAGCCGTTTACTCCTCTGGCTGATAAGTATGTCGGCAGCCTCGAGAACTTATCGTCTCTGGAAGGGCAAGGTCAGGCACTTAACCAGTATTACAACTCTCAGCAGTACAAAGATCTTGCTGGTCAGGCTCGTTATCAGAGTCTGGCGGCAGCGGAAGCAACAGGTGGATTAGGTTCCACCGCAACCAGTAATCAGTTAGCAACAATCGCACCAACGCTAGGTCAGCAATGGCTATCTGGACAAATGAACAATTACAACAACCTGGCAAATATCGGTCTTGGCGCTCTTCAGGGGCAGGCAAACGCCGGGCAAACATATGCCAACAACATGAGTCAGATTTCGCAGCAAAGTGCGGCTCTTGCAGCGGCAAATGCCAACAGACCATCAGCAATGCAATCTGCTATTGGCGGAGGTGCGTCTGGTGCTATTGCTGGGGCCGGACTTGCGAAATTAATTGGTTCATCAACTCCGTGGGGGGCTGCGATCGGCGGCGGTCTTGGTCTGCTTGGCTCGTTGTTTTAAGGGGTAATCAATGGCTACGTGGCAACAGGGTATTAATTCTGGTGGTTTTCTGGCTGGCATCGGTACGCAAAATGAGAATGCGCCAAAGGCAAGCGACATTAACGCAACGCTTGGTATGATCCGCGAAAACAATGAACTGGCTCGCTCAGGTGCAAATAACGTTGGCCTGACCGCGTTACGTGGTCTGGCTGGAGTTGCTGATATTTACAATCAGGAACAGCAACAGAAAGCTATTAGTGCGTTCAATAAGGTTCACGCTGATGCATGGGCTTCTGGTGATCCATCGGGACTATTTAAGTTTGCCCAGGAAAATCCAGCGTTTGTTGCACAGGCACAACAGGCGATTTCCGGTCTTAATGATCAGCAACGCAACGATATGGGCGATTTAGCCATGAGGGCTAACGTCGCTCTTTCTCAGGGACCGGAAGCCTACAGTAAATTCATTACTGACAACAAGGACAGGTTAAATCGCGTGGGGGCGAATGCTGACTGGATGATTCAGACAGGTATTCAGAATCCAGAGCAGCTATCACACATGCTGACTACTATGTCTCTCGGTGCGCTTGGACCAGAAAAGGCGTTTGCTGTTCAGGATAAGATGGTTGGTCGCCAACTTGAGAAAGGGCGATTGGATGAAAGCATCCGTCAGGCTGACATGGAGAATGCGAGAGGATGGGCAAATATCCAGAACGCTCAACTAGACAGGGCTCAGCGGGCACAAATGCACTCAGATGAGATGGGATTGAAGCTAATGGAGCTGGGGCAAAAAGGTAAGCCGTCAGCAGACTTAATTAAGGGATTAAATTCTGACATTACCAATTTTGGCAAAAATTATAACTCTGTCAGAGCGGCGGCAAACTCTCTGCAAGCCCTTAGCAAGGTAAATACTGGCGCTGCCCAACTTGGGATTATCTTTAATTACATGAAGTCTCTCGACCCTCAGTCAGTTGTTCGCGAAGGTGAACAGGTTCAGGTCATGCGCTCTGATGGCATATGGGGGCAGATAAAAGGATATGTAGACCAGCTTAATGCAGGGAATGGCTTGTCACAGGAAGCGAGGGATAACATTGTTAACGCAGCAAAAATTAACGCCAACGCTATGGGGCAGCAGTTTAACCAGCAGGTAGACGAATATCTGGATACGTATGGAGATACTATTCCTCAGGGGCTGAAAAAAAGCTTAGGGAGAAGGAAGGCCAAGCTATTTGACGATGTCCCAGCGCAGCCTACACCACAAGGTGGTAATGGGCAGACAAAAGCTGCGCCAAGTGGGATATCAGAAGGCGCGACGGCAACGAACCCTAAAACTGGTCAGAAACTCATTTACAGGAACGGACAATGGCAACCGATGTAGGTTTACCCGAAGGCTTTGTTCTCGATAATCAGCCTGATAACTCACAGCTTCCTGATGGTTTTGTGCTTGATGCCCAACCAGAACAGCAGCAATCACCTTTGGTTTCGCCAGAGGAAAATTCCAGACAGGAAAATGTTGTTAATAATGCTAACGGTTTCGACCGTTTTATGTATGGCGTTCTCAGTGGATTGATGGATGTTGGTAAAGGTGTTGGCCTGTTTCAGGATATGACACCAGAAGAGCAAGCCGCAATTCAGTCTCTACAGCAGAAGTTAGCGGCAAAACCATCAACCGCACAAGATGTTGGTGAGTTTGTTGGACAAGCAGCGCCATTTGTTAGTGGTGGTGGGATTATTTCTCAGGTTCCGAAAGGGGCGGCAAGGCTGGCTGCCGCCGCAGGGCTTGGTGCTGGAGAAGGGGCTATTGTAGCCAATGGAACAAATAGCGATGTTGCTTCTGGAGCTGCTATTGGCGCTGTGGCTGGCCCTGTAGCAGAGATTGTTGGTCCAGCGCTTGGGAAGATTGCAGGAAAAATTAAAAATAGTGCCGGAGATATTTATCGCTCATCCGTAGGGATGGGTAGTAAATCATCTAAAGCAACGTTAAAGAAAGCTGCTGGCGCAATGGACAATAAATTTATCGGCGGGCAACGAGCTATTCAAGATTTCGCCGATGAAGTTAATCCTGATTTTAACGCGATAAATGCTATTCGTGAGCTAGAACTGGAAAATTATGCCACTCCAGGCATGATCTCTAATAATCCTGCTGTCAGGGCTCTTGATAATGCAGTGGCAAGTCTCCCTGGAACAGAGATTAGTGAGGCGCATAAGCGTTTTATTACTGAATTAGGAAGAAAAGCTGATGAAATGATAACTTCATTTGGGGGAAGCCTTGATAAGCAACTGGTTTCTGACAGGCTTGCAGATAATTTTGATAAAACCATTTCATCATTACAAAATCAGTCAGATAACATCTACAACAAAATTGCCGAAAAGGTTCCTGTAAGAGACCGGATTGAGGCAACTAATACATTGAATTTTTTAGAGGATTTTGCTGATGATATAGGTGGAATTGATGAATTATCTCCAATAATGAAGCGGACATTGAACCGACTTGATCCAAACACCTTGCCAACGTATGGGCGTTTAGATCTCGCTAGAAAGCAGGTTGGGCAAGCTATTGGCAAAGGCTCTGGCCCATTCAAGGATGAAGAAACAGGTGTTCTTAAAAAGTTATATGCGGCTATAACAGATGACCAACAGGCTGTCGCAGAAAAATATGGCGCAGGGGAGTTATGGACGCTTGGTAAGGAGTTGGTAAAAACACGAAAATCCATTGAAGATGATGCCGTAACCGTTTTGGGTAGAAAACTTCAGCAATCAGCAATTCCAAAAGTTGAAAGTGCCGTTGTTAATATGGCAAAAGGAAACGGTGGTGACTTTAGGCAATTAATGAAGTCAATTCCAAAGGATATGCGGCAGGAAGTTGCGCTCACCTCAATGAATAAAGCATTTACCAGCTATGCTAAATCACCAGGCCAGCAATTAGGGGTTGATGGATTTGTAAAATGGTATAACGGAATGTCACGCAATGGGGCCAATATGAAGGCTCTCCGTGATGCTATTGGCACAGATGCATCAAAGCGCCTTGATACGATTTATCAAGCAGCCAAGGCTATGAATAGACTCAATACTGGTAAGCAGTATGCTAGCAGCCTTGTGGATCAGCAAGTTAATAACTTTCTGAAAGAAAAGGGTAGTCTCGCAAAAATTTATGGAATAGCCTCAAAAGCTGCTGCGGCGGAAGGTATTACAAGCTTATCTGGTCTTCCTGGTGTAGGTGCAACAGGGGTGATAACGTCAGCATTGATGTCAGGGAAAACAAGCAGGATAAAGGCTGCTGATGCTCTACTGTCTTCTCCTGAGTTTAAATCAATGCTATTTCGCCTGCAAAACGCACCAGTAGACAGAGCAGAAGTGAGACGCGTAATAGAAAGGAAACTGATGCAATCTGGGGCATTTAAGAGATGGGAGAAAACCTTATCAACAGATGAAGCAAAAACCATTGCCCGCACGGGGATTATTACATGGCTCGCTAGTGACAGTTAGTCAACTTTGGTTATTTTGCCTTCTTTTTCTTGATGAACTTTGCATCCATCATCTTTTGATAGCCAAACTAAAAACTTTAAAACCTTAAACACAAGTACGGCTACTGCAATGAAAGCACCAATTGCAATTATTGCTAGCGAAATTATTTGCATTGGTGCTTTTAATGCAGGGAAAATAGTGTAAATGATCGCGAAAACAGTAATTATGAGGAACCATCGCTTCACACCAACCTCCTTAGTTTTGAGCAGGATACCATGAAAAAAGTTAACATTGGAAACGTACCAAAAATGCTCGTTCCGCTCTTTGAGAGCGGTACAATTGTGTTTTGCAGAGACTTTCCAGAATGGCAACGCCTGCATCAAAAACTTGGCGTGGACGTGCAGGACTCGGATGCCAACGGAGCGTCTCATACAATGAGCAGCGAGAATGGTGTTTTGCATGTGATAGGTGTGTTCAATGGCAAACTATCTACTATTGCCCATGAGTGCGCTCACATGGCATTCGATATCTGCTCAAGGGTCGGCGTTGATGTTGAACCAGGAAGAGCCAACGAGACTTACTGCTACTTAATGAGCAGGCTTGTTGAGTTCTGCGAGCGACATATCAAAAAGCCGGAGTGACCCGGCTTGATTATTACTTTTTGCTGTCTGGAGTTCGCTTATCTAATACCCAGCCATGACCTGGCTTTGTTGTTGGCGGAAGCCTTTCGTTGTCCTTGACGGTGGCAAAATTGTCTTTCTTACCTCCGCGCGGGCCAACTTCTTGGTATATTCCGCCGTTTTTTCCTGTGTTTTCACCTGGTTTTTTCGCCATGATATACCTCAACATGCACCCGTTATTGGGCGATTAAATATTGATCTCATTTTATGAGTAGTCAATATGGTCCAAAAAAGGCAAAAATTAACCCACCGTCAGGTGGTTTTTTTGTTTAGCAGTTCTCTCAACTTTTCGTTCTGCTCTCTGAACTTTTCCTGTATTTCTTTTTGCATGGCGATAACCTGGGCTTGAAGTTGAACTAGCGCATCAACATTTAGCGGAACCGAGACGCTGTTGATTTTATCTGCTATTTCCCCGAGTGTATTTTCTGCATTCAAGGCATCTTCCAGTATCTGAACAATCTCTGAGTTCATTGATCTGCCGTTACGTTTGGCTCGTTCAGCTATAGCATCCCGCATTCCTGCAGGAAGCCTGATATTGAACCTATCCATTTCATGACTAGGGAACTTGCTCATATGACCTCAACGTAAAGATGTTCGCTAAACAATAGCACCAACTTGACATCAAAATAAATGGTGTTAAATTGGTTCTAGAACCAAGTTGGTATCATTATGGGAGGATTACTTATGAAAGATGTGCTTTACACAGGTCGTAAAAGTCAAAGTTTCCAGCTTCGTTTGCCAGCGCGAATGAAGGAGGAGATTAGACGTGTTGCTGAAATGGATGGAATTTCTATCAACTCTGCGATTGTGCAGCGACTGGCTAAAAGCCTGAGAGAGGAAAGAGCTAATGCCCAGTAAAAATAGTGAAGCCCGGCAGTGCGCGAACACAAACCGGGCCTCTATGTCAGTAACCGTATGCAAGGAAACTAACATGAATATTGTAACAAAATCAGATTACAACTTCCACGGAGTTGAGTTGGTGCCCACCCGTGATATGCATGGTGTTTGGTTTACATCATCTAATATTGCATCTGCACTTAAATACGCAAATAGTCGTGCAGTAACAATGATTTATAACAAGTATAGCGACGAGTTTAGCGCCGGAATGACTCAGGTACTCGAAGTGAGTACCTCAGGAAATTATCGCAAAAAAGTGCGAGTTTTCTCACTACGCGGTGCCCACCTAATCGCGATGTTTGCTCGCACTCCTGTAGCAAAAGAGTTCCGCCGCTGGGTGCTGGATATTTTGGATCGGCAGGCAGAATGCTCACCGATTGCAAAACAGTTCACTGACGAAGAGCTGGTTAATCTCTGCTACTTACAATTGTGGATGGAGAAGAGTCAACAAATGTGCAAACACATCTACCCAGGAATGAAGCAAATTGGTTCTGAGCTTTCTGGAAGGATTTACGATATTGCATATGAGACTCGCTACATGTCAGAAGAAACCAAGAAATCACTTCTTCGTGAAATGAAGAATCTTGATACCAACAATTTTGTCGTAAAGAAAGCTCAGCCAATGCTGGAAAAACTGCGCGGCGAGGAATGGATTCATTGATTGGTGCGCCGTCCGGCGCAAAAAGAAAACCGCCAGTGTGCTGCTGGCGGCCTATGTCACACCCTTACTACCACATAAGGAATACCTAATGACTTTTAAGAATGTAGCAAACATCGGATCCGTTGTCACGGATAAAACCATTGACAGCCAAAGTCTTCTGATGATGGTTAATGAAGCTCGCAAGTTATGTGGAGAGCCATCAGTACGTAACAACAAATTCATCGAGAAAATTGAGGATGAATTGGAAGGCGAGACCTACACAAAAAGTGTAGGTCGGAAAAACGGGGCTGACATTGATGTTATCTCCATGACTATCAAGCAGGCGCTTCGTGTTGCTGCTCGCGAATCTAAAGCAGTTCGCCGAACACTTGTAGACAAACTTGAAAGTATGCAGGAAGAGCACATTAAAAGCGGTAAATCAGCGAGTGGACTTGTTGAGTATCGTCAAGCGCGAACATTGAAAATGACGGTTGAAGCTGTTACCAATCTGTTCGATCTGATGCCAAATCTTGCGCCGGAGGCAAAGCAGACAGCGGCAGCAAGTATAATCAACCCGCTCGTTGGTTTTAATGCAATACCTCTTCCGGCAATAGAAGAGCATTACTACTCAGCAGGGGAGGTTGCAGAGCAGCTTGGAGTAACGGCCAACAATATTGGTCGCATTGCTAACGCAAACAACCTCAAAACTGAGCAGTACGGGAAGTTCTTCCTGGATAAATCTGCGCATTCCAGCAAACAGGTGGAAGCGTTCCGCTACAATGAGGAAGGTGTTAAAGCACTACAACACCTGCTACATGGGAGTAATGTTGCATAATGGCAAAGAAAAAATATGGCATTATGCCGCCAAGAATCAAAGGAAGAGCCAGGGTAAAAGGCGATGCTGGAAGGTATCACATTCTTGGAGTTCTGTGGCATGAGAGAGCTTTAATTTTAAGTAGACCTCATGGGTACATTGAAAAGGTATCTATAGATAGAGTAGAGATTCTTCCCCTTACACCTGAAGAAGAAGAAACGTACGGACTTTTTGATAACTAACCAACTAAACCCGCTTAATCGCGGGTTTTTTCTTTTCTAAGGATATCAGCCGCAACTTCTTTTACTCGCTCCGAGATTAATGAGGCCAATCTCTCTTCTTCATCACGATACCCGCTTACAGGTGATGGTTTGGAGAGTGATTCTTCCATCGTAGCCACAATTTCGGAATTGATAGACCTGTTATTCATTTTTGCACGCTGCTTAATCTTAGCGTGCAACTCGTGCGTAAGCCTCAAGTGGAACTGCGCCTCGTCGTATTTGCTGTACATCATCAATGCCTCACCAAATGGGTGGAATGGCATCGTAAGACCTACTGTACAAATCAACAATCGTACCGTTTCGGTATGTAACAAATGCTCGCCGTAGCCATGCTGCGGCGATTCATTGTATCTGGAGCAAATTAAATGACAGACATTACAGCCAATGTTGTAGTGAGTATGCCTTCGCAACTCTTTACTATGGCTCGTTCTTTTAAAGCCGTAGCCAATGGCAAAATTTATATCGGTCAGGTTGACACTGACCCGGTAAATCCTGAAAACCAGATTCAGGTTTATGTAGAGAACGAAGACGGCTCGCACGTTCCTGTTTCTCAACCAATCATCATTAACGCTGCTGGATATCCGGTATATAACGGACAGATTGCCAAGTTCGTAACTGTACAGAATCACTCCATGGCTGTATATGATGCGTATGGCGCACAACAATTCTATTATCCTGATCTACTGAAATATTCTCCAGACCAGTTAAGGGCTGAGCTTTCTGGCCCTGATGGCGCATCTCTGGTTGGTTATGGAGGCACAACCGTAAAGATTGAGCTGGAGATCTTGAAAGCTACACATGATTCATTAATTGATAAAACAGGATTTAACGCTATTGGCCGCTTTCTCAATCTTTCAGAGCTTCGCTCCTGTGTTCCAGAGGAGGCAGGGCAGATTGTATACGTAGCATCAGCAGCTAGCACTACACATGCTGAAAACCACCTTGGTGGCGGCTTTTTCGAGTCTGTTGATAACATTCAGGCATGGGCTGATGATGGTGGAATTGTAATCAAGCCAGAAACTGGAACGATGGTATGGAGACGAATTAATTTTACCACTTACGACATGCAATTTTGGGGGGTGAAACCTGACGGATCGACAGATAACGCTGCTTCGATAACTAAAGCCACAAATTATGCCCGATCAAACCGTATAATTCTGGATGCCCCTGCCGGGGACATTTACACCAGTGAGATGGTCCCTATCTATAGTAATATGGGCATCAGAGGTGCAGGTACTAAAGCAGAAGGCACGGTTTTCTGGAAAACAACAAATAACGCATTCCCCTATAAAAATGGTAACACGGTAGTTGAGTCAATCGATGCACTTGTAGGCTTTGTACCAACAAAGACTGACCGTGCCGACTTCAGCATGGATAGTTTCTGTGTGCACGGTCGTTTAGAGAATTGTATGTTCCGTAGGCTTGGCCTGACGCAAGAAAATGTAACTACCACAAGGCCGTACTACGGATTGTTCTTAGGCAAATCAGCATCTCCTGTCATACGTCAAGTATCTGTAGAAGGTGGATACATAGGAATAGGTGCATATGTAGTATTCTCAGGCATCATGGAGATGCTATCTGCAACACAATACAACGGGTACGGTTATGCTGGGGTTAGTATAAGCGATTACAGAAACTCAACCTTGTATTCGTCTGGAACCAGTATGGATATGCGGCTTGTTCAGGTTAGAGGATATCAGTTTGGGTTTCAGATTGGTCGTTTGCAGTACACCACCATGACGAACTGTACGGCAGAAGAGATTACACCTATGTCTGGTGAGACAGTCTGCTACGCCTTCGACTTCACAGACCCCTATAGCATCGTTATGAATACCTGCGCCACGGAGTTTGTGTATGGTGGACAGATACGCGTAAGTAGTTTTGCTAACCCTAGCTTTGTTCGTTCTCTTACAGTTAATGGGTATCTACCGATAGGCCAGCAAGCCTCTGTCGCACCAACCCCTATTTATTATGTAGATAGCGGTGGAGTAGGCATCTTGAAAGTAACCTTTATAGGCGGGGACTTATCAAGAGACACAAGTAAAACTAATAACACGGCTCCTGTTGTATCAGGGGTAAATGCTAAGGTTGTAGTTCTTAACTCTGGCGGAGAGGACTGGACCGCGGTGAGCAGCGGTACATTCACCCGAATAGCATGACATTATATTCAGATGTATCTAAATGGGGCAGAACGCCCCATGATTTTTATTTTTTAAAATCAATATTAACAACGTCATTATTAGATCTTATATCGAATAATGTTGAAGAAAATTTAATAGGTATGCTATTAATTTTTTTTTGTGTATCTTCCCATACTGGATATTCACATGACCGCATATTGTAACCGTAGTTGTTGATATAAAAAACTATCCATGAAAGATAGTGGTCTGCATATTGTGGGGATATTGATTTAATAAATGGGTATTTTTCATACGCATTTAACTCATTGCTACTTTGTGGCATGCGACCAGAAATCGAAAGGCATTGGGAGCTGTCATTTTTAGCATACATAGCAACTGTGTATGCTACGCTTTTATATTTATCAACCATATCAGATGATATATTATAAAATGCGGAAATAGATGTTAAAACATAAATTATATAAACAAAAGAAAAGAATGCAGATATTTTTACATATGTATTAACAAAGTATTTACTTAACATTGTAAGTGATAAAATAAATAATAAAATTATACTTGCAATTGAGACACCGAATGAAGTGTATGCCCTCACCGCATATGGTATATTTTTGAAAAATAGCATAAATGAAGGGCAAGACATAAAGATTAAGCAAGGTGAAATAGCTATGAATATTCTTGTTAAGAAATCATGAGATTTAATTTCGCTTCTAAAGGAAACACAAACACATATCATAGAACAGATTACGAAAAGAGATATATAAATCCAAAACAAAAAACTAGGAGTATTATTGCTAATGAAAGATATATATTTCTCGATGTTATAGAAGAATTGTATGGGTGTTGATATTATATCGCCGTTTTTTTGTGCATATTCCCCGCTAACAAAAAAACCAACAATGACTAATTTGTAGATAAATATTGATATTATTGATGTTAGAAATATTGATATGTATCTATTCTTTTCAATGCAATTCCCTCTAGCGATATCTAAAAAAACATAACATATACTAACACACAAAAACGCACCGAAAGATGCTTGATATAGACTTAATGATGCTACTAGAAAAGCTGTTTTTAATATAAACGATCGCCTTGATTGGTTAAGTGTTCCTGCAATAATTGACATCGCTAAGGATAATGTCATTGTTAGATTGTCAAATCTGTAAGCTGCGTTCGGTATATAGTTCCAAGTAACAAAGCATAACGATGAAATAATAATGCCACTAATGCCATACTCTTTAGGTGCTAGCTTGTAAACAGTATAAGATGCTAGTAAAATAGAAGCAATATAAGTGTATGGATACAGATCTGTTAATTTACCTCCAAAAGATAGCAATTTCATAATCAGTTCAGATAGTGGTCTTCCATCAGGAGACCAGTAGAAGTACCCTAAATTAATCCTACTAAGATCGTCATAATATTTTAAATCTAATAATATGAAAGGAAAGAAAAAAATAGCTATTATAGCTAGTGAAGATTGCTTCCTTGTCATTTATTGTTACCTCGCAATATATATTTGGGTCTTTGCTTTGTTTCAATATAAATTCGTCCAATGTACTCACCAAGAACACCAATACCAATGAGTTGGATGCCACCAAGGAAAAGTATAGATACTAGCAGGGATGGATAACCTCTAACCGGGTTTCCAAACGCCAGAGTGTCCAGAATCATCCATGCGCCATATGTAAATGCTAAGCCAGCGACGAGAAGGCCGATGTAAGTCCACATACGTAGCGGAAAAGTCGAGAAGCTCGTAATTCCCTCAAGAGCAAGATTCCACAACTTCCATCCGTTGAACTTGGTACTGCCAGCAACACGTTCTGCGCGGGCATAATCAACGATATCAGTGCGACCACCAACCCAGCTCAAAACACCCTTCATGAAAAGGTTGCGTTCTGGCATGAGCTTAATGTTCTCTACGACTTCACGAGACATCAGACGGAAATCACCAACATTTTCCTCGATCTGCGGATTGCTGATTTTATTGTGAAGCTTATAGAACCACTCGGCGGTTTTCCTCTTCAGTCTGCCATCCGTTGAGCGGTCAGATCGTTTAGCAAGCACCATATCAGCGCCTGCCTGCCACTTTTCAATCAGATGAGGAATAACCTCAATCGGATCTTGCAGGTCAACATCAATTGGAATTACAGCATCGCCAGTTGCATGGTCTAACCCTGCAAACAATGCAGGTTCTTTACCAAAGTTGCGTGTAAATGACAGCGGAACAACTAGCGGATCAGAAACAGCCAGAGCGTTAATGATTGACTCCGTAGAGTCTTTGCTACCATCATTTATAAAAACAATTTCTACTTCATATGGCTTCAACTCTTCGAATTCACGTACCGTTTTATAAAAAATTGGTATCGCTTCTTCTTCATTGAAGACAGGAACTACAAGAGATATCTTCATTTCGCATCCCTAAAGACAATGAACTTTGAATAGACGAAACCGCACACCAGGCTGATGGCGGAGAAAGTGATAAGGGTGACCATCGGGGGAAGGGCGCATCTATCAGCAGCCCACCCGACGACAACACTCAATGTTCCCATGAATCCCACGTATAACAAGTAACGCATCGTTGTAGTCGATGCCTTGAATGTGAATTTTGCATTCGCGAAGAAGCTAAAACTCACAGCTACAATAAAACCTGCGAAGTTTGCCAGAGCCTGATTGGTATGCGCGGCATAGATACATACACCAAAAACCACCCAGTGTATAAGTGTGTTCAGCACACCAATCGAGGTGTACTTTGCAAATAGCTTTAACATTTCTTCTATCAGCTAATAATCAAAGGCATGAAGTCTATCATCCAAGTCTCAATCGATCGATGACTTGCTGTGGTTGATGAGACAAAACTGATGCACACAAAGATTTGCACTGGATTGCAAGGCTTTGTGCTCTTCGATAGTGATTAAGGTGGATCACTCCACCTTTTCATCAATCCAATCCGCCCACCACTGCATCATTTCTCTGCGCTTATCGAGATACTGAGCATGGTTGTAAATTCCACGCACAGATCCGCCGTTGGCATGTGCCAGTTGCACTTCAATAGCGTCAGCAGGCCATTCGTGCTCGTTCATAATCGTGCTGAATTCATGCCTGAATCCGTGACCGCTTTCCAGACCTTCATAGCCGATTTGCTTGATCACAATTAGCACCGCGTTCTCGCAGATTGGCTTCTTCTTATCGTTGCGTCCGGCAAAAACAAACTCTGATACTGGTTTAGTGATGGAGCTTAGCGTAGTGAGAAGTTCAACCACCTGGTCTGACATCGGGACCACATGAATTTTGCGTCCCTTCATCACATTGGCGTCGATGGTGATAATCCTGTTTTCAAAATCGACGTTCTTCCATTGCATGGAACGAAGCTCTTTCGTTCTTAGGGCTGTATAGCGTAAAACCTTGGTGGCAATGAGCGATACGATACTTCCTGAAAATGTTGCCAGTGCTTTGTTGAATGCCGGGATCTGGTCTGCAGGAAGAAACGGGAAGTTCTTCTTGCGGTATCCCTTCATGGCGTCAGCAAGGTCAGGTGCTGGGTTATATTTAGCCCTTCCGGTGACAATAGCGTAACGGAAAACCTCGCCGCATCTTCTGCGTGCTTTGTTGGCTCGCTCCATTGCACCGCGATCTTCAAATCTGCGGATTACTTCCAGCAGTTGCATCGGCTCAATATCCTGAATTTCAAGGCCGCCGATGATAGGTAAAATGTCGTCATCAAACATTTTTGCAAGTTCAGTTGCATAGCCTACTGACCAGACTTGCTTCTTGTGCTCGTACCATTCCTTGTAAATCGCACTAAAGGAATTGTTGTTAGACGAAGCCTTTTTCGCTTTTACCGGATCGATGCCAACCGAGATGTCTTTCCTCGCGGTCCATGCTTTATCTCTTGCCTCCTGCAAAGTCATAAGCGGATATTTTCCTACGGTCAGGATTTTCTCCTTACCGTCAATCTTGTAGCGAAGCTGCCATACCTTTTTCCCGGATACAGGGACATAAAGGTACAGGCCATTACCATCGAGAAGGCGGTATGGTTTTTCTTTCGGCTTTGCTGCTTCAATCTGCTTAACGGTGAGCATGGGTAAAAATCCGGTGGGTAAAATTATTTTATCCACTTTTTACCCGTCATGGAGTGCGGCTGTCAACGATCTGACGCGAACCATTACGAACTGTGAATCTACGGAAGGCTTGATATTCAGGGGATTTTGCGGACTGATACGGATGGGAGCGAACTGATAAATGGTGTCCCCTGCAGGAATCGAACCTGCAATTAGCCCTTAGGAGGGGCTCGTTATATCCATTTAACTAAGAGGACAATGCGGCATGAGTATACCCGCTAATGGACTGCGGGGTAAGTACGCTGCCGCTCGATTGCTTAAACCCTCGCCATTTATGCTGGGTTTTTATCATTTTTCTTAATGTTTTCCGCACGTTCTGCTTTTTGGCGTGCTTCTGCTTTACGCTTGTTGCTCATGTCGTTACGAATCTGTGCATGACTCATTAACGCGAAGATAAAGGTGCCGCCGCAGATGTTCCCCGCTAAAGTAGGTAGTGCGAAGGGCCAGATGAAATCGCTCCAGTGCAGCGTGCCGTTAAACACCAGATAGAGGATTTCAACAGAACCGACAACGATGTGGGTGGTGTCACCCAGTGCAATAAGCCAGGTCATCAATATAATCACCACAATCTTTGCCGCACCCGCAGCAGGAAACATCCAAACCATAGTGGCGATCAGCCAGCCGGAAATGATCGCGTTGGCAAACATCTCGCTGGGGGTGTTCTTCATCACATCCATGCCGATTTTGACAAATGCATCGCGAGTTTCTTCATTGAAGATAGGCATATATTCAAATGCCCATGCAGCAATACCTGTCCCGAGAATATTACCCAGCAGCACGACGCCCCATAATCGCATAAGTAAGCCGACGTTGCTCATTGTCGGTTTTTGCATGACGGGTAGTACCGCAGTCACGGTGTTTTCGGTAAATAATTGCTGGCGGGCCATAATGACGATAATAAAACCAAAGGTATAACCGAGATTCTCCAGTAAGAAGCTGCCTGGCACTCCTTCCAGTTCGACATGAAATATCCCTTTTGCCAGTAGCGAAGCGCCCATCGACAGACCCGCCGCAATGGCTGACCACAGTAGCGCCATTGCGTCGCGTTCCAGCTCTTTTTCACCATCCTGGCGGATATGCTCATGAATTGCCATCGCCCGGGAGGGGAGTCGGTCTTCATCTATTTCTATTTTTTTGCCGCGCTCTTTTTCTTCGCTCTCAACT
>SKEH01000412.1_pt1 | contig 27102 bp, 26 predicted proteins | sample 4826571 | NCBI WGS metagenome assembly SKEH01 (sample SAMN11008814, study PRJNA524170) | human gut metagenome | biome: Human fecal sample; material: Feces; isolation source: fecal sample from pouch patient p29 | host: Homo sapiens | place: Israel: Tel-Aviv | collected 2016-09-14 | reverse complement strand
GCGGGAGCAGAAGCAACTCCTTCGGAAATAAGCCGAAATTCACAAAAATTTGAAAAGCAATTTTCGTTCATTTCTTCTTATTTCTCGGAGTTAAACACTTCTGTCCCAGCCTCTCTCAAATAAACGGCGTCCAAAAGTCAGGTTTTTCTGAAATTTCAAAAACGAGTGTGGGACAAAAGTAAGAAACACTTTTGTCTCGACCTCATTTGGACCTCTCATGGCTTCAGTTGAGGTTCAATTATGGAATTTATTTCTATCTTTAATTGGTATTTTTCAATTCCATCGTTATTTGTTGATCCCAACTGCTATGTTCAATCAAATGTTACATGAACTAGTGAGCCTTTTTCTTCAATAGTCAACTGGTCAGGTGTTAAGATGAAAGAAAGAGGTGTGAAAGATGCGCGAGAGCCAAAAAGAATGGGCCCGATGGAAATATTACGTCATGGCACGATCACAAAAAGAATATTTAGCGTTACGCCAGCTTTTTTCTGGTAATCAGTGGTCAGAGACGAAAAACAAGCAATTTTATCAGCACTTGGATATTGTAAAAAGAATGCCGGTTGATCTAAAAGCGAAGAGAAATACATATGAACACGTTTGGGGATATTTTAAAAAGACGGCAACAGCAGAAGAAAAACAGCACTTTTTTGTTCTGCTGGATCAATTAACAGAACGTCAGGACGAGGTACTTCCGTATCTAAAAAAGTTGGCAGAAAAATACCAAATCATGTATCTTTTAGAATCTCATCTGTTTGATGAGTGCAAATCATTTCCGGATATTCACTAGGACTTTTATAATAAGACGATATGGAGGGATGTACGAATGGAAACACGCGCAATCGTTATAGAAGAATATGGTCATGCAGACCAATTGAAAGAAAGCAGAGTAACTTTACCTGAACTAGGGGCCCATCAAGTGTTGGTCAAAGTCAAAGCTACCTCAGTCAATCCGATTGACTGGAAACTTCGTGAAGGGTATCTAGCACAAATGATGCCTTGGGAATTTCCGATTATTCTAGGTTGGGATGTTGCAGGTGAGATTGCGGCAGTTGGTTCAGAAGTGCAAGATTGGCAAGTCGACCAAGCAGTATTTGCACGACCAGAAACAACTCGTTTCGGCACCTATGCTGATTATACGATCGTAGACGATCATTTATTAGCTAAAAAACCTGATTCTGTTTCTTTTGAAGATGCGGCGGCTGTGCCGTTAGCAGGTTTAACTGCTTATCAATCGCTATTCACGCATGGCAAATTAAAAGCTGGTGAAAGAGTCTTGATCCACGCGGGTGCTGGCGGAGTCGGTATTTATGCTATTCAATTAGCTAAAAATGCGGGCGCTTTTGTCATTACGACTGCTAGTGAAAAGAACCATAAGTTACTAAAAGAACTTGGTGCGGATCAAGTGATTGATTACCATACCACTGACTTTTCAGAAGTATTAGAAGATGTGGACTTAGTTTTCGATACGATGGGTGGGGATATTCAAAAAGCCAGCTTCGAAGTATTGAATCCAAAAGGACGGTTGATCTCAGTCGTTGACCAACCTGATGAAGAATTAGCGAAGAACATTGCGGTGGCAAAAAGTATTTGGCTTCAACCAGACGGCAAACAATTACAAGAGATTGCTGATCTAATGGAAGCAGGAAAAGTTAAAAGCGTCGTTGGTCATACGTATCCACTTACAGCAGAAGGTGTGAAGGCTGCCCATGAATTAAGTGCGACTCATCATGCTAAGGGAAAAATCGTTTTAGTAAACGAGTGATCGACCAATCAATGCCACCATAATTATTCCTATCACTAATGAATTCAATGGAGCAAAAGATAGATTCAAAGAGGTAGACACAAAAGTCGTTTAGGTTTGTCCCACATTCGAGTTTCGATTTGTTTTTCTGAAAAGAGTTGCTGTTACTGTTTATCTATGTTTGGTGAGGATGGGACAGAAGTGTTTAACTCCCAGAAATAAGAAGAAATTAACGGAAATTGCTTTTCAAATTTTTGTGAATTTCGGCTTGTTTAAGAAGGAGTTGCTTCTGCTCCCACCGTTTATTCGTTTTTAAAGAGTGGGACAAAAGTAAGAAACACTTTTGTCCCACTCTCTCTTTGTTCATTTCTCACCAGAGGTTTCGGTACCGTAGTAACTATGGTCTTCTAAGTCTAGTGCATTTAAAATCAGTGATGCAGTTTCTTCGATTGAAAGGGAGGCGACGTTGATGACCACGCATCCTAGTTTTTTATAAAGATCATTTGCGAAATCTAGTTCAGCTCGTATTTTTTCAATATCAGAATAGGCTGTGTCTGGATTTAGTCCATAAGAACGCATCCGCTCTTTGCGAATGTTATTAAGGATATCCGGATTGTTGGTCAAGCCAACAATTTTTTTCGGATCGATTTCCCAGAGCTGTTTAGGGATATGGGCTTGAGGGATCAGTGGCAAGTTCGCAACTTTCAGGTTCTTATTTGCTAAAAACAAACTTAATGGTGTTTTTGATGTTCGTGATACCCCAAGCAGGACAACATCTGCTTCTAAAAAACCACGGGGATCTTTTCCATCATCATATTTTACAGCAAATTCCATCGCTTTGATCCGTCTAAAATAATTTTCATTCAATAAATGGAGTGCCCCAGGCTGCCGTGTCGGTTTAACTCCAGTCAATCGTTCGATTTCTTGGATTGGCGGCGTCATGACGTCAAAACTAAATAGGTCATTTTTCTGGCAAAAATCACGTGTCATTTCAATCAATTCTTGGTTGATCAAAGTATGAAGGACAAGTGCTTTTTCTTCAAGGGCATCTTCTAAGGCTTGTTGAAGTGCTTCTTTGTCTGTTACAAATGTCCGTCGGAATAAATTGAACTCGACTGATGGATATTGAGCCATCGTTGCTTGCGCTAACTTGGTTGCTGTTTCGCCAGCAGAATCAGAAATGACGAAAAAGGTAACGATCTCTGTTGTCTCAAAAGTCATAGATATAAAACCTCACTTGCAATTTTTTTATCTTTAGTATACCATACTGTGGAACATATACTTCGTAATCATTTTGATTTGGAGGGGACGCCTTGAAAAAGCAAACATTAATCGAACAATCATTAGAAACATTGAAAAATAACGGATTCAAGTATACGAAGAAGCGCGAAGCGATGTTGACTTACTTAGTAAAACGAAATCGATATGTATCGGCTAAAGAAGTTTTTGATTACATGAATCAGGAGTTCAAAGGGGTCAGTTATGATACAGTTTATCGAAACCTTCATGATTTTTCTGAACTTGATTTATTGGAAGAAACAGATTTGAATGGAGAAATGAAATTTCGCTTTCATTGTTGTCAGGGAGAGATCGGGCACCATCATCACTTTATCTGCACGGTTTGTGGAACGACCAAGGAGATCCATATGTGCCCAATGAATTATTTTCAGGACCAATTAAATGGTTGTACGATCGAAGGCCATCGTTTCGAGATCTTCGGACGGTGTGAAAACTGTCAATAATTGTTTTAAATAAAATAACATTTGATTATTTAAAAAAAACACAAGATTCCCTTGACGGTCAAAAGAGCTTTAGATATAATATTTACAGGACATTATTGTTTTTTGGGATTTAAATTTCAATAACAATTACGGTTACTTTTTAAGCTCGGAGGGAGGGAATTAACATGTCAAAAACAGTCGTTCGCAAAAACGAATCACTTGACGATGCTCTTCGTCGCTTCAAACGTTCCGTGTCAAAAGCGGGTACTTTACAAGAATCTCGTAAACGTGAATTCTACGAAAAACCAAGTGTAAAACGCAAGAAAAAATCTGAAGCAGCTAGAAAACGCAAAAAATTCTAGTTCTTTGATGAATTGGAGTTGGTAGTGTGTCACTACTAAGTAGATTGAACGATGACATGAAGACAGCGATGAAAGCGAAAGATAAAGAATCTTTGCAGGTGATTCGTATGATCAAGTCATCTATTCAAAACGAGCAGATCAAAGAAGGTCACGACTTGACGGAAGATGAAGAACTAACAGTGTTGTCTCGTGAAATGAAGCAACGCCGTGATTCTTTACATGAGTTTGAAGAAGCTGGGCGTGACGATTTGGCTGAAAAAGTGAAAAGTGAAATTGTGATCGTTGAGAAATACATGCCAGAGCAATTATCTGAGGATGATATTCGTCAACTTGTTCAAGAAGCGATTACGCAAACTGGTGCTTCTTCTGTAAAAGAATTTGGTAAAGTCATGGGTGTGATTATGCCTAAAGTCAAAGGAAAAGCAGATGGAAATCAGGTCAATGCAATCGTGAAAGAACTATTGCAATCCTAATCTTGTAATTTAAAACTGCGAGCAATTTGTTCGCAGTTTTTTTTACTTCAACCTAAAAAGAGTTGGTTATTCCTTTAAAGGAATAACCAACTCTTTTTAGATAGTCCAATCAATTATTTACTTGTTCATTCTCTCTAGTCTTCATCGTTAGCGCTTGGTAACCGTAATAACCTAATAGACTGATCAGATAACCCAATAAGGTAGGAACGACCCAACCTAATCCAAGTGAAGCTAGGGGTACATGATGATGATAGAAAGCCAGTAGAGCAGCAACAACAGATTGCTGTCTGACTAGTGCAGGAGAATTGGCGAACATATCTAGAACAGCTGGTACAGCGGTAAAGAGCATCGTCACTTGATAGATGACTGGATTTCTTTGGAAAAATCTGGCGGTCAATGAGAGTAAGATCAATGCAAGAGAAAGTGGATAAAGGAGCATCAATACAGGTAAAGACCATTGGATGATATTGTCTAATCCAGCATTGGCTACAACAAAGGAAACAAATGTAGTGAGACGTAACCAAGTAAGGTAGCTGACCTTAGGAAATAATTTATGGAAATCTTGGGCAAAAGAAACGACTAATCCCATCGCGGTAGTAAATACGCCTAAAGTGACCATGACTCCTAAAAAGACAGCGCCAAAGTTTCCTAAATAGTATTGAACGATTTGTGAAAGAGCTGTACCTCCGTTTTCGGATAATGTTAACTTGTTTAAGCTCATCGCCCCTAAAAGGACAAGTCCAAAATAGATGACTACTTCAAATGCAACACTAAGAGTACCTGCTTTGGCAGTCAGCAAGGTCACCTGTCTATTTTTTAATCCTAGATCACGAACAGCATGTACAAAAGTAACACTTAGCGCAAGTAAAGCAACAGCATCGACTGTATTGTAGCCTTCTAGGACACCATTTGTTAAAGCGTTCGATCGATAAGTAGTATCGGCAGCTTGATGGAGGCCACCCATAGGATGGATGAAGGCAACGAAAAAGATGACTGCTAATAAGATGAGAAAGATCGTGTTTAAATATTTTCCTACATATTTAACGAGGCGTGTAGGATGGACGGTCAATAAATAGGCACATAAGAAGAATAACGCAGAGAACACGAGCATGCCGATCGTAGTGAATTTTTCTGGAAGAAATGGTTTTGCGGCCATTTCAAAAGCAGTAGCGGCAGTACGAGGTGTACCAAAAAAAGGACCAATCGTTAGATGGACAAGGACAAGAAATAAAGCAGCGTACCATTTGCCGACTGGTTTGGCTAGATCATATAAGCCATCGCTGTTCGTCACTACGACTGCTAGAATCGCTAGAAGTGGGAATAATGCACCAGAAATAGCAAAGCCGACACTGGCATTCAACCAGTTTTGACCTGCAAGTTGACCAAGGTGGACTGGAAAAATCAGATTACCTGATCCAAAAAACATGCCGAAGATGAGAGAACTGACGACTAGAAGTTGTTTCCAAGAATAAGTTTTTGCTTTGTTCATTAATAATTCCTCCGATAATAAAAAATAGATAAATGAATGTTTGTTTTGTGCTTCGAATCTCACTAATGTCAGTTTCCATGGGAACCACCACCTTAAAAGAAAATAAAAAAGAGCCCTTTTCCACTTGGGAAAAGGGCTCTAAATAACTAGAACGGTACCACCTTTTTTAGCTTGAATAAGCTGTCTATTTTCACGGACGCTTTTTTGTAAAAGTTATCCGCTAGCCTGATAATGGTGGCAGCCACGATGCTCTACGTTTTCGACATCGACTCGGAAATGATGTTCGCTCACTCGATTTATTGTCATTTTTCACTTACATGACTCACTGGGAATAAATACTTGAGTAGCTACTGTTTTCCTCTACGTTTTATGTGTTATCTAATTTATTGAAATTATGATACTACCACTTATTTTAAAAAGCAAGATTAAATTTACGAATAAACTAATTTTTTTGATTTTCAAAATAAGATGCTTTTGTGTGAGGAGCGTAAGATAAAAGTAATAAACACGTTTGTCTCATTCTTTAAAAACGAATAAACGGTGGGAGAAGAAGCAACACCTTCTTATTTCTCGGAGTTAAACACTTCTGTCCCAGCATCGATGGGAAAAGGGACAACGTAATATTTTTATGCTGAATATCCGAGTAGAAGACCGTTATTTTTCCTAAAAAATATCCTAAGAAATCACGAAATAGAGTCCTTTGTGTAGTCCCTTTTTTATTTGCTATATAGTTTTTCTCGGATATGGTAAAATAGGAAAGAATGATTTGAAGTAAAGGAGATGTCTATTTTTGACAGAAGCGTCCAGTTCTTTAGAGATTAGATTAACTGCTGCTGACGATGTCAGTATGCTTTTAGGTGCACATGATAAACATATAAAATTGATCGAGGAAATGACCGAGACCACTATCCATACAAGAGGAGAAATGATCCAAATCATTGGAGAAGAGCCAGGTCTTTCATTAGCCGCTGAAGTGATCCGTACGTTACAAGAGTTGATCAAACGAGGGATCCATATCAGCACACCTGATGTAGTGACTGCTTTAAAAATGGGTCAAAAAGGGACCTTAGGCTATTTTGTAGAAATGTATGAAGAAGAAATCGTCAAGGATCGCAATGGAAAACCGATTAGAGTGAAAAATAGTGGCCAAAAGAAATACGTTGAAGCGGTCGCTAAACATGATATCGTGTTTGGCGTAGGACCAGCTGGAACAGGGAAAACATTTCTTGCGGTCGTGCTAGCGATAGCAGCGTTGAAAAAAGGCGAGGTCCAAAAAATCATTTTGACTCGTCCAGCAGTCGAAGCAGGTGAAAATCTAGGCTTTCTACCTGGAGATTTAAAGGAAAAAGTAGATCCCTATCTGCGTCCAGTATACGATGCGCTTTATCAGATCTTTGGATTGGATCATACGAATCGGTTGATGGAGCGTGGAGTTATCGAAATAGCTCCGTTAGCCTATATGCGTGGGCGAACATTAGATGACGCATTTGTGATTTTAGATGAAGCGCAGAATACGACAGTGGCACAAATGAAGATGTTTTTGACCCGTTTAGGCTATCAGTCTAAAATGATCGTCAACGGTGACACAAGCCAAATCGATTTGCCGAGAGGTACACAAAGTGGGCTTGTTCATGCTGAACGAACATTGAAGCAAATCAAGAAAATTGCATTTGTCAATTTTGAAGCAAGTGATGTTGTTCGTCACCCTGTTGTAGCAGAAATCATCAAAGCTTATGAAAAAGCAGATCTTCATCAAGAGTAGGGCTTAGGAGGATAAGCATATGTTGAACAAGATACTACAACAATTACAAGCAAAACTGGGGAAGGCTGCAATGCCTTTCTTGTTGTTTTTGTTTTTCATCATCATCTGTGGGGTTACTTTCAGTAGTGTAAAGCAAAAGGCAAATGATTTTAAAGAAGGTCAAGTAGCCGAGGAGAGTATCCGGGCGAATAAAACTATTGAAAATACGGAAGAAACGGAACAAAAGCGAAAATTAGCAGCAGAAGCTGTTACGCCAGAGTATACGTATCAACAGGATCTAGTCGATGATCAGAATAACCGGATCAACCAACTGTTTGATTTGATCGAAAAAACGAATGATTCCATTGACAAAACATATAAAGACAACGTAGAAAAATCAAAAGATAACGAAAACGTACCAAAACCGACGATCGATGAACGGATTGCTGCCCTAAAGAAAAATTTTGAAAGTGTGAATGCAGAAAATGTAGCATTCTTCCAGAAGCTACCGACTAATTTCTACACAAAAATATTTGGGATGACAGAAAGTCAAATCAATGAAGTTCGCGATCAAAGTTTAAAACTGATCGATGAACAAATGAGTAAACAAGTACGAGAAAGTGACTTAGAAGCCTTCAAACAAGAGGCAGAGGATCAGATCCAGTACTTGAATGTTTCTACCGATCAGCAACAAATGATCCATTATCTAGTGGATCAAGGAATCGTTGTAAATGATGTGCTGAATGAAAAGAAAACTGAAGAGTTGAAACAAGCAGCTAGAGAAGCAGTTCAGCCAGTCATGATCTACCAAGGAGAAATCATTGTCCGTGAAGGAAACCAAATCGATTCGGCAGCAATGAAAAAACTTGAACTTTTAGGTCTGACAAATCAAACGACATCGATTTTTCCATTAGTTGCGATGATTTTAGCTGTTCTTTTACAAATTGCTGTATTATTCTATAACTCGATGCAGTATCATGAAGCAGCCAAAAGAACAGAATATGTTCTTTTTTATGTGACGGTGATGTCCCTCAGTGTTCTATTAATGAAATTTTTCCAATTGTTCCAAACCGAGCAAGCAGCTTATATCCCGCTATTTTATCCTGCAGCGTTTGCACCTTTAGTGCTGAATGTTTTCTTGAATCGGCGTTCAGGGATCATTGCGGCTTTGTTCCAAACAGTTACTGCTTTGTTCATCTATTATGATTCGATCGGAACGAACTTTTTGACAGCGATATTGATGTCCTATTTGTTTAGCGGGCTGTTAGCAACTGTCTTAAAACGGCAACGGGTTTCTGAACAATGGGTTTCAGCCATGATGTGGGTGATTATCTTTCCACTACTGATGGATATTGTATTGATCATTTATCAAGGTATGAGTTTTAGCGATGGTACCACATGGTTGATGCTGGTATGCGGATTTATGGGTACGTTGCTGTCCTATCTGTTGACGATGGGCTTACATCCATATATTGAATTGATGGTCAATGACGATAGCGTCATCGTACTAAATGAATTGAGTAATCCAAATCATCCGTTACTGAAGCAGTTGTTAGAAGAAGCACCAGGCACATATCATCATAGTATGATGGTCGCTAACCTAAGTGCAAATGCAGTCGCTGATATCGGTGGTCGTTCTTTATTGACGCGAGTAGCCTGCTATTATCATGATATCGGCAAAATCAAACATGCCAGTTTCTTTGTGGAAAATTTGCCATCAGGTGCAGAAAATCCTCATAATTTTCTATTACCAGAGGATAGTAAACAAATCATTTTTGGCCATGTAACTGATGGCGCTAAAATTTTAGAAGAGTATGAGATGCCACAGATGGTGATCGATATTTGTCGTCAGCATCACGGGACTACGTTAATGAAATATTTTTATATCAAAGCAAAAGAACGGAATCCAGAAGTGACGGAAGAGCAATTCCGTTACCCAGGTCCAAAACCACAAACAAGAGAAGCAGGGATCGTCAACATTGCCGATAGCTGTGAAGCAGCTGTTCGTGCGATGGATCATCCTACAGGAGAAAAAATCGAGCAGTTTGTTCATAATTTGATCGAAGAACGTATTTCTGATGGACAGCTTGATGATAGTGGATTGACACTGAAAGAAATCCGCAAAGTTGAAAAATCATTAATCAGTGGGTTGAGCAGTACCTTCCATTCAAGGATCAAGTATCCTAAAATGAAATCAGAAGCGGAAAAAATGAAAGAAGAAGTCGAAAAAACAGAAGATTAGTAAGGGAAAGAAGCGATAATAATGGACATTACATTTATGGATGAAACAGAAAAAGTTTCAGAAGAAAAAATCAAAGAAATCGAGGATCTGCTTCAATTTGCTGCCTCACACTTAAATTTGCCAGAGGAAACAGAAATGTCTGTTACTTTTATGGATAATGCCGCAATCCAAGAAATCAATCGCGTATATCGTGGGAAAGATGCACCAACAGATGTCATCAGTTTTGCATTGGAAGAAGAAGGGGAAGATGAAATTCCTGTGATCTTTGAAGATGGGGATAATCCGATGCCACGAGTATTGGGAGATATCATGATCTCAATCGAGCGAGCAGCTGAACAAGCAGAAGAATACGGACATTCGTACGATCGGGAACTAGGATTTTTGGCGGTACATGGTTTCTTGCATATCAACGGCTATGACCATATGACGCCAGAAGATGAGAAAGAGATGTTTGGCTTACAGAAAGAGATATTGGATGCGTATGGACTTAAAAGATAAGAATATCGAAAAAAATGTTGAAAAGAATAAACACTTTTTGATGTCAGTAGAGTTTGCGCTTCAAGGCGTCAAAACAGTATTTGATGAAGAGCGCAACATGAAAAAACATGTGGTATTCGGTTTGTTCGCGTTACTTATGGGAATCGTTTTTCAGCTAAGTATCAGTGAATGGTTATGGTTACTTCTAGCCGTGTTTTTAGTGTGGATCGTTGAGATCATCAATACAGTTTTCGAAAATGTTGTCGATATGTTCACTGACTTTCATTTTCATCCCATTGGGAAAAAGATCAAGGATATGGCAGCTGGTGCGGTTCTTGTAACAGCTTGCTTTGCGGTGATCGTTGGACTTATCTTATTTGTCCCTAAAATCTATCAATTGTTTTTTAATTAAAGGAGAAAATTATGACAGAACATAAATCAGGATTCGTAGCAATCGTTGGGCGCCCAAATGTTGGGAAATCAACGCTATTAAATCGGATCGTTGGTCAAAAAATTGCGATCATGAGTGACAAAGCACAAACGACCAGAAATAAAATCCAAGGAGTCTATACGACACCAGAGGCGCAGCTGATATTTATCGACACACCTGGTATCCACAAGCCAAAACACCGCTTAGGCGATTTCATGGTAGAAGCAGCTTACAGTGCGTTAAGAGAAGTAGATGCTGTGTTATTTATGATTAGTGCGGATCAGAAGCGCGGACGCGGAGATGACTTCATTATCGAACGTTTAAAAAATGTTCATTCACCAGTGTACCTAGTCATCAATAAAATCGATAAAGTTCATCCAGATGAGTTGTTAGGCATCATCGAAGACTATTCGACACAGATGGAATTTGCACAAGTGGTACCAATTTCCGCTACTGAAGGAAACAACGTAGAACGTTTGATGGAGGTTCTGGTTGACGAAATGCCTGAAGGTCCTCAGTATTTCCCTGATGACCAAGTAACGGATCACCCAGAATACTTTATTGTTTCAGAATTGATCCGAGAAAAAGTATTAGTCTTAACTAGAGATGAAGTCCCACATTCAGTCGCTGTTGTGATCGACTCGATGAAACGAAATGAGAATGACAAGGTACAGATCCAAGCAACGATCATTGTGGAACGTGACAGTCAAAAAGGAATCATTATCGGTAAAGGCGGCAAGATGCTGAAACAGATCGGCACGAAAGCCAGAAAAGATATTGAAAATCTTTTAGGTGATAAAGTATACCTTGAATTGTGGGTAAAAGTCCAAAAAGATTGGCGTGACAAACAAGTCTACTTGCAAGATTTTGGGTACCGTAAGGACGAGTATTAAATCGGCTCGTTCATCAATGGATAAAGAGGAGGTCGAGACAAAAGTCGTTTAGGTTTGAGAAATTGGAGAGAAAAGAGTGTGGGACAAAAGTAAGAAACACTTTTGTCTCATTCTTTTAAAAACGAATAAACGGTGGGAGCAGAAGCAACTCCTTCAGAAATAAGCCGAAATTAACAAAAATTTGAAAAGCAATTTTCGTTCATTTCTTCTTATTTCTCGGAGTTAAACACTTCTGTCCCAGCCTCTTCTTTGAAATTTCCGAAAAACCTGACTTTTGGCCGCCGTTTATTCGAGAGTCTGTGGAAACCCTGATTTTTAGTTTTGTCCCACACTCCTCTAAACATGATTTACTTAATGATGATCGCTAGTAATAGCTGTCTGTTCAATATACAAGAAACTCAGATGTGAAAGGGGTGCTACTATGAGTCAACTTGCAGAATCAAAAGGCATCATCTTATCCAGTAGAAACTATAAAGAAAAAGATAAATTAGTGAAGATCTTTACGGAATCTGCTGGGAAAATGATGTTTTACGTAAAAGGGATCCATCGGCAAAATCAGCCGTTAGCTCCAGCACTTCTGCCCTTCACTGAAGCAACCTATATAGGCACCTTTAAAAATGAAGGACTTTCTTTCATTACAAGTGTCAAAGATGTTCATGCTTTTCGACATATCCAAGAAGATATCTTTTTAAGCGGTTATGGCACGTATTTGCTGAATTTAGTCGATGCTGCAATTGAAGATCATCAGTATGATCCTCATCTATTCCATTTTACCCAATTAGCATTGAATCGGATGGATCAAGGCGATGATGCGGAAATCATCACGAATATTTTTGAGGTTCAGTTGTTACAGCGCTTTGGGATTGCTCCGATTTGGACGCATTGCGTGGTTTGTGGAGAAACCCAAGGGAAATTTGATTACTCGTCAAAATATGGGGGCGTGATCTGTGAAAAACACTGGGGTATGGATCACCATCGCTACCATGCAGATCCGAGAGCTGTTTATTTTGTACGAATGTTTTCGGCAATCTCCTATGACAAGATCAATGGGATCAGCTTGAAGGAAGAAACCAAACAAGCGATTCGCCAGCTGATTGATCAGTTGTATGAAGAATACGTAGGAATCCATTTGAAAAGCAAAAAATTTATTGATCAAATGAAATCTTGGGAACATGTATTGAAAGTCCCTGAAAAAGAGGATAAACCAACTGCCGAAAATGAAAAAAATGAGTAGAATTTTCAAAGAAGGCTCAAAACTATTTGACAAAAGGGCGGTATACCGTCTATTATTGAAGCTAGATGAATGAGAATGTGATTTAAAGCTTTTCATTATGTGAACTCTTAATAGATAAGTACGATGATCAAGCACAGTAAAAAATACGTAGCACAAGCGAGTTCGGGAGGGTGTAAGCCGAACGCTGGCGGTTTTTGAAGAGGCACTTGGGAGTACGACCAATGAAGCTGCCGATTTTTTCGGAAGTAGGGTGGAACCGCGAAACTATTCGTCCCTATGTTTGTTTAGACAAGCATAGGGGCTTTTTTTGTTATTCTGATTTTCTCATAAAACGTTTTTTAATTGGAAGGAGCAAAAGATATGAGTAAAAAATTATCAGTGCAAGACATGATCTTAACGTTGCAAAAATTTTGGTCATCAAATGGCTGTATGTTGATGCAAGCGTACGATACAGAAAAAGGGGCGGGAACGATGAGTCCCTACACCTTCTTACGTGCTATCGGACCAGAACCATGGAACGCAGCATATGTTGAACCATCACGTCGACCAGCAGATGGCCGTTATGGTGAAAATCCGAATCGTCTTTATCAACATCATCAATTCCAAGTAGTCATGAAACCATCACCAGAAAATATTCAGGAACTATATCTTGAAAGCTTGCGTTTATTAGGAGTCGATCCTTTAGAACACGATATCCGTTTTGTTGAAGACAACTGGGAAAACCCTTCGATGGGCTGTGCCGGTGTTGGTTGGGAAGTTTGGTTAGACGGTATGGAAATCACTCAATTCACGTATTTCCAACAAGTTGGCGGACTTCCATGTAAACCAGTTACGTCAGAAATCACTTATGGTTTGGAACGTTTAGCATCTTACATCCAAGAAGTAGAAAGTGTCTACGATCTAGAGTGGTCTGATGGAGTAAAATACGGGGAGATCTTCAAACAACCAGAATATGAACATTCTAAATACTCATTTGAAGTGAGCGACCAAGAATTGTTACTAAGTAATTTCGATCGTTTTGAAAAAGAAGCAAAACGGTGTATCGATGAAAATCTTGTTCATCCTGCCTATGATTATATCTTGAAATGCAGCCATACCTTCAACTTGTTGGATGCACGTGGCGCAGTATCTGTGACTGAACGTGCTGGCTATCTTTCTCGAATTCGCAACATGGCAAAAGCAGTAGCAAAGATTTTCGTGGCAGAACGAGAAAAACTTGGATTCCCATTATTGAATAAAAACACAGCAGATCCGAAAAACAACAAGGAGGCTGAATAAGATGGCAAAAGATCTATTATTGGAAATTGGTTTGGAAGAAATGCCTGCCCATGTAGTGACACCAAGTATGAAACAGTTGGAACAAAAAACAGCAAAATTTTTGGATGAACATCAATTAACATATGATTCAATTGAAACATTCTCAACGCCAAGACGATTGGCAATCAAAGTAACGAATATTCCAGAACGCCAAGAAGATAGCGAAGAGGAAGTCAAAGGTCCTGCGAAAAAAATCGCTCTAGATGCTGAAGGAAATTGGTCAAAAGCAGCACAAGGGTTTGTTCGCGGACAAGGACTGACAACTGACGATATCACTTTTAGAGAACTAAAAGGTGTCGAATATGTCTATGTGACAAAATATACGCATGGGAAACCAGCAAAAGAAGTATTGACAGGTCTTGCTGAAGTAGTCAAAAGTTTGACTTTCCCAGTGACGATGCACTGGGCTGATTTTGATTTTGAATATATCCGTCCGATTCATTGGATCGTTGCTTTATTAGATGATGAAGTGATCCCCTTTGAGGTGTTGGATGTAAAAACCGACCGTCGCTCACGTGGACACCGCTTCCTAGGAGAAGATGTGACTTTCGCCCATGCGAAGGAATATGAAGAAAAATTACAAGAGCAGTTCGTGATTGCTGCACCGCAAAAAAGACAACAAATGATCGTTGAACAAGCAGAAGAACTTGCACAAAAAAATAACTGGGTCATTGATCTAGATGCCACTCTTTTGGAAGAAGTCAATAATCTAGTCGAATATCCAACTATCTTTGCAGGTGATTTCGAAGAAAAATACTTGTCTGTACCAGAAGAAGTGTTAGTGACATCAATGAAAGAACACCAACGCTACTTTGAAGTAAGAAATGAAGAAGGTCTGTTATTGCCACACTTCATCTCAGCACGTAATGGCGATCATGTAAAATTAGACAACGTGATCCGAGGAAATCAAAAAGTGCTGACCGCTCGATTAGAAGACGCAGAATTCTTCTATAATGAAGACAAAAAAATGTCCATTGATCAGTATGTCGAAAAATTGAAATCTGTAACGTTCCATGAAAAAATCGGCAGTATCTATGAAAAAATGCAACGTGTCCAAGTAATTGCACGTATTTTAGGCGAGTCAGTTGGTCTTTCTACAGAAGAATTAGCTGATTTACAACGTGCTGCTGAGATCTACAAGTTTGACTTGGTAACCAATATGGTGGGCGAATTTCCAGAACTTCAAGGAATCATGGGTGAAAAGTATGCTCGACTAAATGGTGAAAAACCAGCAGTTGCTCGTGCTATCAAAGAACACTATATGCCGACTTCAAGTGAAGGAGAGCTTCCAGGATCAGCTATCGGTGCAGTATTAGCAATCGCTGATAAGCTAGACAGTATCTTCTCTTTCTTCACTGTTGGTATGATCCCAAGTGGTTCAAATGATCCCTATGCATTGCGTCGTCAAGCTTACGGAGTCGTTCGGATCATCGAAGCGAAAAATTGGGCATTTCCATTGGTCAACTTACAACATGCGATCAATCAAGAAATCAATCAAGACATTACTCGTTTTGGTATTGAATTGTCTGAAGGACAAAAAGAAGTCATTGATTTCGTTAAAGGACGTTTGCGTCAATTGTTGACAACGAAAAAAGTACGTCATGATATCATCGATGCTGTTTTGAACGCAGAACAGAAAGACTTGACAAAAGCTTTTGCTGCAGCTCGATTATTTAAAGAACGATTGGAAGATGAAGACTTTAAACCATCAATGGAAGCTTTGACTCGTGTGGTCAATCTGGCGAAGAAAGTGGAAGACGACACTGCAAAAGAAATTGATCCAGCTCTTTTTGAAAACGAAGCAGAAAAAGAATTATATGAAGCAGTCAATCAAGTAAAAGCGCAATTACCAGATCAAAGCCTTGATGAAAATTACAATCAGCTTGTAGCATTACGCCCATTGATCGAGGCATATTTCGATCAAACGATGGTAATGGTCGAAGATCCAGCGGTACGTAACAATCGCTTAGCACAATTGCAACAAATTGCTGAGATGGCATTGTCATTAGCAAGTTTAGATCAAATCATCACGAAATAGATTTTTAGACAATGAGTTGGAGGAATCCAGCTACATGGATCAAACTTGAACCATGGAATTTATGTTGGCTCATTGTCAAATGACGTTGGTGATGAGAAATCTTAGAATAATTTGGACAGGAGGCTGGGACAAAAATAAGAAACACTTTTGTCTTATTCTTTAAAAACGAATAAACGGTGGGGGCAGAAGCAACTCCTTCGGAAATAAGCTGAAATTCACAAAAATTTGAAAAGCAATTTTCGTGAATTTCTTCTTATTTCTCGGAGTTAAACACTTCTGTCCCAACCTCTGTCTATCTTGTTGAAAGGGCTTCCTATAGATAAAAACCTCTTTATAAATCAAGCAAAGTTGTTTCTTATGTATTTCTTTGGTCAAACAATTCTCTTTGAAATAGGGACTAGGGTATTTTTGAGTTAGCTGAGTACGAGACATCTTGAATTCCCTTGTGAATTGGTTCGTCAAATTAATGCTAAAGGATTTTAAGGCATCTTTTCTATACTTTTGAATCATAAAAGACGTTACCTAATGGCAGAAACATCAAAAGGTATAGAGTATTTCTTTTCTGATGTGAATAGATGTCATATTTTTATCATTAATAATTTTAGTTATTTTATTTTTTGATTAAATTTTAGAAATACTTATTAAAATGAGAAAAATAGAAATGAAATAAGTTTAGAGTACTATTATTTCTGTTTTATTTAATTTCGAATTTTCCTACTCAAAAAAAACAAGTTGTGGTATGATTATTTAAGGGCAACTTTTTACAAATAGTTCTATTAATATATTAATTTTATTTGTGATTGTAAATAAAAAAGCTCTCATGTTGATGTGAATAAGTCACATCTTTATTTATCTATAATAATATTTAGGAGTGAATCTATGAAAGCGCCATTCATGAAGTCACTGGTTACTGTAGCGATAGGACTAGGTGCTATTGGTATCTGCTTGGTTGGATACTATATCAATAATCAGCGCCAACATCAGCAACGGATTGATTACGCAGAAATTTCTATCCCGATTCAAAAAGATAACGTAGAATCTTTGTCAAAAGAAATAGATAAGCTATATGATACACAAAAAAGAATTTTTCTAAGTCCAGAAATAACAGCAGAAACATTATCGAGTTTGTCGAGTAAACTGTCCTCTATAAAAATATCAGCAGATGATTATGACATCAAAGAATCAGAACTACCTAAGGAAGCTGCTGCGGTACAAGAGAAGAAGGAAGCAGCCAAGGCACAGCTAGTTGATGCAGAATCAAAATTGAAAATCCAAACAGCTATCAATGGATTATTTACTAAAAATGTAACAAACTGGCAACAAGCTGAGGATGATGTCATTATAAAAGATCAGTTGACAAGTGAAGCTGTTGCTCATGTACGTGAAAATATGAGCTTTTTTGAAGATACGCCTTGGAAAACAATAGTTATACAATATCTAAGCTTTGCTGATAGTCAGATCGCGCAAGTTACGCAATTAGATCAGTTATTCAATACGATGATGACGGATGGTCAAGTAAGCGATACCTCGACTTATAATCAATATTTGACAGCTCTCAGCCAAATACAGGAAATCCGGAATGAAAAATTAAGAGCAACGTACGCAACAAAAGCACAAACTATTGCTCAGAAAATGAACTATAGCAATATAAATTATTAATAATTATAGTAATGCTATCAAACGGAGGAAACTATGGCAAAACGAAGAAAAAAATCAAGAAGGAAAAAAATATTTCTAATTATTTTAGCAATTCTTATCGTATTAGTATTAGCAATCGTGGGAGTAGGAGCAAAATTATATCTGGATCTTTCACACTCTATTGAGAAAACTTACGAATCAGTGGAACGAACGCAAAGTGAAAGAACAAAACCAGTTGATCTGGATAAAAAAGAATCTTTTTCTGTCTTATTGATGGGAATCGACACTGGAGATCTAGGTAGGGTCGATCAAGGACGATCAGACACGATGATGGTTGCCACAGTCAGTCCTGAAGACAGAAAGACAACAATCGTCAGTATCCCTCGAGACACGTATGTCGATATCGTAGGACATGACACAAAAGATAAAATCAACCACGCTTACGCATTCGGAGGGGCTGCCATGGCAATGGATACCGTACAAAAATATGTGGGCATTCCAATCGATCATTATGTCTCTATCAATATGAAAGGTTTAAAAGAACTCGTTGATGCTGTTGGTGGTGTCGAAGTAAATAATGATTTCACTTTCTCACAAGATGGCTATGACTTTACAATTGGTAAAATCACATTGGACGGGGATCAGGCACTCTCTTATTCGCGTATGCGCTATGAAGATCCAAATGGTGATTACGGCAGACAAGGGCGCCAAAGAAAGATCGTAGAAGGTGTAGCGAAAAAAGTATTGAGTCTGAACGGTGTAAGCAACTATCAACCCGTTTTGAATACTCTGGAGTCTAATATGAAAACAGACATGAGTTTTGATGAAATGAAAAAAATTGCTTTAGATTATCGGGATGCATTTAGTACGATCAAGCAAGATCAGCTACAAGGAGAAGGCTTTACGCAAAATAACATCTCTTACCAAAAAGTCAGTGACCAAGAACTTGATCGTGTAAAAAAAGAGTTGAAAGATCAAATGAATCTAGAGAATAAATAGGAAAGTGGAGAAAAAATGGAAGAAACAATCAGCTTGAAAGAAATTTATGAAACATTACGGAAACACTTGATAACAATCATCATCTCAATGTTTGCTGGCTTGGCTATCTCAGGAATCGTGACGTTTTTTATCTTGACGCCAAAATACAGCTCGCAAGCACAATTGATCGTGACATTGCCGCAATCAGACACTGCAAACGTCAATGATGTCAACACGAATCTACAAATGATCAATACGTATAAAGATATGATAGTCAGTGATCTAGTACTAAACGAAGTCAAAGATCGCTTACAAACAGAAGACAAGGTAAAAATGACTGCTGGACAAATCAAAGATGCGATTTCGGTCAATCAATCACAAAATTCACAAATGTTCTCGATACAAGCAACAAGTACGAATGCTGTGACTGCCCAACAGATCGCTAATACAACTTCACAAGTTTTCCAAGAGAATGCAAAAGATGTGATGAATGTCGATAAAATATCAATCATTTCAGGTGCTGTTGCTAATACGACACCTGTTTCGCCAAATAATAAATTGAATCTAGTGATTGGTTTAGTATTGGGAATGATGGTAGGTGTAGGCCTTGCATTCTTATTCGAATTACTCGACCGGACAGTAAAAGACGAAAAATACGTGATGGATACATTAGGCTTCCCAATCTTAGGGACAGTTCCTGAAATGTCAGCAAAAGACTTGAACGCTAGTATTCGTAAAAAGAAACCAAATCCTACACGACCAAAAGACAAAAACGATAAAAACGTTCCATCACGCAGAAGCCGATCAAGAGTCTAGGAGGAAGAAAAATGGCACGAACACAGAAACAAAAAACAACTCAAAATCATGCAGTCAGTTTGATTACATTGACAAACCCATCTTCACCAATCGCTGAACAATATCGGACGATTCGGACGAATATCCAGTTTGCCTCCGCAGCTGGTCAGCAAATTAAGACGATTGTCGTGACTTCATCAGGTCCTGGGGAAGGAAAATCTACTACCGCAGCAAATATTGCAGTCGTTTTTGCTAAATCTGGTCAACGAGTACTGCTAGTAGATGCAGATTTACGTAAGCCTGTTATCCATAAAACATTTCAACTTGATAATGCAAGCGGACTAAGTACAGTCCTTAGTTCATCAGAAAGTTTAGCAGAATCGATCCAACGGACGCCAGTCGAGAACTTGTCGATTTTGCCTAGTGGACCTAAGCCACCCAATCCATCAGAAATGTTAAGTTCACCAAGAATGGATCAGATCCTAGCAGAAGCAAGACAGTTATTTGACGTGGTGATCTTCGATATGCCACCAGTAGTAGCCGTGACAGATGCACAGATCATGTCTTCAAAAACGGATGGTACCTTATTGGTTGTACGTGAAAATACGTCACGTAAAGAATCCTTGACTAAAGCAAAAGAACTACTGGAGATGGTACAAGCACGCGTCCTAGGGGTTGTATACAACGGAGCAGAACACAGCAAAGATGCTGACTATTACTACGGAAATTAAGTACTAATAAGGGAGGAGACAGGAGAAATGATTGACCTTCATTGCCATATTTTACCAGGAATCGATGACGGAGCAGAAAATCTAGATGCAAGTATCGCTATGGCTGAAAAAGCGATTCAACAAGGCATCACACATATTTTGTGCACGCCACACCACAATAATGGAAAATACAGTAATGAAAAATCACAAGTCATCACTCTAGTCGCTTCACTACAAGCAGAATTAGAGAAAAGACAGTTGCCTTTGATGTTATTGGAAGGACAAGAAGTACGTATTACCGGAACGCTCATCGAAGACATCCGTCAAGGGGATATTTTATTTACAGATTTAGATGATACGTATCTTTTGATCGAATTTCCGACACTTGAAGTACCTTTATATGCAGAAAAAATCTTTTTTGAACTGTTGCAACTAGGAAAGATCCCAGTAATCGTCCATCCAGAACGAAACGCGTATTTTCGTAAAGACCCAAATCATTTGTTGCCATTCCTAGATATGGGATGTTTGGCCCAGCTTACTGCGCCGAGTTATATGGGTGTATTTGGCAAAGATATACAGAAAACAGCCAAAACGATGGTCAAACATAATCTCGTGCAGATGGCTGCTTCTGATGCCCACGGGGTCTCTAAGCGCACCTTTTACTTAAAAGAGTGCTATGAGCAGATTGCTAAGGACTTTGGTAAGGAAAAAGTAGAACAGATGAAACAAGTCGCAAAGGACCTGATCAACGGGGATATGATCAGTTATCCAGACTATGAAGAGGTAAAAAAGAAGAAGTTTGGTTTATTTTAGGGGGAGTTAAAAAGTGTTTGTGTTAACGAGAAGAAGAAAAATCGCCATCTTGATTTTCGTGGACAGCTTGTTGTTGATTTCTGCAAATATTGCAGCAACTAAATTCATGAAGCCGTTTGTAGCTATACCAATGGACCTTATTTTAATCTCTATCGGTTTATCAATTGTTTTTTATTTATTTTATGGTAGTTTATTCAAAGTGTTCACTCGGATCAATCGCTATACAAATTTAAAAGAGATTATTGCGATTTTTGGTTCACTATCTGCAAGTGGTTCCTCAAGTATTATTGTCTTGCTTTTCATAAATCGAAGATACAGTTTACGGTTAGTCATCTTTGCTTATCTACTTTCACTATTATTAATCATAGGTAGCCGATTGATCTGGCGTATCTATATCGAAACAAAAAATACGAGATATGTATCAGCAGATTCTGCTAAAAATACATTGATCGTTGGTGCTGGCGAAGGCGGGCGTATTTTATACAACAGCTTTGTTGGCTCCAAAACGGCTCAAGATATCCACGTGGTCGGGTTTGTAGATGATGATCCGAATAAAAGAAATACGTATCTTTCAGGAAAAAAAGTACTAGGTGCATTAAAAGATATTCCAGAATTGATCGAAAAATATGACATCCAAATGGTAACGATCGCCATTCCTTCTTTATCAAGAAAAAAATTACGAAGAATCTTCAAGTTAGTCGAATCCTCTCATGTGAAAGTCAACACGATGCCTTCTATGGAAGAACTTGCATCAGGAAAAGTAAGCGTATCAAAATTAAAAACTATTGATGTAGTGGATTTGCTGGGAAGAGATGAGGTAGAGTTGGATATTGAATCCATCAAAGATCAAATCGCAGACAAAGTCATTCTAGTCACTGGCGCAGGAGGATCGATTGGTTCAGAAATCTGTCGGCAAATCATCCAATTCAATCCTGCAAAGCTATTACTTCTAGGACATGGGGAGAACTCGATCTACTTGATCGATCGTGAATTGCGCACGCACAATCAAACGTGCCCTACAGAAATCGTACCGATCATCGCGGATATCCAAGATCGCGCGAAAATCAATGAAATCATGGAACAATACCGCCCAGATATCGTCTACCATGCAGCTGCCCACAAACATGTACCGCTGATGGAATGTAATCCAAAAGAAGCAGTCAAAAATAATATTTTCGGTACAAAAAATGTAGCGGAAGCAGCCAAAGCAGCAAAAGTGAAAAAATTTGTCATGGTCTCTACAGATAAAGCTAACAATCCGCCAAACGTCATGGGATCAACGAAACGTATTGCTGAAATGATCGTGACTGGATTGAATGAAGAAGGCTGTACGAAATTTTCAGCTGTTAGATTTGGGAATGTCCTTGGCTCTCGCGGCAGTGTGATCCCAGTATTTAGAGAACAAATTGCTCAAGGTGGTCCAATCACGGTAACAGATTTTCGTATGACCCGATATTTCATGACGATTCCCGAAGCAAGTCGTTTAGTTATTCAATCTGGCGCATTAGCAAAAGGTGGCGAAATCTTTATTTTAGATATGAGCGAACCAGTGAAAATCGTGGATCTAGCCAAAAACATGATCCGATTGAGCGGATACAGTGAAGACGAAATCGAAATCATTGAAACAGGTATACGTCCCGGGGAAAAACTATATGAAGAACTATTGTTGGATAAGGAAAGAAATGACGAAGCAGTTTATGAGAAAATCTTTGTAGGAAACATCAAAGGCTACTCGATACAAACAGTGATGGACTTCGTCAAGAGTCTGCCGCAAGACGATGAACAATTGGCTAAAGACATTGTCACTTTTGCGAATGCTTCGAATAAGTAGGGGGAGTAAAGTGAAAGCAATTATTGTAGGAGCTGGTGGATTTGGCAAAGAGATTGCTTTTCTACTAGAAAGTTTCTCTAGATATGAATTGATTGGTTTTGTCGATGATTCGTTAAAAATGCAAAATCAAGAATTAGTGGGAAAAACTGTATTGGGAACAATAGACTCGTTATTAGAATTAGAAGAAGAAACTGCTATTTTTCTGGGAATCGCTTCGCCAGATATCAAAGAGAAAATATATCAAAAGATAAATAAAAATAATAAATTGATTTTCCCTAATTTAGTTGCATCAAGTGCACTAGTGGGCATAAATGTTCAGTTAGGAATTGGCAATATTTTGATGCCCTATACGACTTACACTGCTGACGTAGTTTTAGGAAATTTCAATATGATCAATATCGGCTCTACTATCGGACATGATACTCAAATCGGTAATTATAATTCAATTTTTCCAAGTGTAAATATTTCAGGACATGTTCTATTAGGAGATAAAAATGAAATTGGAGTAGGTACTAAAATAATACAAAATCTAAGAATTGGAAATATGAACATTATAGGTGCGGGAAGTGTAGTAATAAAAAATATTAATAATAAGACTAAAAATGTTGGCGTACCTACCAAAGTCATAGAAAGATGGGATTAAGTTGGAAAATAAACGAATATTATTAGCATCTCCTCATATGAGTGATGAAGGATATGAACAAGAGTATGTAAAAGAAGCATTTGATACAAATTGGGTGGCTCCTTTGGGTATGAATGTCAATGGTTTTGAAGAGGAATTAGCAGAATATGTCGGTGCTAGTCATGCAGCTGCACTATCTTCTGGAACAGCAGCTATACATCTAGCTTTAAAAGCGGCTGGGGTCGGTAAAGATGATATAGTGATTTGTCAGTCTTTGACGTTCTCAGCTACTGCCAATCCAATCATCTATCAAGGAGCTATTCCAGTATTTGTTGATAGTGATTACGAAACTTGGAATATGAACCCTGAACATTTGCGAACAGCGCTAGAAAAATATCCTAACGCAAAAGCTGTATTAGTAGTGCATTTGTACGGTTTATCAGCTGAACTAGATGAAATTACTAAAATATGCAAAGAACATAATGTTGTTTTAATTGAAGATGCTGCAGAATCATTAGGAACAACATATAAAGGAAAATATACTGGTACATTCGGCGACTATGGAATTTATTCTTTTAATGGAAATAAGATAATCACGACTTCAGGTGGCGGAATGCTTGTGTCTAATGACAAAGAAAAGGTGGAAAAAGTGAGGTTTTGGGCTACGCAATCTCGTGAGAAGGCACGCCATTATCAACACAATGAAATTGGCTATAATTATCGAATGAGCAATATCGTTGCAGGTATCGGTCGAGGACAATTGAAAGTTTTAAATGAAAGAATTGAGAAAAAACGATATATTCATAGTTTTTATAAAAAAGAATTGTCTAAATTGTCAAATATACAATTCATGCCAGAAAATAATTGGAATGAACCAAATTATTGGTTAAGTGTCATAACAGTAAAGGGAATAAATACGAATCATCTTATTGATGAGTTAGATAAAAATAATATAGAAGCCCGCCCGATATGGAAACCAATGCATTTACAGCCAGTTTTCGATAAGTATGAGTATATTGGTACAGATGTTGCTCAGACATTGTTTGAAAAAGGTATCTGTTTACCTTCAGATTCTAAAATGACCGATGATGATTTGTATCGAGTAACTAATACAATTAAGCGAGTGATGCAAAATGTCTAATAGAGGTATCTACGAAAAGTTCTTTAAACGTTTGATAGATATTCTTTTTTCAATTTTAGGTTTAATAATGTTATGGCCACTGATGACGTTTGTTGCAATCCTAGTTCGAATAAAGCTTGGATCGCCAGTGATCTTTAAACAACAACGACCTGGAAAACATGAAAAGATTTTTCTGATGTATAAATTTCGAACAATGACAGATCAAAGAGATGAAGAAGGTAATTTATTATCAGACGATATCAGATTGACTCAATTTGGTAAAATATTGCGTTCGACTAGTCTTGATGAACTACCAGAATTATGGAATATTTTAAAAGGAGATATGAGTATTATTGGACCGCGTCCTCTGTTAGTTGAGTATCTTTCACTATACAGTAATGAACAACGAAAAAGACATTTTGTGCGCCCAGGTTTAACCGGATTAGCTCAAGTCAGTGGTCGTAATGCAATTAGTTGGAAAGAAAAATTTGAAAAAGATATTGAATATGTGGAGAACATTTCAATGATGAAAGACATAAAAATATTTTTTTTAACGCTAAAGAAAGTTATTGTCCGTGATGGAATAACATCAGTAGCAAGTGGGACTACTGAGAAATTTGAGGGTGCGAAGATAGATGAGTGAGAATAAAAAAAAGTGGCTGCTTATTCATCCTTTTGATTATATCAGTCGAACGAATATATTAGAGGAAATTCTGACGGAAAACAGTATCGAATATTTTAATGTTGTATCTGATTACTCACATATAAGAAAACAATTTCTATCCAGTAAAGAAAGGCATATGATTAAAAATCGTCATGTGATAAAAACGATCGGATATAAAAAAAATATATCCGTAATGCGAATTTTATCTCATATATGGTTTTCAATAAAAACATTATTATTTATTCGAAAAGAAAAGCCTGAAATTATTTATTGTAGAATACCACCTAATACCTTAGTTTTTTTTATTGCTAAGTTTAGTAGATGCAATCGAGTTATTTTTGATGTGTATGATTTATGGCCAGAGTCAATGCCGGGAATAGGGAACAAATATAAATTTTTTACTGATTTAGAAGCACCTAATAAAATGGATGAAAAACCATTTCTTGAGATAGATCTACTTGACTTAGACGAAACAGTTGTTCCCGAGATAAAGAAGCTTACTAAATCAGCATTTGATTTGGAATCAATAATTAATGCTGCAGGTGAATTAAAATATGTTAGTTTAATTAAAAAAGTTCTCCATGCACAAATGAATAATCCTGAAGAGGATTTTGTAAAATTCTTTGCAGCAAGAATTTATGAAGGTATGTTAACACAAAAGGTAAAAGATACGTTTGCAAAATTAACAAAGAAAGCTGCCAATCAATATATTAACTCTCAAATAAACGAAAGATTGAAATCGGCAATAGGTGGTGGGTCATTATCTGTAATTGATTCGAATTCACACAATGAGGAAGTTGAATGTATTAATAAAGAAGAAACCGATATTGCCACTACTATGGAGGAACTTGAAGGATTTCATATTGTTAAAGCTATAGTTCGCGTAGTGCTTGATGCACCACGAATAGTCCACAGAGATACAAAAAGCTATTTTGGTATACTTGTAGATGACAATAATCGAAAGCCACTCTGTAGATTACATTTCAATCGAAATCAAAAATATATTGGTTTATTTGACTTAGAGAAAAACGAAACCCGCCATCCTATTGAATCTCTCGATGATATTTATTCTTTCAGCGATGAGTTGAAAGCGACTGCCGCTTTATACAACTAAAACAAAGGCAGACAACTATTAACGTTGCCTGCCTTTCACATCAGAACAGCCCCAACGGTTTATCCGAGTAGCTCACCAGCAGGCACTTGGTTTGCTGGTAATGCTCAAGCATCATCTTATGGGTTTCGCGTCCGATGCCCGACTGTTTGTAGCCGCCAAACGCCGCATGTGCCGGGTAAGCGTGATAACAGTTGGTCCACACGCGCCCAGCCTGAATGCCGCGCCCCATCTTATAGGCCAGATTACCGTTGCGGCTCCAGACGCCCGCGCCCAGACCATATTGCGTATCGTTCGCCAGCTCCAGCGCTTCTTCCATCGTTTTGAAGGTGGTTACCGCCAGCACCGGGCCAAAAATCTCCTCCTGGAACACGCGCATATTGTTCTGACCAAACAAAATCGTCGGTTCGAGGTAGTAGCCGTCTTTCAGTTCGCCTTCCAGCAGCTTGCGTCGCCCGCCGGTGAGCACATCAGCGCCCTCTTTTTTACCGATATCAATGTAGTTGAGGATGGTTTCCAGTTGCCCGTGAGAAACCTGCGCGCCCATTTGCGTCACGCTGTCGAGCGGGTTACCGCTGCGAATGCTTTCGACACGGCGGATGGCGCGTTCCATAAAGCGTTCGTAGATAGACTCCTGCACTAAAGCACGGCTTGGACAGGTG
>SKEH01000406.1_pt1 | contig 27350 bp, 23 predicted proteins | sample 4826571 | NCBI WGS metagenome assembly SKEH01 (sample SAMN11008814, study PRJNA524170) | human gut metagenome | biome: Human fecal sample; material: Feces; isolation source: fecal sample from pouch patient p29 | host: Homo sapiens | place: Israel: Tel-Aviv | collected 2016-09-14 | reverse complement strand
AAGGTGAATAGTCTCCAGCACGGTACTGGTCCTCTGGATCGAGTGCGTATTGCTTTGGCTCCGAAGAAGCGTATTACGAACGCTAAGAACGTTCTGGAAGCCACTCTTGATGAGGTAAAGCAGCGCCTGGGTAAGGCAAAATAACTAAGCCTCTTTGAGAAAGCTCCTCTTTGTCACGTATATGGCAGAGGGGAGCTTTTGTGTAGCTGTTTTCAGCTCTAGCGCGTGAGGTAGCGCGTAACGTGCGAGACATAACAGGGGGCTGCACGCCAATTCCCGGGTACTATCTTCACATGAGTGATAGGGTATTTTTATACATACAATTCATCACTCACTGACTAGGCAATTTGTTATCGCGCGCGCATATTTTCGGCGTGCTTTGTGTTTGTCGGTGCCAAGTCAATACTCGGCACTCATGCATGGCTTCTGTCGTTTCAGATCAGGACTGTATGGGTGTGCCACAGCAAAGGGAAATTCATGGCAAAAATTCTGAAATACGTTCTGGGACTGGACGGCGCTAACCGGTTTGATTCTTTCTTCTCGGTGGGGGCACCCGCTCAAGGTTTTCAGCGTTATTCTGCGGTGGATAACCGTGATGATCACGTCACTGATGCACAATTCGACAGCAAGCTGTTCTTGACTCGTTACGGTAAAGAGCCGAGGCCTGCCGAAAAGGGTTGCGCTTTGAGCCACTACCACATGTGGAAGGACTTCCTCGCTTCAGATGCCGACTGGGCTTTGCTAGCAGAGGACGATGTCCTCATTTCCCCTGACCTGCAGCCTGTAGTGGAGAGGATTATCGAAAAGTATCCTCACGTGCAGATGGTTAACCTGGGCGATATCTACGCTTCTGAAGCTGGCAAGCTCAACCCGCAGGTTGATTACCCCCGTCTTTCGTTGCTTGCTCCTTTTGTGTACGGCAAGTACCGTATGGGTCGTGCCTATGGTTCAAAGCCTCTGTATGGTGCTGCCTTGTATCTTCTTTCGCGTTCTGGAGCTGAACGACTCGTAGAATGTTATGGCGAGACGGTTCCCGGCGTTGTCGCTGACGATTATTCTCTCTACCGAGAATGGGGAGTGGACGTATATTTGGTGCAGCCCGGCCTGTGCGGTTGGGAGGGCACCAGCCTCATTCAAACTTCTGGCGTTCGTCACTTGGAAAGTCTCAAGAGCACGCAGCATGGCACCGGTTTTATCGACCGGGTGCGCATCGCCCTGGCGCCGAAGAAGCGTATTGCGAACGCGAAGAATATTCTGGATGCCACTCTCGAAGATGTGAAGCAGCGTCTAGGACGATAATCCAGAGACGGATTGGGCTACTACTATCGCATAAAAATGTGAATACGTGGGTCTTCTGACTGTCTTATATCCCCTCCCTATCGTGTATCTACGGTAGGGAGGGGATTCTTTTGTTGTACACCGGTACGGCGCGTGCTATACCGCGTCTTAACCTGCGGGCACCTGAGATTGGTGCATGGTGAATGATAGAATTTTTTCTACGTTGCACAGTAGTGTGCGTATTTATCACACGCTCAATATTCAGACTTCATGCCATTAACGCACCGATTTTTAAGATGGATGAACTTTCCTGTCGTGCAGGGGGTCTGATGTTCTGAAAGCTCGCCAATAACCGACGCAATCTTCTATTGCTTAGGCTTTCTGGATGAGCTATTGAAAGGAAAAAATATGGCAAAGATTCTGAAGTATGTTCTGGGCCTGGATGGCGCGAACCGTTTCGACTCGTTTTATTCTGTGGGCGCGCCTGCGAAGGATTTTGTGCCTTATTCTGCGGTGGATAACCGCGATAATCACGTCGCTGATGAAGAATTTGACGTTGAGTTTTTCCGTAGCCGTTGGCATCGTGACCCTAGCCCTGCGGAGAAGGGTTGCATGCTCAGCCACGTGAATATGTGGCGTGACTTTGTTGCGTCGGATGCTGATTGGGCGCTGATTGCCGAAGACGACATCCTTCTTTCTCCGGATGCTGAGGCGGTGGTGAATGCAATCATCACGAAGTACCCGCAGGTGCAGCTGGTGAACCTTAGCGATTCTTTTGCGAATGATGCCGGCAAGCTGAACCCGCAGGTGGAATACATCCGCCTGTCTCTGCTGTCTCCTTTTGTGCACGGTAAGTACCGTATGGGTAAGCCGTACGGTACGTGGCCTCTGATTTGCACTGGCTTGTATTTGATTTCCCGTTCGGGCGCTGAGCTGCTGCTTAAGCAGTTTGAGGATAAGGTGCCGGGTACTGTGGCTGATGATTACAAGCTGTACCAGCAGTGGGGTGTGGATGTGCGTTTTGTGCAGCCGGGCCTGTGCGGCTGGGAGGGCAGTAGCGTCATCCTGGAATCCGGTAAGCGTCATCTGGATAAGGTGAATAGTCTCCAGCACGGTACTGGTCCTCTGGATCGAGTGCGTATTGCTTTGGCTCCGAAGAAGCGTATTACGAACGCTAAGAACGTTCTGGAAGCCACTCTTGATGAGGTAAAGCAGCGTTTCTCGCGGTAATCTAAACTGTAACCTCCCCACCATCCACCTATGTGAAGGAATGCTGTGAACGATCTGCCCCTGCTCGGCCCTGCTGAGATTCGCGAGCTTGCCGAGACGCTCGGTATTCGTCCGACGAAGACTCTTGGGCAGAACTTTGTGATTGACCCCAATACGATTCGTCGTATTGTCAATGCGGCAGAGATTTCACCGGAGGAGACGGTGTTGGAGGTTGGCCCGGGTTTGGGTTCGTTGACCCTCGGCATCCTGGATGCTGCGAAGGATATGGTCGCGGTCGAGATTGACCCGCCGCTGGCGCAGCAGCTTCCGCACACGATTGAGAAGTTCCGCCCCGAGAAGGCGGGCGATATTGACGTGGTGCTTATGGACGCCCTGAAGGTCACCGAGCTGCCTCGCACTCCGGATGCTCTGGTGGCGAACCTGCCCTATAACGTGGCGGTTCCGGTGCTTCTGCACCTGTTTGCACAGTTCCCGAGTATCCGTCACGCCCTGGTGATGGTTCAGGACGAGGTTGCCGACCGTCTTTCGGCCACCCCGGGTTCGAAGATCTATGGTGTGCCCTCGGTGAAGGCTAATTGGTATGCCGAGGTTTATAAGGCGGGCGTGATTGGCAAGAACGTGTTCTGGCCTGCACCGAAGATTAACTCGGGCCTGGTGGGTTTCCGTATGCGCGAGGAGCCTCTCTCGACCGTTGACCGTGACCTGGTGTTCACGATTGTGGACGCGGCCTTCGCTCAGCGCCGTAAGACTCTGCGCGCTGCGTTGAGCTCCTGGGCGGGCTCGGGTGCGCGTGCGGAGCAGATTCTGGTAGCGGCCGGTATTGCTCCGACGGAGCGCGGCGAGAAGCTGGATATTCACGGTTTTATCCGCATTGCGGAGGCTTCGCTGACTGTCCCGGCTGAGCCTGTAGCGGAGTAGCTTCTTCCCGCTCTAAATTTTTCACTGACGTTCTCACGCGAGTTCCCGCGCGAAAGGTGTATGCGCTGATGAGTACCGCCTCCCAGGTCGCTATTTCGGTTGATGCTCCCGGCAAGGTCAATCTGTACCTTGCCGTGGGGGATGTCCGTCCGGACGGCTACCACCCGTTGACTACGCTTTTTGCGGCGGTCTCTTTGATGGAGACCATCACGGTCTCTGAGGGGCAGGCACCGGGGCTGAGCCTGAGCATGGATATTGTGCCCGGCTCCCTGGTAGATCAGCAGATGCAGGCGGGGCAGTTCGACCCTGCCGCTGTGCCGATGGATGAGCGGAACCTCGTGTACCGTGCCGCTGCGCTGATTCTTGCGGAGCATGGTATCGAATCTGTCCCGGCGCTGCACCTGCATATTGCAAAGGCCGTGCCCGTGGCCGGCGGCATGGCGGGCGGCTCAGCGGATGCGGCGGCGGCTCTCATCGCCACGGACCGCTACCTGCACGCAACCGGCCGCACCGGCGCGCAACTGACCCAGACGGATTATGAACGTCTTGCCGCGCAGCTGGGCGCCGATATCCCCTTCAGCGTGCGTGCCGCGCTGGGGCAGACCCTCGCCCTGGGGCAGGGGACAGGCACCGAGCTTCAGAACGTTGCGGCGCCTCGGGAACCTCTGCACCTGGTGATTGTTGCCGCGCAGTTTGGCCTCTCAACCCCCAGCGTGTTCAAGCAGCTGGACGCGGGCCGTGCCGCCGGTGAGTATCCCGCCTCCGGCGAGCTGCTAGAACCCGTAGAGCTTCTGGAAGCCCTGAATTCTTATGACGGTTCGGAGGCGGCGCTCGCCTCCTTGGCGTCGCTGTTGCGTAATGATTTGCAGGCTCCCGCACTTTCGTGCGCCCCGCAGCTGGAGCAGACGCTGAACCTGCGCGAGAGCGAGGGCGTGTACGCCTCCCTGGTGTCCGGTTCCGGTCCGACGGTGCTTCTGCTGACTTCTTCGCAGGCTCGGGCGGAGGCTCTTGCCTCCACTCTTCGCGCTGCGGGCAACCACGTTGTGAGCGCGGTTAGTGCGATTCTGCATCATTAGTATTTGACACATATATACAAACTAATATTCATTCGCTTCCGCTATCTGCTATCTACTATCTATAAAAAGGGGGAGTATGGAGGAAAGTTAAAAACATTATTATTGCGCAGGATCGTTATAGCATTCTGGGCGGTATTAGTACCGTCAATAAGCTTCTGGGGCGTGCCTTTGACGAGGCCGGGTACAACGTCAGTTATATGGCACTCTTCGACAATACCGCCGGTCATCCGGACGCTATTGAGCCGGATTTTGTGGTTAATTTGGGTCCTTTGGTGAATAAGACAACCCATAACCGACTGGTGTACACCAATCCCGGTCCTCTGGGAGCTGCATTGGCGGTTAAGAAGTGTTTTACGGTCCTGTGGGATTGCTATAACACTTTCCGGACCGCCGCTACCTGCGGTCTTTCGGTAAAGATACTGTTGTTTTGACGTCTATGGCGAAGACTGCAGATTACATGGCGAAGTACGCTCAATCCGATTCTAAAAAGGGCCTCGGGTACATCCACGAATTTCATAGTGGCTACAACAGTACCTATCGTTTGGATCAGGAAAAGACTCTCCGGAAGGTCGCTGCGTCTTATGACTCGTTTGTAACGCTATCTGAGGGTGACGCTAAGCTGTTTGCTCAGTGGCTGAACCGCCCTGTAGATGCTGTTCATAACCCTATTACCTCTTTCGGAAGAAATCTCTGAGATGGAGCGTCTGGGGGAGAAGAAGCCCGTTATCCAATTTGTAGGACGGTATGGACCTGAAAAGGCCTGAATCGTATCCTCGAAAGTTTTGCTGCGTGTGCTGCTGATTTCCCTGAATGGGTATTGCGTATTAACGGTAACGGCTTGGAAGAGGAAATCCTCGCCGTTGAGAAATACCTAGCTCAGCTTGATCCAGAAACCGCTCAGCGTGTTGAACTGGGGGGGGCTCAATGCAGAGGAAGTGATTGAGCATTTTGCTGAGAGTTCTCTAGCTGTTATGGCATCGGATTTCGAAGGTCTTCCAACGTCTTTCTTGGATGCTATGCAGGTAGGAACTCCTCTCATTTCCTATCCTTCCTCGTGGGCGCTTCGAGAGATGGTGCCTGAAGTGGGGTACCTTGCTGAGGAACCCAGCGTTGAAGCCCTACAAGAGCAAATGCGTCTGGCTATGAGCGATGCTGAATTGCGGGCTCAAAAGTCTGCTTTGTGTCTTGAAAAGTCTCGTACTTTCTCTCCCGAAGATGTTGTCCGGCGTTGGGAAAATCTTTTCGAATCTATTCACCGTTAGTAGCTGCTGTAACGGAGAACTGAATATATGCGCAAATGCCGGTTCTAGATTGAATCTAGAACCGGCATTCCTTATATCAGTAGGCGTTAGCCCAGCAGCTCGGAGAGTTCGAGCCAGCGCATCTCCAGCTCGTCAATCTCATCCTGAAGTGCCTGCTGCTGCTCGCCGAGCGCCGCCAAACCGGCGTAGTCGGAGGCATCGTGCGCGCTCATCTGCTCGGAGAGCTTCTCCTGCTCTGTAGCGAGCTTGGCGAGGCGACGCTCAATCGCACCGGATTCCTTCTGCGCCGCACGCAGCTCGGCACCGGAAACCTTTGGCTTAGCGGATGCCTCAGCCTCCTGCGTCGAAGCCTTCTGGGTCAGGGCGGTGGAACGGGCCTGCGCGCTACCGGCGGCAGAACCGCCTGCACCGGCTGCAGAGAGCGCCAAATACTCGTCCACACCGCCGGGCAGGTGACGGAACGAACCGTCAATCACGGCGTACTGCTGATCGGTCACACGTTCCATGAGGTAACGGTCGTGGCTAACCACCAGCAGGGTGCCCGGCCAGGTGTCCAGCAGGTCCTCCATTGCGGCGAGCATATCGGTATCCAGGTCGTTGGAGGGCTCGTCGAGAATCAGCACGTTCGGTTCATCCAGCAGAATCAGCATGAGCTGCAGGCGACGCTTCTGACCACCCGAAAGGTCCTTGACCGGAGTGGACAGCTGCGCACTCGTAAAGCCCAGACGCTCCAGCATCTGCGAGGGGGACAGCTCCTTACCATCGGCAATGTAGCTACGCTTCTTGCGGCCAATCACATCCGAGACGCGGTCGTTAGCAACCTCGTTGAGCTCATCGAGTTGCTGGGTCAGGGTCGCAATCTTCACGGTCTTACCGTGCTTGACGCGGCCCTCGGTCGGCTTCAGATCGCCGGTCACCAGAGAGAGCAGAGTGGACTTACCCGCGCCGTTCACGCCTAGGATCCCGGTGCGCTCGCCGGGGGCAATACGCCAGGTGACCTTCTTCAGCACGGGACGCTTGCCGCCGGGCATCGAGGGGTCGTCGTAGACGACGGAAACATTTTCGAGGTCGACCACGTCCTTGCCGAGGCGGGAGACCGCCATCTTCTTCAGTTCCACGGTGTCGCGCACGGGCGGAACGTCCGCAATCAGGGCGTTGGCCGCATCGATGCGGAACTTCGGCTTGGAGGTACGCGCGGGCGCACCGCGGCGCAGCCAAGCGAGCTCCTTGCGCATCAGGTTCTGACGCTTTGCCTCCGCTGCGGCTGCCTGACGGTCACGCTCCACACGCTGCAGGATGTACGCCGCGTAGCCGCCCTCGAAGGGCTCGACGATGCGGTCGTGCACTTCCCAGGTGTCGGTACAGATTTCGTCGAGGAACCAGCGGTCGTGGGTGACGACCATGAGTCCGCCAGCATTCTTGGACCAGCGGGACTTCAGGTGGTTAGCGAGCCAGGTGATGGCTTCAACGTCCAGGTGGTTGGTGGGCTCGTCGAGCATCAGCACGTCCCACTCCTGCGCGAGCAGGGAGGCGAGCGCTACGCGTCGGCGCTGCCCACCGGAGAGCGAAGAGACGGGGGCATCCCAGGGCAGGTCAGAGACCAGGCCCGAGATGACGTCGCGGATGCGAGCCTGCGAGGCCCACTCGTATTCGGGGGTGTCGCCCACAATCGCGTAGCCGACGGTGTGGTCGTCGTCGAGAACATCGGACTGATCCAGGTAGCCGATGCGGGTGCCGCCGCGCACGGTGACGCGGCCGGAGTCCGGTTCGAGCCGGCCGGCCAGAATCTTCATGAGGGTGGATTTGCCGTCGCCGTTACGGCCGACAATGCCGATGCGGTCGCCCTCGTTCAGGCCGACCGTGATGCCCTCGAAAATGGTTCGGGTAGGAAACTCAAGATGCAGCGATTCGCCGCCTAGTAAATGTGCCACGCCTTCTAGGGTACAGGGTGAGGGTATTTTCAGGTGCCGGTGAGGTAATCGATGGGGGAACGGTTGAAGGTTTGAAAAGATAGCTGAAGTACCCGTCGAAAGCCCGTGTTCGCGCCGTGCGTGGGGCGAGCCCACGGCGGATATTTGATAAACTGAGGGAAGCATTTCCTGCACGGCGCTGTTCTCTGCCCAAAATTAGGGTAGTGAATGGCGACTGCCACCAGAGGCGGTACCCGCACCGGCACGGGAATAATCCGCCATGGTGTAATGGCAGCACAGCGGCCTTTGGAGCCGTTTGTCTAGGTTCGAGTCCTAGTGGCGGAGCGTAAGCACTCAACGGAATCGTTGAATGAGAGTCGGCGGTTCCGCGCTCACCTCTCACTCTTACAACCTCGTATAAGGAGTCTTCTCAGTGAACACTGAACTGGCACCCTCCGCGGTGATTGTTCTCGCCGCCGGCGCTGGCACGCGCATGAAGTCCGCAACCCCCAAGGTCATGCACGGTATTGGTGGCCGCTCCATGGTGGAGCACGCCGTTGCCGCGGCCCGTGACTTGAACCCCGAGCGCCTCGCTGTTGTGGTACGCCACCAGCGCGATAAGGTTGCTGAGCATGTGCTTGCGTTTGACCCTGAGGTAACCATCGTTGATCAGGATGAGATTCCGGGTACTGGTCGTGCGGTTGAGGTCGGTCTGAATGCCTTGGATGCGCAGGCCCCCGTCTCGGGTACCGTGCTGGTGACCTACGGCGATGTTCCTCTGCTGCGCCCCGAGACTCTGCGCGAACTGATTGCCTTCCACGAGGAAGACAAGAACTCCGTAACTGTCCTGACCACCCACATTGATGAGCCCGGCTCCTACGGCCGTATCGTGCGTAACCAGGCTGGCGAGGTGACCGCCATCGTCGAGGCGAAGGACGCCTCCCCCGAAGAGCTCGAGATTACCGAGATCAACTCCGGTATCTACGCCTTTGACGCTGCCGTGCTGCGCGAAGCCCTGCTTGAGGTGACCACCGATAACGCTCAGGGCGAGAAGTACATTACCGATGTGCTGTCCATCGCCCGTTCGAAGGGCCACCGTACCTCCGCCCTGGCCATTGAGGACCGCTGGGAGGTTGAGGGTGCCAACGACCGTGTGCAGCTGGCTCAGTTGGGCCGTATGCTCAACAACCGCATCCTCGAGGCTCACATGCGTAGCGGCGTGACCATCGTCGATCCGCAGAACACCTGGATTGACGTGACCGTGCGCATCGAGAATGACGTGACCCTCCTGCCCGGCGTGCAGCTGCACGGCTCCACCACCGTTGCCACCGGCGCAACCATTGGCCCCGACACCACCCTGACCGATATGACCGTTGAGGCAGACGCTACCGTCATCCGCGCTCACGGCTTCGGCGCCGTGATTGGCGAGGGCGCAACCGTCGGCCCCTTCGCCTACCTGCGCCCCGGTACGACCCTAGGTAAGGGCTCGAAGCTCGGCACCTTCTGCGAGGCCAAGAACTCGCAGATTGGTGACGGTGCGAAGGTTCCGCACCTGTCCTACGTTGGCGACGCCACCATCGGTGAGGGCGCCAACATTGGTGCGGGTTCCATTTTCGCCAACTACAACGGCCTGGTGAAGAACCGTTCTGTTATTGGCGCACATGCCCGCATGGGATCCGCGGGCATCTACGTTGCACCGGTCACCGTGGGTGACGGTGCCTACTCCGGCGCGGGCGCGCTGATCCGCAAGGATGTTCCTGCGGGCGCCCTCGCCTACTCTGAGACTTCCCAGCGCACCATCGAGGGCTGGGTTCTGAAGAACCGTGCCGGTACCGAACCCGCTGAGGCTGCAAAGGCCGCGGGCGCACAGGAACCGGCAGAATCCTAATCCGAGGAAAGAACAACACCATGAGTAGCGAGATTACCAACCCCGGTGAGCGCAAGCTTGTAGTGGTCTCCGGTCGAGCACACCCCAAGCTCGCCGAGGAGATTGCGCAGGCCCTTGACCACGACCTGTTGCCCACCTCCGCATATACCTTCGCCAACGGCGAGACCTACGTCCGTTTTGAGGAGTCTGTGCGCGGTGCGGACGCATTCGTGATTCAGTCGCACCCGGCACCGATTAACGAGTGGCTCATGGAGCAGCTCATCATGATTGATGCGCTCAAGCGTGCCTCCGCTCGCTCCATTACCGTGGTGTCCCCGTTCTACCCCTACGCTCGTCAGGACAAGAAGCACAAGGGCCGCGAACCCATCTCGGCTCGCCTGATTTCTGACCTGTACAAGACCGCCGGCGCGGATCGCCTGATGTGCGTCGATCTGCACACCTCGCAGATTCAGGGCTTCTTCGACGGCCCGCTGGACCACCTCTTCGCAATTCCGGTGCTGGCTAAGCACATCCGCGAGCGCGTTGAGGACCTGTCGAACGTGACCGTGGTGTCCCCGGACACCGGTCGTGTGCGCGTGGCCGAGCACTGGGCCACCCTGCTGAACGGCGCACCCCTGGCCTTCGTGCACAAGACCCGAGACATCAACGTTCCGAACCACGCGGTCTCCAAGACCGTTGTGGGTAACGTTGAGGGCCGCACCTGCGTGCTGATTGACGACATGATTGACACCGGCGGAACCATCGCCGGCGCCGTGAAGGTCCTCATGGATAAGGGCGCGAAGGAAGTTATCATCGCGGCAACCCACCCGGTTCTCTCCGATCCCGCCGTTGAGCGTCTGTCCGAGTGCGGCGCGGTCGAGGTCGTGGTGACCAACACCCTGCCCGTTCCGGAGGAAAAGCGCTTCGAGAACCTGACCGTTCTCTCCATCGCGCCCCTCATCGCTCGCGCTATTCGCGAGGTCTTCGACGAGGGCTCCGTGACCGAGATTTTCGATCACTAGGGCTTGAATAGGCTGTAGAAAATCCCCCGCTACCACGGTTGTGGTAGCGGGGGATTTTCTACGTTTCTGAGGGGGGCAGACCCCTGCAGATTCTGTATTGCGGAGATTTAGCGGTGGGCTCGCGCCAGCCACGGCAGAATCACGCGTAGCGACTCTTCAACCTCGTCTACGGCCTTCTTCGCGGCGGCCGGGCCTCGACGGTAGGGGTCCTCGAGCTTATCGCTCGCGAGGGGAGTGCCACCGTAGGAGTAGAGGTAGGAGAGCGGCTCGGCACGGCGCGCTTCCTCACGAAGGCGAGCAGCCTGCTTGAGCAGCACGATCTTGGAGTGGTACTGGGGCCACTCGCGCACGATCCAGTCGGCGTGCACCTTCTCCGCGACCAGGATGATGGTCGCGTTCTTAATAATCTCCTCGGTCAGCTGACGGGAGGCGAAACCCTCGGGGTTGTAGCCACGCTCGATGAGCTCGTTGGCGATGAGCTCGTACACGCCCTGACCGACCAGCGCGCCGGTACCGGCGCTGGCGAAGGTCCACTTGTCCTCCAGCCCGTACTCTGCGGCCAGGTGCTTGGAAATAACCTCGCCGGAGGCGCTGCGGGCAATGTTGCCGGTGCACACGAAGAGCGCCTGGAAGGGGCCGTCGGTGTCGTGGGCGCCGCTACGGGTGAAGGTGCCGGGGGAGAGCTTGAACAGCGGGGTGCGTTCGCGTTCCCCCTGCGGGGCACTTGCGGTCTCCTCCCGTGCCGTGAGGGCTGTCGGAGCGGGCTCTTCTGCGGTGTCGGCCAGAACACCCGAAGCGACGGTGGGCGTGTGGTGTTCCTCGACGTGAACGGAGCGTGAGGAGGAGCCCTCTGCAGACGGTTCGTCCAGGGGGAGGATATCGGCGGCGGTACCCGAGGTTTCGGTGAGGTTCAGCGGCTGCGCATCAATGGTGACGGTGCCGTCCTCAGAGATTTCTTCGGCGCGGGAAGGCTCGGATGCTTTGGGAAGGGGCGTCTGGGCGGCGACCTCGGCGGGGGAGTGAGCCTCATACTCGCCCATGACTTCGCGGAGCGAACCCGAAGGGACCATGGAGCGCTGGGCGGCCCCGCGGCGGTTCTTGCCTGCCAGGTCGGGGTTGTTCTGGATCAGCGAGCGGACCCCTTCCGCAATGGAGGGGGCGGATGCCGGCGCAGTGGTCGCGGTGGTTTCGGGGGCCTTGGAGGAGTCGGTGATCTCCTCTGCGGAGCCCCGGGTGTACTTGTCCTTCAAGGACTTGATGTTGAAGATGCCCATCAAAAGCCTTTTCTCTTGACGTACCCAACGGTGAACAGGGAAGCCGGAAGTGTCGGGTGAAGTTGAACGAATAGTATCTATCATACCGAGTTGCTTGACTCTTCAAAGGTCTCTGAATCTCGAGTGTGGCGAATTCCCTAAGGCCTCGTCCGATACATCTTCAATGTAGGTCGCTCTGAAAGCTTCAACTTGGGGACGTGATGATGACCTAAAGTACAAACTTTATAGCGAAAGGGTTTAGAGGTCACATGCTAGAATTGGCGTGAAATGCTAGGCTTCTTCTCACTCGGAAGCCAGTGCAAACACTCACCAACGAGGACCAATGAAGAGTATTTACACTAAGCTTCGTATCTTTTTCCCAGGACGGAGCTTTACACTACTAATTGTGAATCTAATCGGCCTATTCCTTCTTTCGCTAATGGAAATGGTCGGTGTTGCTGCTGTTCTTCCCATCATGAATATTGCGATGGGCGCTGAAATTACCGGCTACCTGGCTGTAATTTCTGATATCTTCGGCAACCCTCCGCGTTCTGATTTGGTGCTCTACTTGGGTGTTGTCCTGGTGCTCGCCTTTGTGATTAAGGGTATCGCTGCGCTCCTCTTTAAGCGCTGGAGCCTGAAATTTACGGGTTACCAGCAGTTGGCGACGTCGACGACAATCCTCAATCATTACATGAAGGATAGCTACTTCAACCACAAGAAGTCTCAGCCTGAAGAAACCGCATACCTGATTAGCACCTACGTGGTGTTTGCATACCGCGGTTTTGTGGGATCGATTATTAACTTTGTGGGCGATTTCCTGTCTATCATCGTGTTGCTCATCATGATTCTTTGCGTCATGCCGGTTCCGGCGCTGATCGCTTTCGCATACTTCGGCATCACCATTGCTGTCATGCAGTTCTTCTTGCGCCGCGGTAACGCGAAGTATGGTGAGATAACGGCACGTGCAGGTCGAGACGCTTTGCGCTTCCTCCTGGATGACATCAGGGGCTTCCGCGAAATTCGTATTACGAATGCACACAAGGCTGCTATCGAGCAGTACCGCGAGCCCGCAGTACGAAGCGTTAAAAGCGACGTTAACCTCTCGTTCCTGAATGACTTCCCCAAGTACACCCTTGAAGTTATTTTCATTGTGGGTATCGCTGGTCTGTTGGCTCTGGTGACCGCAACTCAGGGTGCTGATGGTCTTCCTTCCCTCATGCTTTTCGCAACCGCATGTATCCGCATCCTTCCGAACGCTACCCGTATGATTGCTTCCCTGGGCGGTATTCGCGCGAACGAGTTCGCTAGTGAAGAGGTTGCTAAGGTCATCCGCTCGATGAGCCCGGAAGAGCAGCGCCTGCAGATGGTTGAGTTCAAGGATGAAATTGATCCGGCAACCATCATTAACTCGGGTATTGAGCCCGTGGATGTTCAGATTGATAACCTGGTCTACCGTTACCCGGACGGTGATAAGGACGTTCTCAAGGACATTCAGCTGGATGTGCCGGCTGGTACCTCGGTTGCTTTCGTGGGTGGTTCCGGTTCGGGTAAGACTACTCTGGTTGACTTGATTCTTGGTCTGCTGACCCCGACGAGCGGTACGATCTCTAGCCAGGGTAAGGACATCCATACTGACCTGCATTCCTGGTATCAGAAGATTGGTTATGTCCCTCAGGATCCCTACCTGGGTAACGGCACGCTGCGTGAGGCAGTTGCCTTCGGTATCCCCGCAAAGCACATTGATGATGACCGTGTGATCTACTGCCTCGAGCTGGCGGAGCTGATGCCCGTTGTCGAGACCCTGGAAGACGGCATTAACACCTCGATTGGTGAGAACGGTAACCGCCTTTCCGGTGGTCAGCGTCAGCGTGTGGGCATTGCGCGTGCGATGTACCGCAACCCGAGCCTGTTGGTTATGGATGAGGCAACCAGTGCACTGGACAATGAGACTGAGCACAAGATTACTCAGACCATTAACCGCATCTCCAAGGAGATTACCGTGATTATCGTGGCTCACCGTCTTTCCACGGTGCGTAACGTTAATCAGCTGGTGTACCTCTCCCAAGGCCGCATCGCCAATAAGGGTACCTTCAAGGAAGTTCAGGCGGCAAACGAAGAATTTGCGAACCTCGTTCGCCTGGGCCAGCTGCCCGACTAATTGAAACTATGGGGGTGATCGTATGCAGAAGTAAATACGGTCGCCCCCATAATTTAGCCTTCTATCGACTGTGATTTTCAGGCACCTCACTCAAAGGACATTATTGTGACTCATACTCCCCGCGTATCTGCGGTTATTCCTTTCTACGGCGAGCCGGAGCCGGTTCTTGCCATTATTGACACTCTGCGTGCTCAGCAGGGTATTGACCCCGCCGATATTGAAATCGTCGTCTCGGATGACGTTTCGCCCACCCCCTTCCCCGAGGTTGAGGGCGTGACCGTGGTTCGCCGCCCCGTTAACGGTGGTTTCGGTAAGGCCGTGAACTCCGGCGTCGCTGCCGCGACCGGCGAATGGGTGTTCATCCTCAACAGCGACCTGGAGCTGGATGACACCTTCATCTCCCGCATGCTCGCCGCAGCCGAGGCACACGGCCAGGTTCTGGCCAGCCCGCAGGTCATCGGCCACGACGGCCAGCAGCAGTGGGTGGCCCGCAAGTTCCCCACCGCCGGACATATCGCCTGGGAATGGTTCACCCCGCTGGCTCGCTTCAAGCCGACGAAGTGGTGGCACCGCGGCGTTGGACACGATGTTGAGGCATGCACCGGAACCTCCGACGCGAAGGTCGACTGGGTTATGGGTGCCTGCATGGTTGTGCCTCGCGCCGTGTTCAACCGCCTCGGCGGCATGGACGAGCGCTTCTACATGAACAGCGAGGAGGTGGACTTCCAGTACCGCCTCTCGCAGGCCGGCGTGGACCGCTACCTGATTCCCTCGGTGACCGTTACCCACGAGGGCGGCGGATCTTCCCCCTCGGAGCGTCGCATCCAGTGGCTGACCACCGCACGCTTCATCTACGCCGACAAGTGGGGCTGGGAAAAGAAGCTGGCCGTAGCCCTGCGTGCGATCAGCTACGCGAACTTCCTCGTGAACTCTGTGCGTGCGCTGCGCAATAAGGACGTGGACGCTCGCGGGTTCCTCGCCGCCGACCTGGAGCGCATCGCCAAGGCCGAGCGCCGCGAAAACTAGCTCTAGTGTCCGCACCCGGTGCGGAGCGCCCCATAGCTAAACGTTGGAGGTGACACACTGCGTAAGCATGTGTCATCTTCTGCTTTCGTTGTAAAATTTTAGTAGGTATGTTTGAGCGTAAGCTCTGCTTGAAACGTGCCTCTCTGCTTCACTCCAACACATAGCACCGCACGGTTTTGCCCTGCGGGTTCTTATAGCAAACGCCGACAGGATCCATTCCTCATATGACTCAGCCCAAACTTCTACTACTCTCACCCGCATTCCACGGGTACTGGAAGGCGATTCAAGCGTCCCTGGAAGTGCACGGATACGATGTGCGCACCCACATCTACGATGCTCCGGGTACCCTCTCCGAGCGCATCCTCAACAAGCTCGCCCACGAGCTACCCGAGAAGTACCGCCCCGAAAGCTTCGCGGCTCAGGCAACTCGAAAGGCTATCGATGCTTTCAACGAGTTCCGTCCCGATATTGTGCTGGTCATCAAGGGCGATATGCTCTCCCGTGAATGGTGGGACCTGCTGGAAACCTCCGGTGTTCGCTACGGCACCTGGCTCTACGACGAGATGCGCCGTATGAGCTACACCGAAGAGGACCTGCACCACCTGGGCGCGCTGGCAAGCTACAGCCCGCTGGATGCGCAGCACCTGCGTGAACAGGGATTCGAGGTGCTCGACATGCCGAACGCCTACGACACCCACTGCCCGATTGTTCCCGTCCGCGAGGACTCCATTAACTTTGTGGGCGCCAAGTACCCCAACCGCGAGGAGACCCTGCAGGCCCTCGTCGCAGCTGGCCTGCCGGTGCGTGCCTACGGTCGTGCCTGGTCGCGTCACCCCTACGATATTCTGCGCACCAAGCAGTTCAAGGACTCCGGTATTCCCGCCGGCCGCGACATCGACCGCTCCGAGGCCTACGGCATCATGGCGTCTTCCCCTGCTACCCTGAACATCCACAACAACCAGGACGGCTTCACCATGCGTACCTTCGAGGCGCCCGGCGTTGGCGCCCTGCAGGTGATTGATCGCCCCGACGTGGACCGCTACTACATTCCGGGGGAAGAGGTTCTGGTGTACGAGAGCATCGATGAGCTCATCGAGATTTGTACCCGCATTTTCCGTGACCCGAAGTGGGCGCGAAAGATTCGTGAAGCTGGTCAGAAGCGAACCCTGGCCGAGCACACCTTTGATCAGCGCGTCAAGATTTTGGAGCAACTATGGGCCTAACCTACCCCCTCGACATTGATGCATGGGCCGCCTGGCAGAAGCGCCAGAACACCCTGCGTTGGGCTAAGGGCGAGGCCCGCAGCCTTATCGGACGTCTGCGCGGGGGCGCGGCGGAACAGGAAGCCCCTGTTGGCGGTGTTCTCTACACCCGCGGCGCCGTACCCCGCGTGCTCATCGTGCTCGATTCTTTCTCTCCGACGAGCCGTAACTCCCTGCTGGAGCCGCTCAAGTACCTCGAGAACGTGGGCGTGGCCCTGTGGGTCCCCGAGGATGCCTCGGAGTACCTCAACGGCCAGTACGCCACCGAGCGTTACGGCCGTGATGCCTGGACCGAACAGGAAGTGACGGGCGACCAGCTGCAGGGGCTCCTGCCCGGTGTGCGCGTGGTCCTTTCCCTCGGCCACTACCTGGCCCGCGGCGCGGCCGCCTACGAGTACTCTCGCGCGATTGGTGCTGAGTACTGGGTCGTACAGCACGGTCTGCTCGTGCCGCAGGCACCGCCCCTGCCGGTTGGCGCAACTCTGTTGGCGTTCAGCGAAGCCGACGCAGAGTTCTGGGCGTCGGGTCGCCGCGACGTGACCACCCACGCGGTGGGTTCCCAGCTGCTCTACCTGGCCGCTCAGAAAGCCGCCGGTGCCGAGGCGCAGAAGCAGAACGATCTGGAACCCATCTTCCTGGGCCAGATGCACGGCGCCGAGCTGCCGCGAGCATCCTTCGCTTTCGCCGCGCACTCCTTCCTGAAGAAGTACGGCGGTATCTACCGCCCGCACCCGAGCGAGAAGGACAAGCTGTCGGTGCTGACCCACAAGCTGTGGGAGAAGGAAGGCATCCGCATCGATCGTTCCGGAACCCCTCTGAACGAGGTACCGAACCCCGTCGTGTCGATTTTCTCCACCGGTGTGCTGGAGGCGGCTATCCGCGGCATCCCGGCCTGGGTGTACCACCCGGCCCCGCCCGCATGGCTTGTGGAATTCTGGGACCGCTACGGCATGAACCGGTGGGGGAGCGAACCCACCCCCGCCCCGGTTCAGCCCGAGAAGGAACCGGCACGCCGCATCGCAGAACTCATCATCGAAACTTTGGAGGCATAATGCGTATTCTCTGCGTCATTCCCGTACGCGGTGGCTCAAAGGGCATTCCGCGTAAGAACCTGCGCCCCATCGCGGGTAAGCCGCTGGTCGCGTGGACCATCGAGCAGGCCCTGGCCGCGAAGGAAGAGCTTGCCGGTGAGCACGAGCTGCGCGTTGTCGTCTCCACCGATGATGCCGAGCTGGCTGATATCGCCCGCGAGTACGGTGCCGAGGTGCCGTTCATCCGCCCGGCCCACCTGGCGGAGGACACCACCGCAACCGAGCCGGTCGTCGAGCACGCCATCGAGTTCTACACCGAGAACGGCTGGGCACCCGAAGCCGTCATGCTGCTGCAGGCAACCAGCCCCGTGCGTCTGCCCGGAACCCTGGCACGCGCGGTCCGCCAGTTCGTCGAGAACGACAAGGACTCGATGGTCGGCGTGATCCCGATTGGCCCGTTCATTTGGACCTGGCACGCCGATGGGGAACCCACCGCGGCGTTCGAGATTATGGCTCGCCCGCGCCGCCAGGAGCTGACTAAGGAAACCTTCCGCTACCGCGAGAACGGCTCCATGTACATCACGAAGACTCCTGTGTACACTGAGCACCACAACCGCCTGGCCGGCTACCCCGGCGGTACGATTGACTTGTTCATGCTCAACGAGGTTGAGGGCGTCGACATCGACGCGCCGATTGACTTCTCCGTGGCGGAACATCAGCTCACTCAGATTCTGAACGAGAGCAAGTAACCCTCGTCCCGGCGACATTCTCGTCGCCATCCCGGATTGACCGGCACTCAGTCATTCAATAGAACACTCACGAAAAGGTTCAAACCTATGATTATTGAACGTAATATCGCCCCGTATGTGGTCTTCGCTGAAGACCCGATTCTTACCGCACTGCAGAAGATTTCTGCCAACGGCCAGCGCATCATCTTCCTGGTCAACGAGTCCGGTATTCTGCGCGGTTCTCTCTCCGATGGCGATTTCCGCCGCTGGCTGATTGCCAACCCGACCGCGTCCCTGGAGACCAGCGCCCTGGATGCCGCTAACACCAACCCGCAGACCGCTCCGGCAGATGCCGACCCCGAGACCCTGCGCGCATACTTTGCCAAGGGCATCAACCATGTTCCGCTGACCGACGAGCGCGGCCACCTCGTGGCGCTCGCCATGGACGAGCAGGACGTCCTGCGCATCGGTAAGCACACCATCAGCGAGGACTCCCCGGCCTTCATCATCGCCGAGATTGGCAACAACCACCAGGGTAGCGTTGATTTCGCTAAGGAACTGGTGGACCTGGCCGTTGAGTCCGGTGCCGACGCCGTGAAGTTCCAGCTGCGTGACATGGACGCCCTCTACCGTCAGCGCGGTGCCGCCACCGCGGGCGAGGACCTGGGCGTGCAGTACACCCTGGACCTGCTCTCCCGCTTCTCCCTGAGCGTGGACCAGATGTACGAGGTCTTCGACCACGTCAAGCAGCACAACATGGATATCATGTGCACCCCCTGGGATGCCCCCTCGGTGCAGGCACTGGTCGACTACGGTATTCAGGGCATGAAGATTGCTTCTGCCGACCTGACCAACCACGAGCTGCTGCGCGATGTCGCATCCCGCGGTCTGCCCATGCTGGTTTCCACCGGTATGAGCCGCGAGGAAGAGATTCGCGAGTCCGTGGCCCTGCTGCGTAACGCTGGCGCATCCTACGCCCTGCTGCAGTGCCAGTCGGCCTACCCCGCACCCTTCAAGGACGTGAACCTGGCCTACATGGACCGCCTGGCCGAGATTGGCCAGTGCCTGGTCGGTTACTCGGGCCACGAGCGTGGCTACCACGTGCCGATTGCCGCCGTTGCTCGCGGTGCAAAGATCATCGAGAAGCACTTCACCACCGACAAGACCCTCGAGGGTAACGACCACACCGTCTCTCTGCTGCCCGAGGAATTCAAGGCCATGGTCCAGCAGATTCGCGAGGTTGAGGCAGCTATCGGTTCTGCCGCTCCCCGCGAGGTGTCCACCGGTGAGCTGATGAACCGCGTGAACCTGGCCAAGTCCCTGGTCGCTACCCGCCACATTGCTAAGGGCGAGGTCGTGACCGAGGCTGACGTGGCCGTGAAGTCCCCCGGCCGCGGCCTGCAGCCGAACCACCTGCCGCAGCTGGTCGGCCGTACCATGCAGCGCGACGTTGAAGAAGGCTCGTTCTTCTTCGAGGGCGACCTGAAGGATGACCTGGTCACCCGCCGCGACTTCAAGTTCGATCGCCCCTGGGGTCTGCCCGTCCGCTACCACGACTACAAGCCGCTGATTGAAGAGGCTAAGCCGGACTTCCTGGAGTTCCACTTCTCCTACAAGGACCTGGACATCAACATCGACGATGTCTTCGACTCCAAGCTGGACATGGGCTTCACCACCCACCTGCCCGACCTCTTCGCCGGCGACTTCCTCGTGGACCTCGCCTCGAAGGACCCCGAGGTGTGGGAACGCTCCATCGCCGAGGTGCAGCGCACCATCGACATCACCCGTGACCTGACCCGCTACTTCACCGTGGACGAGGACCCGATCATGGTTGTGACCATGGGTGGCTTCACCAAGGACAAGCACATCCCCGTCTCCGAGCGTGCCGAAAAGTACGAGCGTATCGGCGAGGCTCTGAAGCACCTGGACGCATCCGGCGTGCGCCTGGCCGCTCAGACCCTGCCCCCGTACCCCTGGCTGATGGGTGGTCAGCAGTACCACAACCTGTTCCTGGATCCGAAGGACACCGCGGAGTTCTCGCGTGCCTACGACACCGCGCTCTGCCTGGACATCTCCCACACCATGCTGGCTTCTAACTTCCTGAACATTCCGCTGTCGGAGGCTGTCGAGCAGCTGGCACCGCTGTCGATTCACCTGCACCTGGTGGACGGCGTTGGTGTTGACGGTGAGGGCGTTCAGGTCGGTGAAGGCGACGTGGACTGGGCCGCACTGGGCAAGCAGCTGCGTGAGCTGGCCCCGAAGGCATCCTTCATCCCTGAGATCTGGCAGGGCCACATCAACAACGGTGAAGGCTTCTTCACCGCCCTGGACCGCCTCGAGAAGTGGCTGTAGGACCGGCATCTATGGCCAAGTCTCAGACCGTAAAAGCTCGGGAGGGTGACGTCCTTGATCAGGACTTCATCACTCCCGGGCGTTTCCGGGAGCTGGACGGGTTCCGCGGCCTGGCTGCTATTACCGTGGTGATTTATCACCTGGGTGTTCCCGCTACGGAGAACTATCCGCGGACTGCTCCTTCGCCCTATGACATCGCCCTTGGCGAGTTGGGTGTCCAGCTCTTTTTCATCATTTCTGGTTTCGTGATTCTGCTCAGCGCCATCAAGAGCGGGTCGGCACTGAAGTTCGCGATTTCGCGTTTTTCTCGTATCTACCCGACCTATTGGTTTGCGCTGGCGGTATCGGCTCTGGTGTATTTCATCTACGGAAACCCCGGACGCCATATTACGATTCCGCAGACCCTGATTAACACGACGATGCTGCAACGCTTCCTGCGTGTGGATAACGTGGATCAGGTGTACTGGACGCTGGCAGTGGAACTGCAGTTCTACGTGATGGTTGCCCTGTACCTGATTATCCGGAAGGGAAAGATTTACCGTGGGGAGCTGACTACGATTCTGCTCACCTGGTCGGTTATCGGTACGGCTCTGTGTCTGCTTTTCCACCCGGAGGCTTCTCTCGGTGGAGCACCGAAGATGATTGTGTGGGCCGCGGTTGCGGAACATTCTTCGCTCTTTAGCTTGGGCATGGTGTTCTTCATGTACAGCCATGATCGAAAGTTCACCTGGCATATTCCGTACTTTGCGATTCTGGCTTCCCTCAACGCGGCGCTGATGCATGATCTTGCTCATGGAATCGGTGTGGCATTGATTAGTCTGGTGTTCTTCATCGTTGTATACCTGAAGAATGTTCCGGTACTTTCGAGGGGTCCGCTGAATTTCTTGGGACGCATTTCCTATCCCCTTTACTTGGGCCACGCTATGGTCGGTTATATGCTTGTTGATATGTTCTACCCGGTGGCTGGTCCCTGGGGGGGCACGTATTATTGCATTGGTTTTGGTGATCTGCTTCGCTTACCTGGTGCATATTTCCATTGAAACTAAGGTTTCTGCATCCTTCCGTTCTTTCCTCACTCGAAAGTTGACTAAGGCATGACCTCTACACCAACGGCTCTATGGGTCGTTCCGGTTCCCGATTTTGGTGGAGTAGCTCGGCACGTTGTCGATATGGCACGTGCCGGGCTCCCCGGCTTTAACCTGGTGGTTCTCGCGCCCGAGGGTAAGCTCACGAGCCGCCTCGAGGAACTGGGCGTCACCGTCATCAAGGCTGAGTTCGGCCCCGACTACGGTTTTAAGACTTCCTTTGTTTCTTTGCAGAAGGCTGTTGAGCAGCTCCGCCCGGATATTGTGCACAGCCACCTGGCGTATGCGGACGTTGTAGCGACCGCTGTGGTCAACGCACTACGCATCCGTAGCGTCATCAAGCGCGGCACCTGCGTACCGAAGCTTCTGACCACTGAGCACGGTATTGCCGGTAATGACTCGGTGTACCACGGTAGCTCCTGGCGTTCTAAGCTTATGGAGACCGTGCATCGTGTGCGCCTGTGGGGTACCGATCAGGCGATTGCTGTTTCTCGTTCTACCGCTGATCAGATGCGTGCCAAGTGGGGCGCTCGTGGCGTGGAGCTGGTGTACAACGGCGTGGATATCCCCGAGGTGCACGCGGCTGTTGAGCAGCAGCGTGTTCCCGCAGAGGGAGGTCCGCGTATTCTCTCGCTGTCCCGTCTGTCCCCTGAGAAGGGCATTGACGTGCTGCTGGACGCTTTTGCGCAGCTTCGTGCTGATTACCCGCAGGCTCATCTTGAGATTGCGGGCTCTGGCGATTTGGCGTCCGAGCTGCAGGCTCAGGCTCAGCGCCTGAACCTGGGGGAATCGGTGACTTTCAGCGGCTTCGTTAACCCGATTGAGGCGATGGGCCGTAGCGATATGATTGTTCAGCTGTCGGTGTGGGAGAACTGCTCCTACACTCTGCTGGACGCTAAGGCTGCTGGCCTGAAGACGGTCGCTACCGCTGTGGGTGGTAACCCGGAGATTCTGGGTGCCGACGAGCTGGTAGACCGTCAAAGTGCAACCTTGACTCAGGATGTTCTGCAGGCTATGCGTGCGCAGCTGCAGAAGGATGAGTCTGAGCCTTTCACCTGGATTTCGAATGAGCAGATGGCTGCTCAGACGGTTGATATTTACACTCGCACATTGGAGAAGAAATGACCGTGTCTTTCTCGCAAAGTACAGAGACCGCAGCTTCTCAGCAGGATAAAAATCCTAATTCTCTCCAGGCATATCGCATTGGGCAGGCCACCGCGGGTGAAGCAAAGTACCTTATCGGCAGCGTCTCAAAGCTGACAATGCTTGATTTTTGGGCTGGTTTTGGTCTGATCTTCATCGGCGTCCCTACGCCCATTGTGACCATGCCTGTGGGTACCGTTGTTGTGATGTTGTTTGTCTTGTACAAGCTGACAAAACCTGCCACCTTGGAGACACGGTATAACTCCTTGTTCTTCTCAATCATCTTGTTTGCTGTTGGCTGGGCTTTGTTTGAAAGTCTAGCTTTTAACGGCATTTCTGTTGATGAAGCGATTCGCCGTGCAATCCGCATGGCTGTGGTCCTTCTTCTGGCGTTGCAGATTGCTCAAAAGAGGATTGACATTCGTTCCCTCATCTTTGGCGTGGCTGCGGGCCTTATTTTCAACCTCATTGGATTTTATGCAGGTATTGCGCCCGATAACTACGGCGGTACGCTGACCGGCTGGCTGAACGATAAGAATCAGTCTGGTCTGTATTACGCAATTTTTGGCTTCCTTTTCGTGGCTATGGTCCGAAAGACAAGTCACCGTATCGTTGCTCTTGTTGTTACCTCCGGCATGCTGTGGCTGACCGGTTCCCGTACCTCTCTTGCCGCATATGCTTTTGCTGTCCTGTGGTTGTACTTCTCTCATCGCATGAATTTGTTCGGTAAAGCAGTTCTTGCGTTGTTGTTTTACCAGGCTGTGAACTACCTGGAAGATAATTTTGCGCGTGCCGGTGCCTTCGCGGATCGACTCGGTAGTGACCTTCTGCGTGAACGAATCGATGAGACCATGTACCGCATGATTGATGTGGTTCCTTGGTATGGTGGCGGTCTGGGTACCGCTCAGGTGCCACTTCAGAATCGTTACTTCTATTTCCACAATTCATATATGACGCTGGTCCAGGAGGCCGGATGGCTCTATATGATTGTGATTGTAGGCCTGATGATTTCTGCCGCATTCATCTGGAAGCAGCCGCGTGCTCAGCGCATTGTTATCGCCGAAGCCGCAATGGTGATTATCATTATTACCTCTCAGCGTCTTGGTGAGGTGATTCTGACTGTGCCTTGGGCTATCGTGGTGGGTCTTGCATTGCTGTACCTGAACCCGGATAAGGATCTGGACGCTTCGGATAGCGGACATCATGAACCAGGTGCTATGCAGAAGGCGCAGAGCAGCGACGAAAAACCTGCGCTGCAGAACGGCGAGCTTATTGAGAATGAAGCTCCTGCCCCTGTAACCCATCAAGAAACGCCCAAGAAGTCGACTACTTCTAAATCGTTTGACGTCAGTTCTATCCGTCAGCGGGCGAGGAAAGTATAACGATGAAAGAACTCTACATCGCTACCAATAACGGTGACATGGGCGGCGGCGAGGTCATGCTCCTGAACGTGGCCCGCGCGGCCCGGAGCCTTGGCTATAAGGTCACCATCGTCGGCCCCTCCGAGCCCAATCAGCTCGTGGAGGCGGCCGCCGATGAGGGCTTCGCCCGCGTCGTGCTTCCGGCGAAAAACCGAGCCCAGTACATGCTGGCACTGCGCGCCTGGCACGCTCGCCACAAGGACGTTCTGCTCTGGTGCAACGGCCTGGTTCCTGCAGCGGCCACTGGCGGTCGTAAGAACCGCATTGTGCACCTGCACCAGCTACCGGCCGGATTGAACGCCAAGCTGGTGCCTTTCGCCCGTCGCAAGGCTTCTGTGACTCTGGTTCCCAGCCGCTATGTGGAGCACTCCTGCCCCGGCAGCGAAGTCTTTGCAAACTGGGTGAGCGGCGTGTCCACCGCCCTGGACCACAGCGTGGGCGACCGCCGCCTGCGCGTGGGGTACCTGGGTCGTCTGACCCCCTCGAAGGGTATCGCGACCCTCTGCTCGGCCATGAGCGTTTTGAATGCTGACGAGGTCGCCTATGACCTGGTCATCGGCGGTGAACCCGTGTTTGCCTCGGATGAGGAGCGTACCGAGGTGGAGGAAGCGCTGAAGCAGGTGTCGTCTTTCAGCACCCGACTCGGCTGGACCACCCCGGACCAGCTTTTTGGTTCCATCGATATGCTGGTGGTTCCCTCCATCGCGCCCGAGTCCTTCGGCCTTGTGGTTGCTGAAGCGATGAGCGCCCGCATCCCCGTGATTGTGAGCGATGCCGGTGCCCTAGCCGAGGTCGTGGGCGGCGAATCCTACCCCTATATCGTCTCGGCCGGTCAGCCTCTGGATTTGGCCGCCGCCATCAAGAGCCTGGGGGAGGAACTGCGCGAGAACTCCTCCGACCTGGCGGAACGCACCTCCGAACTGTTCTGGCGTTGGCAGGAGAACTACTCTCCCGAGGCGGGCAAGGTTCGCGTGGGCGAGGTTCTGGAACGCTTCGCTCGCTAATCCCTACGTCTGATCCCTCCCCACGGGATACTTCACTCAAACTCTCATCTCACCTCAACCCGAAGGAAAAGCATGACGACTCACCGTTACAAGGCTGCGGTCATTATCCCCTCTCGCGGTGGCGCGGAGATTCTGCACTACCCGCTGGATGCGCTTGCCGAGCAGACGGAGAAGGACTTCCAGGTCATCGTGGTCCTCGATGGCGATATCGATAACAGCGAGGCCGTGGTTGATCGCTACATCGCCGAGGGCAAGCTGAACCTGACCAAGATTGTCTTTGAGGAGAACCGCGGCCGAGTGGCGGCGCTGAACGCCGGCCACCGCGCGGCTGATGCCGATATCCTCATCCGTTGCGATGACGACCTGCAGCCGGCTCCCGATTACGTTGCTAACCAGATTCGTCTGCACCGCGACTACGACGGCGTGATTGGTACCCTCAAGAACGTGTACCCGGACACCCCGTACTCCCGTGTGTACGGTAACTTCCGCGATGCGCGCTTTAAGCAAGGTGCCCTGAGCGTGGCCGAAGAGGGACGTTGGCTGTACTGGAACGGAAACTCGTCGATTTCCGCTGAGTTCTACGAGCGTACCGGAGGCTATGATCCGGCTTACCGCCTCTACGGTTGGGAAGACGTAGACATGGGCAAGATGGTGCACGATGCCGGTGGCCGCATCATTATTTCTGACGAGGTTGAGGTCAAGCACTATGCTGAGGCCACCACCACCGCGGTGCGTGCCCTGCGCGCCCTGCACTCGGGATCTGCCCGCACGATTTTCGTCCGTAAGCACGGAGATGCTGCACATCCGGCCCCGAACCCGAGCGGCCCGTGGGGTTTCTTGGTCAAGACCCTGGCCCGGTTCACGACCGAGAAGACCATCAAGACCCTGGGCGATGCGAGCGATAAGATTCTGCTCAAACTGCCGGCGAAGCTGGCCGAGAAGCTGGTGGCTCTGCAGGTTGAGGCTGCATCCTACGCAGGTATTCACTATCCCGAACGCGCACAGAAAGTTTTCTAGGAGGGAAAAGAAAATGTCACTCGCTCAGCTCTTGACCTCCGCTCCGTTTACCGGGCCGAAGAATCCCGACGCGGTGCTGGCAGATATTCCGAAGGGCTTGAAGAAGGTGGCGCACCTGGTGCGTCGCTACGTACCCTTTGTGAAGCCGGAGGCAACAGAGGAAATCGCAATTGCTCACGACTACCTGACTCAGCGTGGAGGCGCCGAGCGCGTGGTCTTGGCTATGCATCGAGCGTTCCCGGACGCCCCGATTTACACGACCCTGTACGACCCGGAGGGAACGTTCCCCGAGTTCAAGGATGCGAAAATCATCACGAGTCCTCTGAACAAGATTGGCTACCTGCGCCGTAACCACCGCATGGCCCTGCCGATTCTTCCGCTGGCTTCCTCCCTTCTGAAGGTTCCCGCGGAGCGTGCCGTGGTATCGACGACGGGTTGGGCGCACGGCTTCAACTACGCGGGTCGCAAGTTTATCTACTGCCACTCGCCGGCTCGCTGGCTCTACCTGAGCGATCAGTACCTGGGCGAGAAGAGCACCGGTCCCGTGCCGCTGCTGCTGAAGACGCTACGTCCGGCGCTGATGCTGTGGGATCACTGGGCTGCGCACCGCTCAGCGGTTTACGTGGCGAACGCCAGCGTCATTAAGAAGCGCATCGAGAACGTGTACGGCAAGAAGGACGTTCCGATCTTCTTCCCTCCGCACTCGGTGGACCCTAAAGCTCCGACGGAGCCGATTCCGGGTCTTGAAGAGTTCATGAGCGGGGAGGATTACTTCCTGATTGTCTCGCGTCTGCTGCCCTACAAGAACGTGGACAAGGCCGTGGAAGCCTGCAATAACCTGGGCAAGAAACTGCTGGTGATTGGTCACGGTCCCGAGAAGGAACACCTGCAGCAGATTGCGGGTGACACGATTCGGATTGCCTCGGGTGTGACGGATGCGCAGCTGCGCTACGCCTATCGCCACTGCCTGGCGCTGCTGGCAATTTCCTACGAGGACTTCGGCATCACTCCGCTGGAGGCCGGAGCGAGCGGCAAGGCGGTCATCGCCTACCGCGCGGGTGGCTTCCTGGATACGATTCAGGAAGGTAAGACGGGCGTGTTCATCGAGCAGCCCACGGTGGAGCAGCTGCAGGCAGCTCTGGAGGTCTTCAACCCGAAGGACTGGGACGCCGACTACATCCGTGAGCACGTGGATAGTTTCTCGGAGGCTCGTTTTATCAGCCGTTTGAAGACCTACGTGCAGGCTTTGCCCGAAGACTAAAAGAGCTCGGCTCATAGAAGAAGGCGGGGCGGGGAGACTAAAA
>SKEH01000405.1_pt1 | contig 27363 bp, 38 predicted proteins | sample 4826571 | NCBI WGS metagenome assembly SKEH01 (sample SAMN11008814, study PRJNA524170) | human gut metagenome | biome: Human fecal sample; material: Feces; isolation source: fecal sample from pouch patient p29 | host: Homo sapiens | place: Israel: Tel-Aviv | collected 2016-09-14 | reverse complement strand
ATGTTGTTTTTGAATGAAATGCTAAATAATACTCTCTTCCTCCTAGTAATAAATTATCGCCGTCAAACGATGATTAATTTTTATCTATAAAATTATCTATAAACTTTTTCAGTAAATGCTGATATGAAGCGGTTTGTACTAGGTATATTAGAAAACAGAAGCTTCCAAGCTTCCGTCGCGAGTTCGATTCTCGTCACCCGCTTAGTCTTACAAAGATTGATTTACCGCCATTTGTGAGGAATGGTGGTATTTTTTTGTCCTCTGTCAGCTTCATGCGAATCTAGTGTTAGCCAATAAATCGATCACGTACTTTCTTCTCTTTATAAATAACTGTATAGATATCGAGAGTTTTATCATTAGTCGAAGGGCTTAGAAGATTGTTTTTAAGAGTCCACAGCTTCACTATTAAGTATGATTGTATGTGTGTCATACAGAGCTAAGGTCTTTTTTTGTATATCATTTCCCCAAACAAGTAATTTCCTTTATACTCAATTAAAGGAGGCGTTTTCAATGGAAGACAATTATGGAAAAATTTTAGTTGCTATTGATGACTCTGAACAATCGTATAAGGCCCTAAAGGAAGCACTCGCAATCGCTCGTCGAAACGACTCTCAGCTGTATATTTTAACGGTTACTGATATGTCTATTGCAATAGCTGATGCACGTATTGTTCAGTATATGCGGGAATTAGCAGATGAACAATCAAAGAAAGTTACTGAGAAGATAGAACAGCATTTACCATCAGACATCAATTACACGATCCGTAAAGTAGAAGGAACGCCAAAAGTTTCAATTGTGCAATTTGCGAAAGAAACAGGAATTGATTTGATTGCTATGGGAGCGACAGGTAAAGGAGCAATTGAGAGAACTTTAGTGGGTTCTACCACATCTTACGTTGTTAGTCACGCACCCTGCAATGTTTTAGTTGTAAAGTAAGACTGTTTCAGTTTTCATGGGTGGATTTTGCAAGAAATGAAATGTCACGTGATAGATTCCTCAGTTGTCAAATAAAAGGGGGCATTTACAGTGGTCTCACCAAAAAAAGTTACCAGTCCCAAAGAAAAACTTGAACTATTACATGTTATAGAAGATGGTACCAAAACGGGTAAAGGTTACTCCATAGCAAAGTTAAGATGGAAAAACACAGAAGCATATGGCATACGGTATGATGGTGATAACGAAGAAGATAAAGGCTTTCCTACTACAGGAAGAGGGTATCAAGCTGCATGGTTCATCTTGCCTGAAGCAGTGGCGTATCCCTATTTAAAATCTTTAATTGTGCAAAGAGATATCGATTCTCGAATTGATTCTTTGATAACCGATAATAGTGAATAAACGATACATTTAGCACCTTCTTTATGGTTATGAAGAAGATTGCTGAGGTTGTGATAGTAGAATCCCAACATAGATCGTTCTAGTAGCTGTTGATGTTTCAAGCAGTCCTGCCTTCACGTATTACGTATGGATTGTTCGTAGAAAGAATAATTCCTTAAAAAGCATCCAAAAAAATTATGTGACGTTCTGCTTATTCGCACAAATTATTTGATTTTGTCGAAAATTGATTAGAAGTCCGTCATCTGCATAGACGGATAAGACATCGTAGCTTTTGATTAGCTGCGGTGTTTTTATTTTTGGTATTTATTACTTTTCTTTTAATGTACTCTTGCTATTCAATCTATGGTTGATGTATGCTAAAGGTGTTGCGGGAGGGAACTTCCGTTTAGGGTATTATATCCTGATGAAACCAACGTTTGTGGCTGAGCGTTGGTTTTTTTGTATTACTGTGAAAGCGGATTATGCGAAAAAGAATATTTTGGGTTTCTTTTCGATTTAAAAGAAATAGTTCTTTAATGAAGGAATTTATTTTGTTTAAAAATAGTGTTTTTGGTACTTGAATTTACTAGAGTTCCATTGAACCTAGGCATATACTATGTGCTAATCACGAAGGGAGGGAAGGAAAATGATTTTTGAAAGAGTTTTTCGTTGGGTGATTCGAATCAGTTTTATAATCTCAATAGTGCTTTATTGTTTAGGAATTTTTTTCTATTCCCGATTACCAGCTGAAGTTCCGATCCAATTTGGATTTGACGGAGGCGTGAATAGCTGGGGCAGCAAAATGACTGTCTTTCTTTTTCCTACACTTTTATTAGGTGTCACATTCACTACTCGCAGTAAATATGTTGACGCGAAATATCCAGTCATGACTAGGGAGAATCGTTTACACAAAATAGCATTAATAGGCTGTTTATTGCTGGTTTGGGGAGTAGGAATCTATTTGTTTTTCATTTACGCAGCGTTACTAGAATAAAAAAATCCTCGCGAGGAGGATTACACTTTGATACCAAATAAGCTAAGTATTAATAGTAGAAGCGCCGGTAACATAGCGTTCATCGTATTTAGCATCCAATGAACCATAATGGGGCTCCAAATGTTTTTTGAAAACAGATAAATCAACCCCAAATAAACGCCTAACACCATATAAGGAATCATGGCATAGATATTGCCATTAAAATTATTCCAATGTATGAGACCAAATAAAATTCCTTGAACGAATAGCATAATTAGACGTAATGCCTTATTCGTCAGTTTTCCCAACAATAAGTAACGGAAGGTAAGCTCTTCTGCAAAAGGAGCGAGAAACGGTGCTACTGCAGCCAGAACGGCCCAGCTTGGACTAAGAGTTTGTGCAGAATCGCTGTTTGAAGAAGGAAGTTCAAGTAGTTGGTTAGGAATCAATCCACGAACAACCCGCAGCAATAAAAACGTACCTGCTACCAAGACGATGCTCAATAACAATCTGCGAAAAAGTTTTTGACGGTATATATGCCATTCTGCTTTTAAAAAATCACCGAACAGATAAATCATTACTAAAAATCCAGCTAAAAAAAGTAAGGTAGAGGCTATCAGTCCAACCGTTGGATTATTTGTTAAGTGAAAGAGCGGAAAAAGATAGTTTCCGATCAATAATTCTAAAGGAATGACGAAGAGACCTAACCATTGTTTTTTACTTCTAAGCATTTTTATCCCCCATTCTTTCCTAAGTTTAAAAAAATAGGTGAGATGTGTAAAGCAATATGAAATAAAGAAAAATATGTTTGTGAAGATTTTGGTATACTAGAGTGAAGGGGGGAGATTGTGTTGGATTATCAAATGCAGAAAACAATGGGGAAATGTTTTCGCAGCAAAGGAAATAGCATTACTGGGCTCGTCAGAATTTTTGGTAGTTGGTATGACTACAAGGTGATTAATGGATCGCCCGAGCTTGGTGATATGCTGGAGGTTATCGACTTTACCAGTCGAGAGTTGTTAGTCGTTATCAATAATAAATTAGAAGAAAGTGATGTGAATTATATTGTTAATATTTAATATCATCTTAATTGTACTTGCGATCATTGTTCTCTTATTCATCGTCAGTCAAATGGTCGTGATCGTGCAGCAGGGGGAAGTAAAAGTCGTCGAGAGTTTCGGTAAATATGTAAAAACGCTGGAACCAGGGCTGCATTTTTTGATTCCAATCTTATATGTTGTTCGTCGTCGGGTTTCATTAAAGCAAACACCGATCCAAATCGAACCACAAAGTGTGATCACGCGTGATAACGTAATCGTTGAAATCGATGAAGCAATTAAGTATCACGTGACAGATGCCCGGGCTTTTGTGTATGATAATGAGGATTCTGTCACGTCAATGATCCAAGATTGCCAATCCAACTTACGAGGTATTATCGGTAAGATGGAACTGAATGAAGTATTAAATGGAACGGAAGAAATTAACGTAAATCTTTATGAAAGTGTAAAGGACATTACAGCTGGATATGGCTTGTCGATTGACCGAATCAACATCGGTGAGATTTCAGTCTCAAATGAAATCGTCAATTCAATGAATAAATTGATTACAGCCAGCCGCGATAAAGAATCATTGATTACGATTTCTGAAGGGAAAAAACAATCGGTGATCTTAGAATCAGAAGCGAAATCATCTGAAATGCAGATTGATGCGGAAGCGCGTGCGAGACAAACAAAGATCGATGCAGATGCTCGAGCAGAACGTACAAGAATCGATGCTGCTGCAGAAGCAGACCGGATCGCCAAGCTGACTGAAGCAGAAACAGCTCGAATCAGAGAAATTAATAAGGCAATTGCTGAAAGCAACTTAACAGATGAAATGATCGCCTACCTTGGGATCGAAGCCTTCAAACACGTAGTGGAAAATAATGGCAACACTGTCATTATGCCAAGCAATTTGACTGAGCTTGGAAATGTTCCGGCAATCAAAGAAATTTGGCAGCAAACCAAATAGTAGGATCAGCGTGATGGAAAAAAGATTCTATAGGAGTTGAATAACCATCGCAGCAAAGAGACAAGCACCCAAAATAGTTTCGGCAGTTGTTGTACTATTAGCGGGGATTTATGGCGCTTATTCGCAACTAAAGCCAGATAATGAGCAGAGCAACACAATAAAAGAAGTAACAGTCAGTCAGTTATCAGAGGTTCCAGATTATGACGGGCAACATCAAACGATCGAACTGAATCACAATCGTCCCAATTTTACTACAAAAGATCTTTCGTTGGAGCAGGGGGCATGGACTAGATTTTCTGACTTAGATCAGCTGAATCGTGTTGGTACTGCAAATGCAATGCTGGGAAAAGAGATAATGCCCCATCAAGAGCGGGAGCGTTTATACGTAAAACCGACTGGCTGGCGACAAAAATTTTATAATGATGAGCCTTTGTATAATCGGGCGCATTTAATTGCTTATCAGTTTTCTGGAGAGAATAATAATCTAAAAAATTTAATGACTGGAACGGCTTCACTGAACGATCCAGGCATGAATGATCATGAAAAAGAAATTGGCAACTATATTCGAAAAACCAATCATCACGTACGTTATCGTGTGACCCCCTTCTTTAAGGGGGAGGAATCAGTCGCTCGGGGTGTGCAAATGGAAGCACAAAGCATTGAAGACGATCAGATTTCATTCAATCTTTTTATCTACAATGTTCAAGACGGCATCAAAATTGATTATCAAAATGGATACTCGCAAAAGGAATAAGAAAGGAAGCTATCCGTGTTGGATGGCTTCTTTTTTGAAAAAAGAGCACTGTGTGACAAGCGTAAGATTCTGAAATTAGGTAAAATCTATAGTAACTATCAATAAATGGAAGAAAGCGGGTGTTACCATGCAATGGCACGAGGTATTTCATGGCGATCAGGAACCGACAGAACAACAAATTAAGGATTTTATTGCGACTCCTCTTTGGCAGGACTTATTAGATCATTTAACGCAGACTTACCGGATAAAACCCAAAAAAACCTATAGCAGATGCTCAATGGGAGATGGATATTGGATGGGCTGGAATATAAAATTTCAAAAGAGCGGAAAATCATTGTGTACAGTCTACCCAAAACAAGGTTTTTTTGTAGCTATGATTTCCTTTAGTGCTAAGGAGTTAGATGACGCAGATGTGTTGATCCAAATGTGTGAGGACTACACGAAGGAGAAATACCAAGAGGCTAAAGCTAGTAAGCTTGGCAAATCAATTTCTTTTGAGGTAACGAATGAAAGAATTTTAGCGGATATCAAAGAATTAGCTGCTTTCCGCGCACCATCAACGAAAAAAATACGATCATCAATTGCCTAAGAATTTTCTTAGGCTTTTTGTTTGCGATTGCGCTAACCTTCAAAATCCGAGAAAATGAAAAGAAGAAATTCGAGGAGGAAACTAATGGAAGAGTACCAGAAAGAACGATACGCAGTCGCAGCGATGACGCTTAGCAAAAAACTAATACGAAGAAACTTTCATCCTATTATTTGTGAAAATCTAGAAGAAGCTAGAGTCCAAGCTTTGGAATTGATTGATCCAAAAAAGTCAGTCGGTTTTGGGGGTTCAATCACAGTTGAACAATCTGGAATTATTGAAGCACTGTACAGTCGAAATCAAAAAATGATTGATCGTGAAAAAACAACTACGTTAGAAGAACGACAGCAAGTAATGAAACAAGCATTAACGTCCGATTATTTCTTAACGAGTATCAATGGAATAACGGAAGAGGGCGAGTTAGTGAATGTTGACAGTGTGGGAAACCGAGTTGCGGCAATTACTTATGGACCTGATAAAGTCCTCGCTTTTGTTAGTATGAAAAAAATGTATGGAGATTTAGCGACAACACTCGAAATAGTACGTAAAAATACTGCACCATTAAATGCGCACCGTTTAGGATTGAAAAAGACACCTTGTATCCAAAAGGGAATATGTGGAGACTGTTTACAAATGGAATATATTTGCAATACGATCGCAATTACGCGACGTTCAATGATGAAGGATCGGATTTTCATCTATTTAATTATTGATGATGTGGGTTTGTAGCTGATTGGAATGAAAATGAAGAAGCAAACAAAAAAACAACCGGATAATTCATTCTCCGGTTGTTTTCTTAATATTCTAGCTTAATGAACTACTATTTTCCATTACTTCATCGATTAAGCCATAAGCTTTGGCTTCTTCGGCAGTCATAAAGTTGTCGCGATCTGTGTCACGTTCGATGACTTCGATGGGTTGTCCAGTCCGTTCAGCCAAGATGTTGTTCAAACGTTCGCGTGTTTTTAAGATATGGCGAGCCGCAATTTCAATTTCAGTAGCTTGACCTTGCGCACCACCTAGAGGTTGGTGAATCATGATTTCAGCATTTGGCAAAGCGAAACGTTTACCCTTCGCGCCAGCGGTCAATAGGAAGCTTCCCATTGAAGCTGCCATACCAAGTACGATGGTTTGAACGTCAGCTTTAACAAAGTTCATGGTATCAAAAATGGCTAAGCCAGCAGATACGCTACCACCTGGAGAGTTAATGTAAAGATAAATATCCTTTTCAGAATCTTGGGCATCCAAGAAAAGTAATTGGGCGATAATCGTGTTCGCCATATCATCGTTTACCTCACCGCTCAACATGATGATGCGGTCTTTTAATAAACGGGAATAAATGTCGTAAGCACGTTCGCCACGAGATGATTGTTCAATGACTGTAGGCACTAAATTCATAGTGAATCCTCCTTAAAATAGTATTCGTAAATTAGTTTAGCACAAACGAGGTTGGATTGCTAAAACATAAAGAAAGTATACAACGTTGGTCAGTTTTGGTCAAATAGAAGGCTTCGTTTTTTTAAACGGCTCAAACTATCCTAGAAACATGAAAATATGGTACTATTAATAGCGCAGACAAGCGGATATCATTTTCACTTTTCCAAAGTTCGAGAAAGTAACATTTTGGTGGAAAGATATATGGACTGAGAACTGGTTTTATTTGAAAAAATAATTCCACTAATATTATGAAACAGGAGGGAAAAAATGTGGAAATCGCATTTATTGGACTAATCGGCGTATTGATTGGAGCAGGTATTACAGGGATTGCTGTTTTCTTTGTTTTTAAGTATATTGATCTACGCCATAAACGGGAAAGAGAGCTGGAGCATCAAGTCAAAGAAATTGAGACAATTAATCTCTTGAATAAAAAAATCAACGAAATTCTATCTAAACGGAATGTTTTGATGCAAGATTATGTATCATTTAATTCATTTGACGATTGTTACATCACCATAGACGATTTCATTTACTTGAATTCTTTTACCGCACAAAATAATTTTTATTTACCAAATTATTTGATTGAGGAATTCTTTAAAAATATTTCGCATCGAAAAGTTATTTTATCTCCTGAAGAAACGGTCAAAATCGGCGGCTACACTTATAAGGGTGGACGGATCGTTATGGAAACTTTTTCTGAACAATTGATTGAAATTTTAGACGAGAAAAGACAAAAGCTATCTCGTTCATCAAAACAACCCTTAAGTTATTTCAAAGCGCAATAGTGTTTTTCATAAAACATAAAACAAATTTAAATCAGATTATTTTTATAATAATTTGTAACTACGGACGAGGTGATACTAGATGACAGTAATTATCGCTCATCGCGGGAGTGCAGGGACTCATCCAGAGAATACGTTGCCTGCGTTCATGGAGGCAGTACGATCAGGTGCGGATGGGATAGAGCTGGATGTGCATCTAACGGCAGACCAGCAATTAGTAGTTATCCATGATGAGAGCGTTGATCGCACAACAAATGGTAAGGGTTTGATTCGTGAATTAACACTAGAAGAAATCAAGAAATTAGATGCCGGCAGCTGGTTTGATAAAAAATATCAAGCGACTAAAATATCGACACTGCAAGAGGTATTGAATTTACTATTACAAATGCGGTTTCGGGGCTTTTTATGCATTGAGATTAAGACTAATAAATTTCACTATCCAGGAATTGAGGAAAAAATTTCTCAAGTCATGACTAGCAAGGAATGGCCATTTACTTATTGGTATGCCAGCTTCAATTATGATTCTTTACGGATTATGCACGAGTATGAACCAGATGCACAGTATGATTTGATTCAAAAAAATGATTTAGAAAAATACCAAATTGTTTTGGACAGTAATTTTATTGAAGGGCTTCATCCAAGTTCTGATTGGGTAAAACAGCATCCGGAGATTGTCAAAAACTTCAAAAAGTCGATTCGACCTTGGACACCCAACTTATACGAAACGCTGATGATGTGTTTTGAAAACAATTTAGCTGGTGTCATTACTGATTTTCCGGAAAAAGCTATTCGAACGAGAAGCAGGTTCAAGCAATGAAAGTGATCGCAATTGTAGGGCCAACAGCTGTTGGAAAAACGAGTTTAAGTATCGAATTAGCAAAGCAATTCAACGGAGAAATTATCAGTGGTGATTCTATGCAGGTTTATCGCGGATTAGACATTGGCACCGCTAAAGTTACAGCTGAAGAGATGGAGGGAATTCCCCATCATTTGATTGATGTACGTGATGTTGACGAAAGCTATTCTGCGGCGGATTTTCAAAAGGCCGCCAGAAAAGCGATTCAAGAAATTAGCGACCGTGGAAAATTGCCAATTATTGTTGGCGGGACGGGTCTTTATATACAGTCCTTGCTATGGGATTATAAGCTTGGCAATGAAGGTGAGCTTGAGGATGATTCCCTTCGCGCGAAGTATGAAGCTTTTGCCAAAGAAAATGGAAATCTGGCCTTATGGGAAAAGTTACAGCTAACCGATCCATTGGCCGCTGAGAAGATCCACTGCAATAATCGTAAGAAAATGATTCGAGCATTAGAGGTTTTCGAGTTAACCGGACATTCTATTTTAGAACCGAAGGAACAGCCGAAGGAACTCTATAATAGTTTTCTGATCGGTTTAAATACTGACCGGTCGATTTTGTATCAACGGATCAATCAACGCGTGGATCTCATGGTAGAACAGGGGCTGTTAGCAGAAGCCAAGAATTTAGCAAAAAATCCAACTGTTCAAGCTGCGCAGGGGATTGGCTATAAGGAATTTTTTCCTTATTTATCGGGCGGTTCTTCATTGGAAGCGGCGCTGGAAGAAGTAAAGCTGCATTCAAGACGTTATGCTAAGCGCCAACTGACCTGGTTTCGCAATCGTATGTCCGTTCGTTGGTATGACTTGATTCAACAGCCGGAAAAAATTGATGAGATCAAAACAGAGATTGCTACTTGGTTGGCAAAAGACAATCCAATTTCTAATGAGAAATAAGCAATAATGGGTTGATTCATAGGAAGCATTCAGAGCAAGACTTTTTCATTTTGAAAAATATCGTATTACTAAATTAGGAGGAAACGGTTTGTCAGAAAGAGTCATATTAGTCGGCGTCGAGACAGACGAGAGTAAATATAATTATTTAGAATCAATGCATGAGTTGGCCGGACTAACCAAAACAGCTCATGGTGAAATTGTTTTTTCATTAACTCAAAAGCGTCCTAAAGTAGATCGGCAAACGATTATTGGAAAAGGAAAATTGGAAGAACTGGCGCAACTGGTGGATGCGCATGAAGCTGAATTAGTGATTTTTAATCATTCCTTATCTCCTAGGCAAAGTCAAACAATCGAAGCGCAGGTAGGTGTCCCAGTAATTGATCGTATCCAACTGATTTTAGACATTTTCGCTCAGCGGGCTCGTTCAAAGGAGGGAAAGCTGCAAGTTGAGTTGGCTCAGCTAGACTATTTATTACCGCGATTAGTAGGACAGGGGCAAAGCTTGTCTCGTCTTGGCGGCGGGATTGGAACGCGTGGACCTGGGGAAACAAAGCTGGAAACAGATCGTCGTCACATTCGTCGTCGTATTACCGCGATAAAAAAAGAGTTAAAAGAAGTCGAAGCTCACCGTGAACGGAGTCGCCAAAAACGTCAACAATCTAGTATTTTCCAGATGGGCTTGATCGGCTATACGAACGCTGGCAAATCGACTATTTTAAACTTGTTGACGAATGCTGACACGTATTCTGAAGATAAATTGTTTGCGACCTTAGATCCATTAACGAAGCGTTGGCATTTGCCTCAAGGGATGGAGACTACGATCACAGATACGGTTGGCTTTATTCAAGACTTGCCGACACAATTAGTTGATGCTTTTCAATCGACTTTAGAAGAAAGCAAGGGAATGGATCTTCTATTGCATATTGTAGATGCTAGTGCGGAAGATCGTCAGCAGCAGGAAAAGACAGTGATTGATTTATTGAAAGAACTTGAAATGGATGATATTCCCATGCTGACGATATACAACAAAGCCGATCGAATCGATGAATTTTCTTTTGCGCCGACTTTATTCCCAAGCGTGTTGATTTCTGCGAAGACCAACAAAGGCAAGGAACTATTAGCTGAGGCGATCAAACGTGAAATCATGAATCTACTGGAACCCTATATACTGACTTTGAATGCAGATGAGGGGCAGGCTTTGAGCGAAATGAAACGAGAGACTCTTGTTCTAAGTGAAAACTTTGATGAAGAAAATGAGCAGTATATCATTCGAGGATTTGCGAAGAAAAAATCTCTTTGGATTAGGAGAATGGAAGATGAACTGGACGACTAAGCTAGCACCAGAGCTGGTTGAGAAAATTGATCAGATCGATCAAAAAATTGCAAAACGGCTACAAGAAGTAAGAGAAATTGCTTTGTCGAATCAGGCAAAAGTATTAACGGCTTTTCGTGAAAATCATGTGTCGGAAAGTCATTTTCTGCCCTCAACTGGTTATGGAAATGATGATCTAGGACGAGATGTTTTGGAGTCTGTTTATGCGCAGACATTTGGTGCTGAAGCTGCCTTAGTTCGTCCTCAAATTGTTTCGGGAACCCACGCAATTGCGACCTCGCTATTTGGTGTGCTGCGTCCTGGTGATGATTTATTGTATATCACGGGGACTCCTTATGACACATTATTAGAGGTTATTGGCATTCAAGGCAATGGCATCGGATCATTTAAGGAATACAATATTGGTTACGACAAGGTAGATCTTTTAGAAGATGGAAATGTCAATTTTGCCAGTGTAAAGGAAAAGATTACCGACAAAACGAAAGTGGTGGCGATTCAACGCTCACGCGGGTATGCTTCACGTCCATCCTTTACCATTGAAAAAATCAAAGAGATGTGCGATTTTGTCAAAAGTATTGCGCCAAATATCGTAATTTTTGTAGATAATTGCTACGGTGAATTTGCGGAGCTATTGGAACCTACCCAAGTTGGTGCGGATCTTATGGCGGGTTCTTTGATTAAAAATCCTGGTGGTGGAATTGCTAAAACTGGTGGCTATATTGCTGGGAAACAAGCGCTAATTGAGCGATGTGCTTATCGTTTAACCACTCCTGGCGTAGGTGCCGAAGGAGGGGCTATGTTGGGCAGCGTCTTTGATATGCTGCAGGGCTTTTTTTTAGCACCACATGTCGTGAGTCAAGCGATTCAAGGGGCGATTTTCTCTTCGGCGTTGTTAGCTGAATATCAGTTGGAATCAACACCCAAATGGGATCAACCACGAACGGATTTAATCCAGTTAATTGATTTTCGTGATCGTGAAAAGATGATTCAATTCTGCCAAGCTATTCAAAAATATTCGCCAATTGATGCGTATGTTGCCCCGATACCTTCTTATATGGCAGGCTATGAGGATGACATTATCATGGCTGCAGGAACGTTTATTCAAGGAGCAAGTATCGAGTTGAGCGCAGACGGCCCGTTGAGAGAACCTTATTCACTCTACTTACAGGGTGGTTTAACTTTCGAACATGTTAAAGTCGCAGTGACCAATGCTGTAAATGAAGTTTATCATGAATCATAAATCCGAAGTCCTAGCGATTTCGGTTTTTTTATATGGAAGTCAATTCCAATGCTTTCTCCACAAAAAATAATTTTTGATCATGGTTAAAATAAACTAAATAGGTATGGTTCTCCATAAAGTAATCATAGATGAGACCGATATATCCAGCCATCGGATATCCTTTTTTAATTTTGACGCACGTACCGATGTCAAATTTTTGCACTTTTCTCCCAGTCTCCTTTTTTTGATCAGTATATCAAAAAAACTGTTCTTTAAAAACGTTGATATACTGCATTTTTTTCGCAAAAAACGAACATTACTAAATTCTATGTAAGAAAATCTAACATTAACCCTTGACGATTGGTCTATCGGGTGGTATTCTTTTTTCAACATCAAAAAACAAGGAGGAGATGTTATGCGGGAAAAAGAATTGCGACGTTCGCTTGCCGTTTTTCCAATTGGTACAGTTATGAAGTTAACAGATTTGACTGCAAGACAGATTCGGTACTATGAGGAGCAAGAATTGATCCACCCAGAACGAAGTGAAGGTAACCGTAGGATGTATTCTCTAAATGACATTGATGTACTGCTAGAAATCAAAGATTATTTATCTGATGGACTTAACATGGCAGGGATCAAGCGTGTCTATCAAATGCGACAAGAAGAAGTCAAAGCTGCCAAAGAGAAACCGCCATTAACTGATAAAGATGTTCGTCGAATTTTTTATGACGAAATGCTAACTCAAGGCGGGTTTCAACAACAAAATCCATATCAATCACAAGGTCCTAAGCTGTAGTGGTTGTGGAATATAAAAAAATGAAGTGCGAGGAAGGGATTAGATATTATGCCGAAAAAAGATCTAGCTAAAGAGGATATTAAACGAATTGTAGAAGAAGAAAATGTCCGTTTTTTACGTTTGATGTTCACAGACATCATGGGGACAATCAAAAACGTTGAAGTACCAGTTAGTCAAATGGAAAAAGTCCTAGATAACAAAATGATGTTCGACGGTTCATCTATTGAAGGATTTGTCCGTATTGAAGAAAGTGATATGTATCTGTACCCAGATTTATCTACATGGATGATTTTCCCATGGGAAAGTGATCACGGAAAAGTCGGTCGTTTAATTTGTGATATTTACAGTCCAGATGGCACTCCGTTCCCAGGCGATCCGCGTGGAAACTTAAAGCGCGTCCTAAAAGGAATGGAAGAATTTGGCTTCACATCATTTAATTTGGGACCTGAACCAGAATTCTTCTTATTCAAAATGGATGAAAATGGTGATCCTACATTGGACTTGAATGACAAGGGTGGTTACTTCGATTTTGCGCCAACTGACTTAGGAGAAAATTGCCGTCGCGATATCGTGTTAGAGCTTGAAAGCTTGGGATTTGAAGTAGAAGCTTCTCACCATGAAGTAGCTCCGGGACAACACGAGATTGATTTCAAATACGCGGATGCTATTGAAGCTTGTGACAATATTCAAACATTCAAATTAGTGGTTAAAACAATTGCTCGTAAGCATGGTCTGCATGCGACATTTATGCCAAAACCTCTGTATGGTATTAACGGTTCTGGTATGCACTGCAATATGTCACTATTCAATGACGAAGGCAATGTCTTCTATGACGAAGATGGCCCAATGAAGTTAAGTAAAACAGCGTACCAATTTTTAGCAGGTCTTTTAAAACACGCGCGTGCATACACGGCAGTATGTAATCCAATTGTTAACTCTTATAAACGTTTAGTTCCTGGCTTTGAAGCCCCTGTTTATGTGGCTTGGAGCGGACGTAATCGTTCTCCTTTAATTCGTATTCCTGAGTCTCGCGGCTTATCTACACGTTTGGAATTACGTTCAGTTGACCCAGCTGCTAATCCATATTTAACAATGGCGGTTCTGTTAGAAGCTGGATTAGATGGTATTCGCAATGACTTGACTCCACCAGCAGCAGTTGATCGCAATATCTATGTGATGACTGAAGAAGAACGTAAAGAAGCAGAAATTTACGATTTACCTTCAACGATCCACAATGCGATCAAAGCACTACGTGAGGATCAAATTATGATTGATGCCTTAGGAAGTCATATCTATACGAATTTCAATGAAGCAAAACGTATGGAATGGGCAGCTTTCCGTCAAACTGTTTCAGAATGGGAACGCGATCAATACTTAGAGCTTTATTAATCCTAACTCGTAACCGCTAGAAATCAACGTTTCTAGCGGTTTTATTCTACTCTGGAATGTAAAAGGGGCAAGCAAGGGGCAAAAATTAATAGTCGATTGATTCGATTTTTTCTTTCAAACTACTTTTCATTTTGTTTGTAACATGTGTATAGACCTGTAGAGTAGTAGTGGAATCTGTATGACCTACTCGATCCATTACCACTTTAATGGGTACGTTTAGTTCTGCTAAAAAAGAAATATGTGTATGTCTGAGATAGTGAGATGTTACAGGTTTCTGTATACCAGCAAACTTTGCAGCATTTTTTAAGCAAGGAGCAAATGTTCGGTAGTCAATAGGATTTCCTGTATGATTCGTAAAAAGATAACCAGAATCCGCGTAATCTTTCGATAACTTGTACAGCTGGTTTTCTTGCAACACTTTGATCAGAATGTTGATTGCGCGAGTAGACAAAACTATGTTTCTATTAGAAGCCTTTGTCTTTGGAGTAGTTCGTTTTATTTCTGAATAAGAACCATTTCTGAAATCTATTGTTCCATTCACACTTATGTATCCTTCATATAAATCTTCTTCTCTAAGGGCAATCAGCTCACCATAACGCAAGCCGGTCAAAGCCATGAACTCGACCATGTCTGCTTTTCTTTGGTTGGGTCGCATTTTATTGAGTTGGTTAATCAATGCCCTCAGTTCGTATTTTTCAAGATACTTTTCTTTCTTTTCTTCCTGTCTCAGAACGAGATTCAATTTGAAAGTTGGAATGTCTGTGACGTATCCTTCTTCTTTTGCGTTTGTTAAGATCATCAAAGTAAATGCCTTGATTTTTTTTACATAGTTTAACGAGTACTTTTGATCATAGTACAAATTTTCTATTCTTTTTTTGAAGAAAGGAAGGTCAATATTTTTTATCAGCATTTCTTTTCCGATAGTATCTAGCAGTGTTTTTTCGGTTGATTCAAATGAGATATAAGAAGAATCTTTTACTTTGCGCTTGTATGTGGGTTTAAATAATTCCAGAGCTCTTTCAAATGTAATTGATTCTAATTTAGGGGCGTTAATCTTTTGATTTATTTTATCCTGTAGTTCAGTAGTTGCTTTTTTCTTCGCTTGGTTCGATTTACTAGATAATGTGACCGATACCTTTTTAGTTTTTTCTGTATATGGGTCAGTGTATCGTTCGGAATATTTGTATTTACCGTTCGTTAATTCTTCAATCCACATGTTTATTCAACTCCTATTTTTTGGTATAATAGGCACAGTAAAATAAGCCTATGCCTATAGGTGAATTATTTGAACACATCCACTCAATCTTTGGTCGGGGAGAAGGGATGTGTTTTTTATAGGTTTAGTAATTCTTTTTTCTTAGCATCGAATTCCTCTTGCGAAATAATTCCTTCGTCAAGCAACTCTTTAAATTTACGAATCTCATCTGCTGAAGTAGTAGGTTGTTCTTTTTGCACACTTGTAGAACTGACTAATTCATCATGCCTATCTACTTCTAATTCAGAAACAATATAATCAAAGCCAGCCATAGTTTCTTTTGCCTTCATTAACGCTTTTTCGTATTTTTTGTCTTTTTCTTGTTTCTTCTTGATGTAGTCTAAAGTTACTGACTGAGGAGTTCTGTTCTTAAAGGTAACCATGATTTTCAAAGAATCAACATGATTTCTTTGTTTCTTTTTCTTTGTAACTCCTCCTAAAACAGCACCGACGCCGCCAGCAAGGACGCCACCGACAACAGCCCGTCCAATTCCTAATCCACCACTCATAACAGAGCTGCCGTTTTCCAAAAGCTCATAGCTATTTAATTCATCGAATGTATAGACATTGAGTTTAACTCGAAATAATTTTTTAACAGAATCAATTTCAACTTCGCCGTATCTATTAGTAGACTTGAAATAACGAGCCGGTTTCTTTGCAATAGCTTCGTCTGGAGTCATTTTGGTAAAACCAACAAATTCTTCAAGTTCATCTGGAGACAGTTCTTTATTATTTTGAACCATATTTTCTAATGATGATTGTCTGGCGATGTCCTTTGCGCCTGATTTTACAGAATCCCAAAATCCCATTTTTTATAGCCCCTCTTCTGATATAATATGTTTGTACGACTCAGAAATGAGTAACCCTAGCCGAAGCGCCAACTTCGACTGGGGTATTTTTTAAATAATCACACGACCGATAAAATTAATATCCGAATTTTCAAAGTTAAATAGTAAATCTGTATAATCTTTGTTCAGAGATACTAATCTAAGTATTTTTGTTTCTTCATAAACATAGACTTTCTTTATATAAGCTTCGCCATCTACCTCGACCACATAAATTCGACCATTTTGTATAGTGTCTGTACCTTGTTTAAATTCGTCCACATACACGATATCACCAGTATCAAACAACGGCTTCATAGAATCGCCGACAATTTTAAATATCCAATCATGTTCTGGTGCGTCTGCTGGAACTTCTACTATATCTTTATCAGCTTCATAGTAGTTTAAAATCCCAGTACCAGCTGATAAGTACGCCTGCACCTCTTCATGGTTATTTTGAACAGGGAATTGAACCACGTTACTATTTTGTTCTTCAAGTTGCTGTTCAGCGAAGTTGTAGACTTTTGTTTGGCGAGACCCTTCCAATTGGTTATATACATCTAATAAATTATCTATTTTAGTTTGTTTTTTATCGATAATCATTATTTTGTTTTCTAGAGAATTTTTAATATCTAACGCCTCGAAAAGATCATCCGAAGTTAAACCCAAAGCCGTTGCATAAGTTTTGATATTATCTTCATCTAGGGATCGGTTTCCGTTTTCATGGTTAGATATAGTGTTTTGACTGTAGCCAGTTAATTTACTAAGTTGTTCTTGAGTAAGTTTTTTCTTTTTTCTTGCGTCCTTTATAACCGAACCTAAAATATTTTTCTTCATTAAAGGCACCTCCTTCATGAGATAATAATATCACATTGTGGTAAACGTGTAAACAAAAATATCTCAAAAAGCGATAAAAAGTTATTGACATATATCTCACATAGAGATATTATTGATTTATCAAATGAAGGAGGCGATTACATGAGTACGATGGAGAAAAAGAAAAACTTAAGAGTTGAGTTTTTGAACCCGAAGTTAAAACTCAAAAAAGCTAGGCTCGCAAATGAATGGACTACATCTTACGTAGCTGATTTGATTGGTTTGGAAAGACGTCAATATGAGTTAAAAGAAAAAGGCGAGTATCCATTCCATGATTATGAAATGTACATTTTGGCAAAAAGCTTTAACAAAAAAGTATCAGAATTATTTTTTTAAAATCAAATATCTCTATTTGAGATAAAAATAAGAAAGGAAAGTGAATATGAACACACCACAAATTTTTAACTTTGAACAAAACGAAGTTCGAACGTTTCTGGAAAATGACGTCCCATATTTTGTAGCGAACGACGTTGCAAAAACTTTGGGATATAAAAATCCAAGCAAAGCTACTAATGATCATTGCAAAAAAGCGATTGAAACATGGGGTAACGATTCGTTAGGTCGTCGCCAAAAGTTCAAAATTATTCCAGAATCAGATGTTTATCGCTTGATTATCAAATCAAATTTACCAAGCGCTGAGAAATTCGAAGCTTGGGTAATGGAAGAAGTCCTACCTCAAATCAGAAAGCACGGCATGTACGCAACAGATGAACTACTAAACAATCCAGACTTGCTAATCGAAGTAGCAACCAAACTCAAAGAAGAACGTACACAACGATTGATAGCAGAACAACGAGTAAATGAATTACAGCCGAAGGCGGATTATTACGACCGAATCTTAAACAACAAAGGATTGGTAACTGTTAGTACAATCGCCAAAAACTACGGTATGAGCGCTGTATCGTTTAATAAATTACTACATGAGTTGGGGATTCAATTCAATCAAAGTGGCACATGGCTGCTATACAGCAAGTTCCAAGACAGAGGGTACACGCATATTGAACCATTTGATTATGAAGATAAAAACGGCAATCGGCAAGTAAAAACAAGGATGAAATGGACACAAAAAGGACACATTTTCTTATATGAAACATTGAAGAAGAATAATTACTTACCGATGATTGAACGTGAACAAACAGCATAGGAGGTAACACAATGAAAAAAATTCAACTATCAGATGGGATGCCGAACAACATTTCAAAAAATGAACTTACCCCAGCCACAAATGAACTATTAGAAAGAATCGAGGAATTATGCAAGGAATCGGAACTATCCTATGTAGAAATTAATAAAGCTCTCTATCTTGCAGATAAAGAACTTTATATGGAAAAGATATCTAGTTAATGCCATTCGTTTTGTTTTTGATCCTCTAGGTATTGCTGATACTGTTCGTCAGTTGCTCCAACAACGTACGCAGTATTGTAATACACTTGATCGTTATCACCAATCAGATCAACTAGTTTAGGACCAACACTTAAAAGCAACCATCCTTTTTGTAATAACTCGTTTGCTTTTGAGTTTGCAGCGTCATCATCGAATTCTAGTGTAAAAACAATTTTTGAATAATCCACATTTTTCACCTCGCTTTCTAAAGCGATTATATCAAATGATAGGAGGATAAATAATGCCTGAAAAAATTAACTTAGCAGAAACCATCAAATTGCCTCAATTATCAATGCCAAAGGATGAAGCGATAAAATATTTCGGATTTGAAGGACATGAATCTACATTCCAAAGATTGTTAGCAGAGTTCAAAGTACATCCAGATTACAAAAGCGGTTATCGAGCACCGACTTACAAAATTGTGCTGATAAATATCAATCTGTTTGATCAATTTTTGGATTGGAAAGACAAAAATAAATTTAAATAGAGGAGAGAACACAATGACAGATTTAGTCATAAACGCAAAGCTAACCGGTGTAGAAGAAGCTACTGAAAAAGCAGAACGATATGTAGAATTATTAAAAGAAGCCAAATCGTTGGCGGACGAATTGGCTTCAATGGAATTTGAAGTTGGTATTAAACAAGCAACTGATTCTTCGCAAGAAAGCATTATCCCTCTTGACGAAAAATCAATTACAAAATCAAGCGACTTGCTTACTCGTTCACTAAAAACTCTTTAAGTGCGACGCGAATTAGATTATCAGTTCTTTCACGACTGATAGTACTCTGCAATGCTATCATTCTTTCTATTTCAGAAGAATCAGGCATTGTATTCTGGATAGCATCGGCATTTCTTAAATAATTTTCTTCTTGATCGTACATTTCATCAAATCGGTCTAACATTTTAGAAAATCTTTTTTCGAACGTCTCTTTATCCATATTATTTTCACCACCTTATCAGTTATTTCAGTCTGTCACACTGATAAGTAAATTATACAACAGAAAGGAAGTACCACATGAAAAACAAAAAAATCGCACTAGGAGTTACCGCTGCATTGTTACTAGGATCAACTGTAGGATTCGCAGCAGGCGCTGGGTTCTTCGATAACGCAACAACTGTTGAACAGAATATCTACAAACTGGCTAACATTGCTACGCAGAACAAGCAGAAGGCAGCAGATGTTCAAAGTAAACTTGATCAAACGACTGGGCAGCAAAAGAACCTGCAAGATCAACTAGACAGTTTGAAACAGCAATTGGCAAACAAACAAAACGAGGTCAATGCGAAGCAATCTGAAATCGAAGCCAAACAACGTGAAGTCGAATCTAAGCAACAAGAAGTCACGCAGAAACAGCAAGAGGCTGATAAGCTGCGTAACGAACTATCTAGCGCTCAAAATGATTCAGCACAAAAAGACGCACGCATGGCGGAGTTGGCAAATTTGAGCCAACAAAAAGTAAACGAGTTGGGCCAGTAGGGGGTAACAACATGAAAAGAATCAACTTTCAAACGATCCTGCTATCGATGATCGCAATACCAGTTTTCACATTAGTCAATATTTGGCTGGCATACGGCTACATTCTACTTTTCTTTTTAGCGATCGGATGGGAAAAGAAAAAGCCAACCGAGGGGGCTGACTAGATGCCGAGGATAATCTTATTGTTATTAGTTTATCTAATTGCATTTCTAGTAAATATCTATATGAGGAGCAATAAGTATTACTGGTACACTCCATACTCAATTCTAATTTGTCTGATTGTTACAGCCTACCTATTATTTTCGTAATTGTTGGAATTACTATTTTTAATTTTTTGATGGTAGTTAATTTTATTCAAATGAGGAGGTGATAAAAATGCAAAATCGGGAATTGCGAGAAGGCATTAAATTCTTAATCAACATAATTGATTCCGCTACAAATAAAGAACGTTTGGTTTTAGCGGACGAACTACACGAATTGTATGCAAAGTTAGAATCAAAAGCTGCCAAGGAATCAATTGAGGACTTGGAGAATTATGCACGATACGGATTTATAGAAGTCGAAATAAAACAAAAGCCTACCTCGGGCGCAACCGAAGTAAGCAGATAATGAAATACTCAACTAAGGAGATTATACCATGAACTACGACAGATTCAACCAACCACTCGCAAAAGAGTACGATCAACCCATCATGCAAGATACGTGTGGAAGAGATATCTACAGAGACTCTCCTGTGTATCTAGTAAAAGATGCGGTTTTAACCGAGGACAGTTTGAAAGATTACTCAGATGGATATGTGGAGGATTTAACCACTTATGAAGCTTACAAAGAACTAGAAGAAATGATGCTTAAGAGTGAATTCGAAGAATTGATTAAAGGAACATTGAAAGAATTCTTCCGAGATAACGGGTATGTGAAACCGTTCCATATGAAAATAACTACAGGAGGATTATTCCATGACACCCTATAGAACAATTCGTAAACAAAATGGTTGGACACAACAACAGTTATCAGAACGGCTAAAAGTTCCATTAGCGTTGGTGCGTAAATATGAGAAGCCTCGTATTCAGCCACCGCTATCCTATAGACGTAGATTCATGATCTTATTCGATGTTGAATGGGATCAATTATCAAGTGACCACAATATTAACCATAAACAAGACCACAGAGGAGACCATAATGATGACGAGAAGAGAAAGAATGAAGCAGTTGATCATAGAAAACCCGAAAATAGATAACACTGAATTAGCGGATAAGTTAGGAATCACGAAAGGTTATGTGACAAAAGAACTCGCTGTCATGAAAAAGGATGGAACATTTTCAATCTCCCGTAAAGATGGCAGACGTTATATCACAGTCAATGAACCTTTAAAACCAATTGGTAATTCAGAGGTTAAACATGAACGTACACACAAACAGGAAGTGTATTTCAGAATTATTGATGCGTTAATTGTAGACTTTGAAGAAGCTGAAACAACCGCAGGAAGGGTAGAAATTGGTCAATTACTTTTTAGACTGCTCAATAAAGTTTAAGGAGTGTTCTGGTTTTGAATTACAAAATATTAGCAACTGGAAGTAAAGGAAATGCGGTGAGAATTAATGATGTGATGATTGATTGTGGAATTCCATTCAATCGAATGAAAAACGAGCTTTACGAGTGTAGATATTTATTGATTACGCATACCCACAGCGATCACATTAATATATCAACATTGAAAGCCATCAAAAAACAATTTCCAAGAATTGAAATAATCGGAAATTTTGAAGTAGCACAGTTGGTTGGAGTGAGTAGGGTATGTAATCCCGGGTACATGGTAGAGACCAATGAATATAACTTCATGCCTTTTCAATGTGTTCATGACGTGGAATGTACCGGTTTTGTATGGCAGCACAAAGGAAATGAAATCATCTATGCTACAGATACCAACTCGCTAGAGTTTGCTCCAGATTGTAAGTATGACTATCTGTTTTTAGAGAGCAATTATGATAAGTACAAAATAGAAGCAATTAAAAACCCACGTAAAACTTACGGTTACGATGTGACTGATGGTGCTTACAGACACTTGTCTACTCAACAGTGTAAGGAATTCTATTACACACATAGAAAATCAAAAGAAAGTCAATTGATTGAGCTTCACATGAGCTCGCGATTTTATTAGGAGTGATTAAATGAATGAAATTGATATTTTTCAAGATTCCAGTAAAGGTTTAGTAGTCGATCCGGGAACGATTGTATTTCCTGAATATCAGCGAATTAAAGATGGAGCCATCAAACTATCGAAAGAAATTTCAAATCTGGAAGTAACGGAAGCTAATGCAAAAACGGCTAAAAAACTGGTTGCTGCTGTCAGAAAGGAAGTCACAACTCTTAATACAGAGCGAATCAAAATCAAGAAACAAATGAATCAACCTTATGAAGAATTTGCTGGTCAAATCAAGGAAATTGACAACATTGTTTCTGACGCTGAACAAATTGTTCGAAACCAATTGAAGGAATTAGAAGAACAAACACGTGACGATAAGGAAAAAGAAATCAAAGAACTGTTTGAACGGCGAGTAAGACTTTATGAGTTTTCAGAAATGTTCAACTATAAAAATTTCTTAGAACCGCGACATTTAAACAAATCAACATCATTAAATAAGGTAGAAGAAGAAATGGTCACATGGCTGGAAAACATCAACCAATCAATCAATGCTATTGCCAATTTGGATCATTCAACTGAAATACTTGTAGAGTTTCAATCCACACTTGATCTCGTCAAGGCAGTAAATATTGTTAATGAACGTTATCAGAAAATTTCCGAGGTAAAAAAATCGAGCTCAATAAATACCAAATCAGCGGAAATTCACTATATTTTAGAAGATAAAAAAGATGCAAAATTACTAGAAATGTTCATGGAAACTCAAAACATTAAATATAAAAAATACGAAGCGTAGAGGAGAAATTAATAATGGTTAAATTTTTAGGTGAATTGGAATTAGTAGAAGTTAAAGTGGAAGATCATTCAGCAGATATGACGTTTTTATACGAAGAATTAGGAGAAATTCGAGAAGTACGCTGGTATATCGATCGCTATGAAGATAAAAAATGGGTGAAATCAGATGAGCAACGTGAGAAATTTGAAAATAATTGTGAATCAATCTTAAAAATCGCTCCTGACAAAATTGAAGATGCGGTAGGTAATAAATATTCGGTTTGGGAAGGTGAGAAATACTGCTACTTGTGGGAACCACAAGAAATTGAAAAATTTGAAGCAGATATGGTGGGTCAGATTTTAAATGCTGAAATTGTTGAAATCAATGAATATGAAGCCGTAATTCAAATCAAATTGAATTATGAAGATAAAATTTATCAATCAAAAATGAACTTTGGTAAATGGATTCAAGCAATGAAAAAATCATTACCCGACCCTCAAAAGAAACAACGCCAACTCGATAAATTCGAAGAAAAGTTCCATGTTCCATTTGATGAAAAGGATTCGCTTATTGGTACTTCTGTAATGATCGAGGTTAAGAAAAACAATATGGATTCTACTGGAAAGAACCCGACATATATCGAAATTAAAGCATTGCCTAAGAAAAAATAGGAGACGATCAAATGGAAGAGTATCTGTTTTATGATATTGAAATATTCAAAGAAGATGCTCTTGTCGTTTTTAAGAATATCCAAAAAGAGACCGTTAAAATATTCGTCAATTCCTTTGACGGTCTTTTGGATTTAATCAAGGGCAAGACGCTTATTGGATACAATAACTATTGGTATGACGATCATATTTTAACAGGAATGATTGATGGTCAAACACCGAAACAATTAAAACGATTAAATGATCGAATCATCGTAGATGGTGAAAGAAATCTAAAAGTAAGTCCTGCAATTAAAAGTCTGGACTGTTTTCAACAAATTGACGTTTCAAGCCCTGGACTAAAAAAGATCGAAGGGAATTTTGGGAAATCAATTATAGAAAGTTCGATTGATTTTACTATAGATAGAAAATTGACTGAAAAGGAATTAGAAGAAACGATTTTTTACTGCTCATACGATGTTGATACAACAATTGATGTTTTTAAATTTCGTGAAAAAAGTTATTTTGAGCCCAAACAATCTATTGTAAAAATGTTACCTGAAAAAACACAAAAGTACGCTAACAAGTGGAATACCACTACTATTTCAGCAAATGTCTTAAAAGACCGCCCCACAAATGACAAATGGGCAGACATTAGGTTAAATAAAAATCATCTGGTTCCAAATGATGAATTATTTGAAATTGTTCCAGATAGCGCAGTCGATATGTGGCTTGATAAGAACAGAAAACGAAAAAAATATACTCATAAAGAATTTGGCTGCAATATAGAATTTTCATTTGGGGGCTTACATGGGGTACCAATTGAAAGTCAGAAACGATTTGAGAATGTGAAATTACTTGACGTGGCCAGTTTGTATCCAAACATCATTTTGAAACTTAACGCACTAGGGCAAGCGACGACAACTTATAAAGAGATAGTTGAAAAACGATTGGCCGTGAAACATACAGATCAAGAGTTACAGAAGGCGTTGAAGCTAGTAATCAATAGTTGCTATGGATTACTCAACAATCAATATTCAATTCTCTACAATCCTAAAGCAGCATTATCTGTCTGTATATTTGGTCAAATCTGCTTGTATGATCTTTGTACTAGATTAGCTCCCACATGTAAATTGGTAAATATAAACACAGACGGGGTCGCATTTACAACCAGTGACGATGATTACAAGAAAGTCTGGCAAGAGTGGGAAAATGACTATGGATTTACATTGGAAGAAGACAGTTTTGATCTTTTTATTCAAAAAGATGTAAACAATTATATCGGCGTAAAAGATGGGAAAATTAAAGTAAAGGGTGGAGATGTTGGAAGATATCACGATGACGCATGGTTCAAAAACAACAATACCCGAATTGTTGATATCGCAGTGGTAGACAAGCTAGTTTATGGGAAAGATGTTCTAACCACTCTGCAGGAAAACATGGAAAATCCCAGACTCTTTCAACTCGTTCTGCAAGCTGGACACACCTATAAAGGTACTTGTGACGCTGATAGAAACATGTATCAGAAGATTAACCGAGTGTTCCCATTGAAAAAAGGTGGCGTAACTCTTTATAAGTTGAGAGCTGATGATGGATTGGTTCGATTTCCCGATACACCAGAACACATGCTGGTTTGGAATGAAGAAGTAACTGAACTAACAGATTTTTCTAAGAAAATTGATATCAATTTTTATTATCAACTCATCAATCGAGTGCTTGAGAGGTGGGAATAATGAATGTATATCCAATTTGAACCTGGAGAAAAACATGCAAAACCGGGAGCAGAAACAAGTGACGATTTATCAGTATTCAAAGATGCTGGTTACTTAATAGATGATAACGATTTAATTGTTGACATTGATAACCTATCAAAAAATCAAATCAAAGAGATGATCGCTCGGTTTAATATAAAAACTCAGATCGTATGGACCGATCGTGGAGCTCATTTTTATTTTAAAAAACCTGACGGTTTCAGACGTGCAAAAGCACTCACTCCTATAGGTGTAGAGGTTGAATATAAGCATAAAAAAAACACAAATGATATAACTGTCAAACGCAACGGTAAAGCGCGTGAAACAGAGAATGTCGGGCTTAGAGAGAGTCTTCCTGAGTTTTTAAGACCTGGGAATAAGTATGTGAATTTACTGGGATTAGATGAAGGTGACGGACGTAATGAGAAACTCTTTCAACAACGTTCTAAAATTGCTTCATTGAAAGACTGGAATAAAATCATTTATTTCATTAACGATACCATTTTTGCAAATCCTTTACCTGAAAAGGAAATGGAGCAATTGGCTCGCGATATACAATTTACTGCTGAAAAAGACGGAGAGGCAATTATCGCTGATCTAATAATGAAGGAAAAAAGAGTCGTAAAATTCAACGGAATGCTTTATTTCTACGACGATGGGGAATATATATGTGATGTCGATAAATTGAAGCGAATGGTTTTTGAATATTGTGAAGGTCAGAAAACTAGATACGTTGACGAGGTTATCAGTCAAATGAGCTACAGAACGAAACTAGTTCCTGAAGATCAAACATTCGATATCAAGTTTAAAAACGGTATTTTACGATCTGGAGAGTTCCTAGAGATAGATTATACAGATTTTACCCCATATTCAATCTCAAGTGACTATGATCCTGAAACAAAACCAGTCCAAGTGGTGGATGATTATCTAAACCATTTGACAGGAAATGACGCAGAATATAAAAAGGTCGTCCTCGAAATGATGGCCCACTGTTTGATTACTGACAAAGAGGTTAAGCGACTACTCGGAAAATTCTTTATCATGGTCGGAGATGGTGGAAATGGAAAAGGAACATTGCTGACAATCGTTAGAGCCATTTTTAATACGAAAAACTGTTCTGGATTGTCTGTTAAAAAAATGACAGATGAACGATATTTTAACGTTCTTCAAGGAAAGTTATGTAATCTAGGTGACGATATTGAAGACGAAGCTATCAACAATGAGCAAATGAAGGTTTTAAAAAACATTTCTACGTGTGACTTTGTGGAAATGAGGAAACTCTATCGTGATGCAACTAGTGTTGAAATGACGCCGACATTGATCTTTACTTCTAATCATATACTAAAATCTTTTGAAAAAGGTGAGTCATATAAGCGTCGCGTCGTATGGATGCCGATGTATGGAAAAGTTAAAAAGAAAGATGGAAGGTTTATCTCAAAATTGACTTCAGAAAAAGCATTGAAGTATTGGATTAAATTAATTGTAGAAGCCTATTTTGAACTTTGGAACCGAGAGAAATTTTCTACATCCAAAGCTTTGGAAGAATTCAATAGAAAATATCATGAAGAAAACAATAGCGCTCTTGAGTGGGTAGAGGAATTAAAAACAGAGGACATTGAAGGACGCAAGGGTCCGGAAGTGTATGAAGAATATGAAGTATGGGCACAAGAGAACGGATTGAATGTACAAAGTAAGCGTCAACTGAACACCACGATTAAAGAATTGTTGAAGATGGAACCACAACCGCGAAAAATTAATGGAAAGACCGCAAGAGTATATATGAATATAAAATAACGGAAAAACGATGATTTTAAACGGAAAAAGGTTACATAATTGAAAATATATAAATCGCTTAACAGCGCTTTTAATTAGCATTTTACTACAAAAC
>SKEH01000402.1_pt1 | contig 27439 bp, 34 predicted proteins | sample 4826571 | NCBI WGS metagenome assembly SKEH01 (sample SAMN11008814, study PRJNA524170) | human gut metagenome | biome: Human fecal sample; material: Feces; isolation source: fecal sample from pouch patient p29 | host: Homo sapiens | place: Israel: Tel-Aviv | collected 2016-09-14 | reverse complement strand
ACATATAATTATAGAAATGCGTAATCAATAGATTAGTTGAAATTTAAAGTTTATAAACAAAAATTGGTAAAAAAATTTGATTATTTTACCAGTAAATAAGTGAAGAACATCTTCTTCTCGATAGAAACTAACTTAGAAAAAACCTATCACTATGCCTTTTTATTTTTAATATTTTGATTATTACTTTGAACCTCAACTTCTAAAATTACTTTGTATGCTTGATAATGCCTCTAAAAACATTTTATTCACTTTCTGAAATAGTAAAACTTGTAAGCGAGAGGATAAAAAAACGCCTAGTTAGTAGGCGCTTTAGGAGTATTTATGAAAAAGTTTATTTTTTGGAATAGATTTATTATAGAACTTATTTCTTAAATGAATAATAAAAAATAATTAATAACTTATACTTTTTTGGAGTCTTCGGCTTCGGAGAAAATAAGAATCATTAACAACTAATACAAGTTCCCTATAACTGAACTTCTCTAATTTAAGACTATATTTTCAATAACCTCAAAGTATTTTTAGTAAAATAATAGACACTTTTGTAAAATTGTCTTTTTAATTATTGAAATAATGTGTTAAAATGTATTTTATATCTTACAGGAGTTTTAAAAATGAAAAAATCAATTATTGCATTATCTACATGTACTTTTTTAACATGTATACTATTCACTACCTTACCTTCACCTTCAATGGCGGACCAACTTGACACTCCATCATCGGATATTTCTGTAAAAGCCGAACAAGAATGGTATGGTATTTCAACGATTGAATTTCCCAGTATGGGACTTGAATCTGGGATTATTGAAGTAACACAAGGTGACATTATTACTGGGAGGGCAACCTTCGGTTATTATGGTGGTGACTCCCTTACAACTCAAGACATAATTGTGAACTCTAACCTTGACTATGTAGTTATTTCAAATATTACTATTGATAATAATTCCCATACGGGTACCTTTGATATTATGATAGATACTTCTAATATTAGTTCTGGAAGCCAGACATTTCAACTTAACGTTACAGATGCACTTCCTGAAAATGATCGGCATGTAACTCCCTATTCAATAACAAATATGATTCAGATTAATGAGGCACCTAAGCCCGATCCAGATCCAGACCCAGACCCTGATCCTACTCCAGATCTTGATCCTACTCCAGACCCTGAACCCACTCCAAATCCCGAACCCACTCCAAATCCTGAACCTGCTCCCTCTATAAATAAAAATACATTGAATATTTCAAAAGATTCTATTGTCTTGGATAACAAGATCACAAAAGTTTCAGAAGAAGGAAATATAAAAACATTACCAGAAACTGGTGTTAATAGCAATACGGATCTTAGTTTTGTACTAATCGGAATCATAATAGTAAGTTCAGCAGTAACAATCTTATACAAAAATAGATAATAAAAAAACTCAGTAGTTCTGAGTTTTTTATTATCTAACGAGCAGTATACTGTCACACACTCAAAGATATTTATATCAATATCCTATTTTTTGAAGTTATCCATGAGATCCATGCACTACCGACGTTTTTCATTATCTTCTAAAACTGTTAAAACACCTATTTTAAAGGGTTTACAGCACTTTTAATAAAATTAAAGAAGTTCACTTTTTTTCGGTTTTAGACTATTTCTGCTACTTTTTTGCTACCTAATTTTTATGGTTCTTGCTGGACTCGAACCAGCGACCGAACGCTTATGAGCCGTTAGCTCTGACCAACTGAGCTAAAGAACCGAAATATGACAATCTGCAGCACATATCTTGGTATTATATTAGATATATGTGGACGGAACTGCAGATTATCAAAGATACTGTAAAAGAAATAATTTTCTCGTCCACTAAATATATTATAACACACTACTATAAATAATTGACAATTGTCTGAAAAATTGATAATATTTAAATTGTTAGTGCCTCCTATGTTTTGTATATACGAAATTTTTTCTGAACTTGTACTAACACACATCATCCTCTAGTTGGTAAATTTAAAGTTTACTGATTAGAGCTTTTTTGTGCATAAATTTATGAAAAAACACCCTATAAAGGGCGTTAAATAATTTGTTAAGAGTTTTAGAACCCTTAGATTAAGAGATATCAAGATTAAATCTTGATTTTCTTAGTTTACTCTTATTATTTTATTTTGTCAAGAATTATATATACAATTAAATGTAAACTGATATAAAAAGCGCCTAAGGTAATTAGGCGCTTAGGAGTTTTATCTTGAGCATTTTATCAGCAAAAATTCTCAAAGATTTTTTAGGGTAACTAATTATAGCGCTATCATTATTTTTTGTCAAGAAAAAAGCGCCCCGGTTAGGAGAGGGACGCTTATAATAAACTTTATGAAAAAAGTATTTTTGGAATATAAAAATTATATAACTTTCCATTTCCGTTGTCAAGAAAAAATCGCCCTCGCTTTGGAAAAGGGCGCTTTATCTCTTCATAAACACTTAGCTATTTGTATTTGTAATTGGAATAGCATTTACGATAAGAATATTATACTAATTTATCTTAGTGAAATCATTAACATTTATTAACAAAAAAAGACCCCCGATTAAGGGGTGTCAGTGTTAGAAATTTAATTATAGCAAACTTCTTAACGATAACAAAGAAAAAAGCCCCGGAGGGCGAGTTAATTTATTTTCTACTATTTAATTCAGCCAAGATAATCAGACCTACAATAATAATCAGCCAAATCCACCAGTAATCTAAAAATAGTTTCATGTCAGGCAATTCTATAATTCTTTGAAAAAATTCAACCATAGTCTATTTCCAAGCAACTTCTACTGTTTTTTGATTGATTGTTTGCATGAGACGGACATACCAAGGTGCATCTGTACGCCATTTGTAGTGTTTCATATCCTTGCCGGTTGTGTCTCTGTAGATTTCAATAATAATCTTCCATTGGTCTTTGTCGGTCAAAGCGACTATTTTATTTCCATCATAGTAATAAACAGTACCTTGAGTTTTTCCTGTTTTCGCGTCAATGATTTCGTAAGTGAATTTCATAAGGTCATCATCCTCCAATTCTGAATTTGAGTTATTTTTATTTTGTTCCGTAGCTGAACTTCCGCCTGCAAGTTCGTTCCATTGGCTAGCGTTGATATAAGCCAAGTTTAAATCAAGGTGTCCATTCCAATTCATTAATGTGCCTGAAGAACTATACTGGTGGATAGCTGCTGAACTCCAAGCGCCATATCCTTTGCCATCTGTCCAAGGAGCAGACTGATAACCAGTAGGGCTCATAGAAGCATATTGAGCAACCCATAAAGCATTGTTTCCTGAGGTAATACTCCAATTAAACTGACGAGTAACTTCTGCTGACATGTAAATCATTGGACTGATGCCAGTTTTTTCTTTTACACGATTCAAAAATTGACGAGCGCCAACATTTCCCCATGCGTTGATTGCTCCAGCTTCAAAGTCTAAGACCAGAACTGCTTTACCAATATAGTCTTTTACAACGCTAATAAAGAAGTCTGCTTCCGCAATTGGATTGCCAGTACTAGCGAAATGATAGAAACCTAGAAGCTTATTTGCCTGAATTACTTGTCCAGCTTGTTCTCTCCAAGTTGGATTTATATATTTTGTTCCCTCCGTTGCTTTAATAAATACAAAGTCAGAAGGAACAATTCCAGCATTCAATTCTGCTTGATAGCTGGAAATGTCAATTCCATTCATAATAGCCTCCTATTCTTCAGTGAGTCCTTCTGTTCCATTAATAATTGGTTGCACAAGATTAGCCAGTTCATCAGCGTTGGTAGAAATATTATCTGCCGTTTTAGATACTGATTGAGCAACTTCAGATGTAGCTTGTGCAACATCTTTAATTGTTTTAGCTGGGTCAACAGTAAAGTTCTTTTTCAATTGGGCTAATGATGTTTCAATTTGAGCTTCAATCTGAGCAGGATTGGTTTTAATTTTAATTCGTTTAGCCTCTTCTGTCACGTAGTTAATGGCTTCAGACAACTTCTCAGGGTTCTCATTGAAGTTCTTTTCTGCCCAACTTACTGCTTGATTAGCCAATTTGGCTAAAGCATCGATGTTTTTTACATTGCTATGTTTTTTAGCAGCCTGTGAGATGAAGTAAGTCACTATTGAACCAGCTAAGGTTAAGATACCGCTAAAGATTGTCATTAAATTTTGATCCATTTCATTTTTCCTCTTTTTCTATTTGGTTAATTGTTTCCAAGGTTTTCACTCGCCCGTCGAGCAAGTAAATCTGTTTAGTATGCTCGTCTAAATTATCGAACAGCTTTTTTTCATGTTCTTTTCTGCTTACGTTTGATTCATTCAAATCTTCTCTCAAACCCTTTATTGTTACATTCAATGTATCAATAGAATGGTTAATGGGTGTCATGATAGAATCTTTAAGCAACTTAATTAAAAAGCTAAGTCCTCCAACTACGCTAACTCCTATGATTGAAAGAACTGTAGCTATTGTCTCTAAGTGCATATGACCAACTTTCTAATTAGCTTTTATTGCTGTTAAAGCCTTAGACTGACTGATTGAATCATTGACCAAATTAACCAAATCTTGAGCTGCTTCTGGTGAGCCGTGAAATGTTGATGCGTCATTAATCATGAAATTTGCATTCATTGTTCCATTGTTAAACGTTGTAAGAGTAAAATTACCCACATTCTTATCGCCGACAAAGATGTCAGTAGTTGTATTTGTTGTATTTACTTTTTCCATTTTTTCTCCTTTTATCCAATAGGATATGGTAATGTGGCGTTGAATAAGTTAGCTGTCGCTGCTTTATTAGCACTACATCGAATGAATATTCCTCCAGCCTGATTAGAAAGTAATGCCCAACTTAGACCATCTCCACTATCTCCTGCTGCAATTCGATTTGCTCGAACTGGAATTGCTGAACTTCCTGTTGGCAATTGAGCCGCTTGCTCCCATTGACCCGCAGTCATTGTTGGCACGCCAACTCCTGACGCTGATATATAGACAGTTCCGTTGATAATCGCATACTCAATATTTCCAGTAAAATTATTCATCAAACTAAGCTTGGTCCAAGGAACATCAGTTGATAACTTCGTACCTTGAGGTGTAAGTTGAGCATAGTTTCCATCTGAGTCGCTTGTGAATGGACCTTGATAATTAATCCCAGCTGTTCTGTAGAATCCTGTACCAATGTTCGTAAATTTCTGAGCTAATCCTTGTTCGGAATCAAGCGCTATATCATTTTTAGTATTAAGATTTCCATCTGTCTTTGAAATTGCAATATGATTATCTTTAATTTCAGTAGAGGTTGTAACTTGACCATTAGTTGTTGTACTTACGAACTCACCATCACTAATTGTTAAATTTTTACCATCAATTTTATCTGATGTTATTGATTCAGCCGCAAAGTTATTGACACTAAAATAGTTAATCACCCAATGAGTGCCATTATAGTAGTATTCAGTGTTAGGATGGATAACTGTTCCATCACTTGCTGTCATGTCGGCACTTCCTGAATATTTCCAAGTCAAGCCTTTGAACTTAGTCGTTGGCTCAGTATCAGAAACAACTTTACCAGGGTCACCGTTACTTCCATCTTTAGAAATATAAGTTACTGAGTAACCTGTTTCAGATGAGCTGTCCGTGTATGTCCAGACTGTTTTCGTCCAGAGATACTGACCTTTTACAAGACTGGGAACAGAACTTGTCCAGCCAGTGGTTGGTGCTGTCGTTCCGCTTGTTGAAATAGCGTAAGTGATAACAGTGGTTTTTATTCCAACACCGTCCTTACCTGCTATTCCGTCTTTACCATTTGCTCCATCTTTACCGTCATTCCCTCGTATCAGACTCCAAGTGTAGTCGGATGGATTAGTACTGTCAGCTTGCGTAAAGTCTGTGTACTGACCGATGAAGCTTGGCCAGTCAGCAGTTGTGACTTCGCTTGATGAAGGCATCCAAGGAGTGGCGGTTGAACCTGGTTCTACTTTAGGTTTTGCCGCTAATAAACTTTGTAATGTCAGAGTTCCTGAAGAAAACCAAGACATTCTAATAAAATTAATTCCATTAGGTATTGTTATAGTCGTATTTTTGGTAATTTGCTGTCCGCTAGTAGATAGAGGAATCCACGCATTAGAAACTTGAGAAAAGATAGTTGTTGCGGATGAATCTGTCTTACTATTAAATCCAAACAAACCAAATGCACTTCCATTTGTCCAGTTAGCACTAAAAGTATATTTAGCATTCGGTATTACAGGTATATAATCGAAAATGCCTCTTTGGACATTATTAGGTCCTATCATACCTGTAGTCCAATCAAGATATTTACCGAATGTAAAATCAGATTTAAAATTCAACAAATTCAAATTCGGATAAACAGTAGTGAAACCGTCCGTGCCATCAGCACTGTTGGCATAGGCTGTGTGAGTTATTGTTCCATCATTAACATTACTTACGGTGATGTTATTGCTTGCTACTATCGTCATCAGTCACCTCCGCCCAAATTTCAATAATTGGAGTGGAGATACCATAAGTCCGCCAGATTTGTTCAATCACATCACTTGCGCTTGTTGCTTCAAAGCTAACTTGTGTGATTTCTCCCCCAAGTTCAACATTGGCATAAAATGTACTTTTCATTATTGATTCACCTCGCATGTATATTGAGCTTTGACATTGATATCAGTCGCCGCAACACTAATTGTTTTACCAGTTTTATATTGATTGCCCGTACCGCCAAAATTAGCATTTAATACACCATTTTGATCACGTTGAGACCATTTATAAGTATAGGTTTTTCCATCTGTATCAATTTCAGCACCAGATTGAAATACTCGGCAAGTAAGTGTTGTTGTACCAGAACCATTTTTAAAAATGCTACCTGCTGTACTATCAATTGTACAAGTTATTGGGTCTGTATAATCAAGAAGAGTAACGATTCCACTAACTGCTGTTCCTGCTGTACCGCCTACTTGGTCAATGATTACTGCCTTATAACTTTGCGAGTTAGTAACAGCCGTTGGTAGAACTGTTAGTATCCCTTGAGAAGCTGTATTTGTACCAGCAGTTACATTTGGTGTTTGACCAGTTGTAGATGAACTACATAAATGCCAACCTAATCCAAGATTTGAGTTATAACCAGTTGAACCAGTTGTAGTTACAGTACTATCTGCATAACCGAAGAATATTTGCTTGTTTCCTGCAGAAAGTTGCCCTCCTTTATATAAGTCAGCGTTAACTGTTAAGCTTGCAGGCATAGAATTGTAGAATGCCCCACCATTTCCAGCATAAACATTTGCAAGAACAGCTGATTTAGCAAGTTGTACAACAGTTAAATCTAAAACAGCTGAGAACGGAACATTTAAACCTGTATTAGGGTCAATCCATAATCCAGAAGCAGTGAATCGTGATGCTGAGTTAGCAATTGGGACATTAACTTTTGTTGTCAATACACTATTTGAAGTTCCGCTCATATATTGAGTATCACTAGTAGTAGTTGAAGTGATGGTTGTTGTTGTTGTTCCATCAGTACGTGTCCAAGTAATAGTTCCTGAAACTCCACTAATAACAGAAGTTGTACTACCTGCTTTAGTAAGGTTAAGTGTTAATACTTGTGGAGTGGTCGCATAACTTGGTGACCATGTTTGAGCTGTTGCATCATACGTTTGAGTAGTTACTCCACTCGCTGTGATGAAAGCATTGAGTTGCATCCCATCTGATAAATCTGTGATTGTGATTTGTCCACTTGAGACAATTGACATATTTTATTCCTCCTATTAATTAAGTGGTTCTGCAGTGCAATCAAATGTAGCTCTCTGCCAAACATCACTATTTGTGATTGTAATTGATTTTCGACTTGTCTGATGAGCAAGATTCCAAGCGGTATCTACTGTTCCATCAGCGTTAGTTTTAGACCATATATAAGCAAATTTTGTCCCATCACTATCAATTTCTTTATTATTTTGATAAAGTATCGCAGTGAAAGTTGTATTAATGATATTATTTTTAAATTGATAGCCATTAGAAGAATCAATAACTAGATTAATCGGGCTAGTTCCATCATCCACATTAGTGATAGTCACCGATTGACTTGCAACTACTTTACCCGCAATTGTTGCTTTAAAGCTGTAAACTGCCTTATTCGCAACTCCGCTGGCATCAACTGTGATAGTCTGAGTTGGAGCGACAACCGTTCCATCCTTCGACCACTCGTAGCTGTCTGCGATTGTTTCAGTCGTTGCAGAACCTTTGAAAATATGAGCTGATAAAGCTGTTGAACCAGTGCCATTTTTGAACTGCGTGCCGTTAGTTGTATCGATACTACCAATGTATGGAGTAGCTGCATCGACTAACTGATTGACGATGGCTTGAATGTCTGTGGATACTTCACTCTTTAGCTTCTTATAATTTGAAAAAATAAGTTTATTATTTTCAGGATGGGTTTCAGATACTATTTTTTCTGAAACCCTAGCAGATAATAAGAGACCTACATTGCCATCAATGTCAATATAATTATTATCTTGTATGATGACCGTATCGCCTTTTGCAAGTGGGGGGCCATCTCCAATTTCTGCATTTACTAGTTTTGATGATGGAGTCACAGTATAACTAACTTGATGGTAAGCATATTGCTTAAATTGGCGCACCGCATAAGCCCACATATCATTTACATTTTTGTATTCAGTAGTAAAATCTATTCGCGTCCAAATATCGTCTTTGTCTTTTGATAATTGTGCAGGATATATTTTAGCTGAGAGGGGTGCAAATGCAGTATCACTACCAGCTCTTTTATAAAATTCTTCCACACCATCCGCATTTATATAACTGAATGAAGCGCTATTCCAATTTAAATTATCTGCCCCAGTTACAGTTGTTGCATTTAAAAATCCTTCTGTACTAACATCACGTTCTACTGCTTGAATGTTTTCCCCAAATATTAGACGAACATCATCTCTTTTTTTACCTACACCTTGTATGTCCACCCCATCATTTTCTTTATAAATATTGAGTGTAACAGAGCCAAGAGAACCATCATTATTAAGCTTAGTAATAAATTCAAACTCTGCATCAAAGTTTCCAATCACAGATATTAGACGTGCCAGTTTTGTTTCTTGCCCATCATAGTTAATGGTTCGTGTCAGGTTAGAAACTTCATTGATTCCGATTGTAATTTGAGTGTTTGATATTAATCCCATTTGGTCAAAATACCACTGGATATTATGACTTGATGTATTAACAAGAGGGTTAGCTTGTTCACTCATCAGTTCTCTATCAAGAGAGACACAAAAGAATGAAATTTCTTCACTTGTTTCGTGGATTGCTTGTTCAGAAGCAGGAGTCATCAAATAATCATTCCCATCAATTTGAAAACTAAAATATGACTGTCCGTTTAAGAATCTAGCATACGATTGTAGCTTGTTATTGATAACTTTCTTTACTGTAAATTTGAAAGTAGCGGCTCCCTGATCACGATATTCATGAAACTCATCATCATAATAACTTGGAAGTCCAGGAACATCATTACTCAAAAATGCAACTTTTTGTAAATTTACATCTAAAATATTAATTAACACTATAAATAGTTCTCCTCCCAACTATATTCAATTTCAAGCGGATGGTTAACCCAATTAGAAGGAGTTGTAACAATTGTTGTTTCTCCTGGTGGAATCATAAAAAAGTTTGATCCATTAACCATTTCTGTTAATGAAGAAATACCATTAACAAGAACGCTTCCTTCCCCCATATTTATTTTTGTTTCTGAATTAGCTGCATAACGATTAGGAACGTCTCGCCAAACACTAACATTATCTTTTCTACAAGAAATATTCCTTATAGATAAATTACCCATGAATTTATTGGAGTTTGGATATTGCCCAATATATAGATAAACTTTAGAAATTTCTACATTTTCTAACTCAGGAACGTAAGCCGGTAATCTTGAACCTTTCCAATAAAATCCGAAATTAGCGCCTTTCTTTTCGAAATCAGTACTCCCATTCCTTTCGTTAAATTGGTCATTATTCATAGTTCCAGCGCCATTTCCCTCACCGTTGTTTGCGGTAAAATCTCTGCTGGCGATTTCCCGAGGATTGTTACCACCAACCCATGCTTTCATCATTGCTTTATTTCCAACCAAATCTCCTTTTATGATTCCATATCCGGCGACTAATTTATCGTTGGCATCAGTGAATAGAACTTGCAAAACTCCAGTCTGTCCAAAAGCTGTGGCCCAAGCAAATAAATTGAAATATGAATAGAAATTAACTGCTCCAACATGACCGTTTGAATCTGCTGGTAAAGTCATTACTTTCATACCACCAGCTACTCCTTGGTTAGAACCAACAGTTCCTTGATCTTTTAATCTCAACCCATCAGTTTGGAATTCAAGCTTTCCGTTCGTGGCTAACCAATTATTTTGAGGGTTAACAGTTCCAGCTGCAACATCTTTAAATTTAGTAAACGATGTGTCATCCTTGCTATCATATAAATATTCACTTTCAGGTTTTACAACTCCATCTGCTTCTTGGATATTCCCCATTTCAAATGCTCCGGTTGGACTTGCAATACCGATATATCCATTTTCTTGACTGCACTTAATCTTAAAACGTAACCAAGCCGGAAGCGTACCTTTATTTTTAATAACCGCTGTCACTGAACCATCAACTGTGCTAGGAGTAATTGTTCCGTTTGCTCCACCAGAGTTAGATAAATTAAGGACATTTGTAAAGCTTGAAACTGCGTGACCAGAAGGAACTAAAAAGGTTAGTGTTCCTTTATTTGATTCTGGTTCATAGGATTGTTCTCCGTCTGGCAATGCATACCAGACTTTATTTGGTTCATCTTCAAAAACTAAACCTAAGGTATCTTCCGAATTGATATAACTTGCTAACTTTTGCTTGTTTGCATTTATCTCACTAAAAAATGTTCCTTTTATCAAATAATCAAAAGAGATATTTCTTGGCCCACGAGATGATGTGATGACATCAACGCCTTCTTTTTTAGCTTGCGTATTATTATTCCAGCCTGAGCCGATGTCACGCTTTATGTTAGTGACACTTTCGAATAAATCTGAAAGAATGTTATCTCCATAAGTAACTTTAATTACTTTGCTCATTAGTTCCTCCTTCCGTTTACTATATTATCGATTGATTGGTTAATAGACTGTTGCTTTGTAATCGACGGTGTTAGCGCTCTTGCAGCCTCATCTTTGTCAAATACTGCATTGACTGGGCGGTTGCTTAAAAGTTGTAAAGCATTGATAACATCTTTGTTTGTTCCACTATCTAGAATAGCTTTCAAAATAGAACTCAACAGTCCAGTATTATCAACAACTGGAGTATTAACTACTAACTGTTGTTGAACTGCTCTCATATCTCTAAATATCTTCGCACTAGCTGGAATACCACCAGTACCATCGGCAAAACGAGGAATATTAGGAAACATTTTCGCTGTATCACTCGCTTTTAAGATATTTGTTCCTTTTGGAAGGGGCATCACAGTATCCCTTCCTTGTGGGATAAAGCTTTGACCAGTAGGTAGTGTGATTAACTCATGGTAAAGCGAACCTTTTTGGTCGTTGACCATGGCGAGACCACCAGCGAAGTTACTGTCTCCTGTTGCTTTTGGTGCAACTGATGTGTTAGCGATGATTTGAATCGTTCTGGAAGTTGGGATACTACTTAGCAAGTTTTGTACCTTCGTATTAGCTTGACTTGGGTCTGCATCAATACCTACTGTTTTTCCTTGAAGTTTAGAAATTGTTATTGCTGCCTGATTTACTCCCCCTCCAGTATTATCAATCGCTCCCAGAGGGACAGTTTTCCCTTGTAATGAATCAATAATAGCTTGAGCGTCCATTTTTGGTTTTAAAGTTAGATTTTGCGCTAAAAGTTTTTTTTCTTCTGGAGTAGCTTTATTCCATGCATCTAAAATAGCCGATGCATTTGCTTCGTTGTTAATGAAATTTGAATTGTCTCCCAGTAATTTTTTCACTTCGTCAGGAATACTATTCCATTCGTTTAATTTTTGTTGAGATGCAGCAATGGCAAGTAATCCTTGCTGATTATGTATAAAAAGCTCTTTATCTTTAGGGGATAGGCTATCCCATTGACCGCTAGCGATAACTGCTTCTAAAATTGAAGCTTTTGCATTAGTAGATAGATTAGCATGCTTCATCACAAATTGAATTTGTTCCCAACCACCTTTTTGTTTTAATGTGTCGGCAACCACTTGAGCTGCATTTGTTGTAACTTTCCCTGTCTTAGGGTCAAGAACGAGGCTATTCCATGTATCATCTGCTTTTTTTACATCGCTACTCATATTTTTAGCATATTGGGCAAGCAATTTAGAACTATCTCCAAGCTCTTGGGTACTGTTTTTAGCTCCACTTCCTGCTTTTTTTAACATTTCTTCGAAATCTAATCCGTAATTAGCAAATTGCTCTGACTGCCTTCTCATATAAGCACCATATGATTGAGTCCCTTTTTGCATATTATCTATAATCACTTGTTGGGTAGCCGCTAAATCTACACCATACTTTTCCATAATTTGTTTATGCTGATTATTATATGCTTCCGTAGTCTCATTATATTCCTGAGCACTCATTTTCCCGTTTTCGAAAAGTTCTTTAGCAGCTGCCATTTTCTTTTTATAGCTTTCATTTTCACTATCCATTAATTTCGTTAAACTGTCAGAAACATTATTGGCAGTTTCTACTGACATATTAGTCATATCGCCATTTAAAGCCTTCATAACAGCCGTTTTTTTGCTTCCAGTTATTTTCAAAGCATCTAACTCTTGACCGGCTATTACGTTCTGGTCAGCTATTATCTTAGAATTTTCATCAGCTGTAATTTGTCTATGATTTTTTGCAGCATTTTGATAGATATTAGTCATATCATCTGTCGCCGCTTTAATAACATCCTTTGCTTTAGAACCGCCTTGCTTAAGATTTTTTATTTGATCATCAGACCAACCTAAAATTTTAGCATCGTTAATTAATTTTTGTGTAGCTGCATCAATATCACTATTAGCGGCAGTTCCCATATCAGCAATAGCTTGCTTCACATCATTGAAAGCTTTAGGGCCAATAGCTCCAAATTTTTCAGTAGCTGTTTTTAAGCCTTCTACTTTTTCTTCAAAATTTTTAACTTTGTTGTAAGTTTCGTCAGGAACATTAATTGTTCCGAATACATTATGCTTATCTTCTAATTTACTTACTTGGTCAAGTACTCCAATAATCAATCCAGCTAAACCTGCTGTACCTAATGCACCAACCGCTATAGGAGAGATACCAGCTAGAATAGGAGAGATACCACCTAGTTCTGCAGCTAACCCTCCTGAGCCTCCTACTGCTTTCGCCGCTAATCCTGCTTCTGTAGTTATCCCTTCGAGTGCTAATTTACCAGCACCTCTAGCCCCAAATCTTGCCAGACCACCAGTAACTCCGGAGAGAATACTTGTTAATCCACTTAGCGCCTTCGCTGTTGGTGCAATTGCAGCTGCTCCAAGTGCCATATGGACGATAAATTGTTGAGTTTCTGGGCTTAATTTTGAAAACGAGCCTGCCAAATTATCTATTTCTTTAACAACTGGAATGATTGAAGGTAAGAGTTTTTGGCCTAAATCAATTGATAAAACTTCTAAAGTCGCTTTAGCTTTATTAAAAGCATTCTTATCAGAATTGTTCATTTGGTCTGCGAGCTTTTTAGTATAACCAGTCGCATTTTGAGTTTCTTTGGTTAAGTTGCGTAATGCATCTCCGCCTTGGTTAATCAGCACGTTCATACCTGTTTGAGCTTCTACACCAAACGCTTTAGCAACTAATGAACTTTTTTCTGCATCTGTCATACCTTCGGAATGTTTTTTGATGGTATCGAGCATATCAGGCAAACCGATATTCCCTTTTTTCCACTCATCGATATTAATGCCAAGTTCTTCAAAAGCTGCCGAAGATTGTTTAGTAGGTTTTAACAAGCGAGATAGAGCACCACGAAGTGATGTACCAGCTTTTTCACCTTCGATACCATTATTTGAAAGCAATCCTACTGCAGCAGCGGTTTGTTCAACATTCATACCTAAAGAGTGAGCAACGGGCCCGACATATTCCATTGCTATTCCCATGTCTTCAAAACCTGCAGATGTTTTATTGGCTACAAATGTCAAACTATCCGTTACACGTTGGGTATTTTTCATCATGGATGCTGTATCTTCAGTCTTTAAACCAAACTGTTCAAGAATAGCAGTTGATGCAGACATTACTGTTCCGAAATCTTCCCCTGAGGCTCTTGAAGCATCTAATACCGCAGGCATGGCCCCAACGGTTTGATTGAAATCATAACCACGCTTAATCATTTCTTCCATACCATCATTGATAGATGAGGTATCAATACCGTATTGTCTAGCCCATTGTTTAGATTTATCTGATAAAGTATCCATTTGCTTAGAAAGGACATTTGCTGGTGTGCCATCTGATAATAAAGCTTGGATTTCAGTCATCTTACCATTGAAATTGGTTGCTGCTTGAATTCCTTTTGCGAACACTGCAGTGACTGCTACTGAAGCAGGAGTAGAAACAGAAGCAATCGAATTTAATCCACCACTTACTTTTTGAAATCCTGTCGATAGCTTAGGTAACAGAGATGTTTGTTTATACTGTTCCTCTGCTGCTAACTTTAACTGTGATTTAAATTGAGCCATCTGAGCGCTTGCTCTTGAAATGTCAGCCGCATATTTTTGAGTACTAGAGCTTGCTTTCCCATCAACAAGTGAACCGTCATAAGATTTTTTGAGTAAATCTAATTGCCTTTTTTGCGTCTCAATGGATTTAGTAAGAACTTCCATTGGGCTTTTAACTCCATCAACACCTTTCCCAAATGTTGAAAATGAGGTTTGAGAAGTTTTTAAATCATTTTTTAAAGCGGATAATTGCTTGCTAACCCCGGTAACACCCTTTGCAAAGCTGGAATCATCAAAGCCCATTTCAATTATCATTTTCCCTAAAGGTGTATCTGCCATTGCTTTCTCCTTGAACTTTTATTGTTAATTCAAGGATAAACAAAAAACGCCCTTAAAAAGTAGCGTTTTTATATGTTTTATTAGATTACTATTTTATTTCCAAGTTCCATCAGCAAAAGTAACACTAAATGGTCCGCCATCTGTAGCCTCAAAATATGCTTTCACTTTTACAGTTTGTCCAATGTTTACAGAATCAGGCATTGTATTTTCATACGTATTTGAATCAAAATTTAATACATTACCATCAGAACTATAAGCCTTAAAATCTTGTATATTGAAATCATAAGCTGAATTTCCGATGTTCTTTACCGAAATTTCTACAACTAAAGCTTTACTTCCACTTGGAGCGTCATCGCTCAATTCTATGCTTTGATCTATCGAGGCACTGATTATGGTAACTTCTATTTTTGAATCTCCTGATTCACTACCAAAATCTGAGGACTGTCCAAAAGATAACTCTTCAGATTTTGGCTCAGAAGATTCTGTGGTTGAACTATCAGATGTTTTAGTTGTTGAACCTTCTATAACAGCTTGAGCTGCATCGCTGGCATACGAACTATAATCTGGAACATTATCTCTCATATAGCTTTCGAATTTTTTATTTATCTCATTTCCCTCAGAAACTGATTTTTTAATAGAACTTATCTTTTTGTTAGCTTCTGATAACTTACTTTGTGATGAACCACCAATAATTACACCTATTAATGCAATAACAATGCAAACAATAGCCACCCAAAACCATATTTGCTTGTATGCCGATACTTTTACTTCTTTTTCTTCTTTCATAATTTTCTCCTTATTTTTATAATTCATTATACTCTTTTAAAATAATATATTGCAAGCGTTACCTAAAATAAAACTAAAAAAACAGCTCATAAGAGCTATTTTTATTTTAACGACTGCCCAAATTCCCAAAGCGATAACACTTTTTCTTGTTTAGGCTCATCTACGCTACCATCATTTGATATAATTTTTGCACCAACCACAGAAACAACTGTAGAAAAATCATTACTAAGGATATCTGCTAAAGTATATGAACCAGTAGATACTAGCGTTTTTACAAAGTCTAGAAATTCAGAACGAGCTTCTGAGACTGTCATTGTTCCTTTTTTTCGTCACCCGTAACTTCTTTTGAACCAGTAATCGTTTCAAAAACATCTTTAATGAAATTTTGCAATCCCCAAGCAGGTACACTTGCCAAAATCGATTCTTCTGTTACCTTTGAACTATCGAATAAACCAGCGATGAAATTAATACGTTTTTTATAAACGTCTGAAATAGATATCTTATCAACGTTTTTTTCAATTTCAACTGCCATATCCCAATAATCAAGAAGTTTTTGACCGCTAACATGTTCTTGAGTAACAGTAAACTCACCATCTTTATCACGAAGAGTAATTGACAACTTAGTCATTTATTACTCACCTCCTGCAGGCGCTGCTACCATTAAAGCATCAGTTTTAATCTCTGCAATACCAGCTGCATCAGTAGATGTTCCTGTTCCAACAAAAGTAGAGTAATATAAACCATTATCATCCGAACCAATCGCAAAACTGATGGCTTCTGATGGAAGTTCACTTTGTTTACCTTGTACTGTATTAAACTCAAGACCATCAGAAGAGAACATTCCGTCTACAAATGCCATTAAATATGGATTACCTTGAGGTGTTACATCCTCCAATAGAATCGAGCAATATGGAGAAGTGCGATCTGCAGTAGCTTTGTATACACCGTTAGTAGATGCGACAATTCCAAGTACTGCATTTTTGATTTTTTCAGGGAAGTCCATGATATCGAAATCAACTTTACCATCTCCAACTCCTTTCCCTGAAATGGAGTATACTTTATTTGAAGAATAAGATTTTACGGCATCAACCGCTAATCCTGATACTTTAGCAGAAACCATCCCACCATTATCTTTTTTTCCTTCGATAACAAACTGATTTGTCCCAAGAACTGGATCTTTACCATCTTTTACACGAATTGTTAAACGCTTAAAACCAATAGGTACTGACATTGTTTTTTCTCCTTATTTTCAATAATTTTCGTAAAGATTACTGTTGCCTTCATAAAATCGAGCATCAACATATCTTTTTGTATCGCTAAAATATTCATCTAGTCCGCCATTCATCTGGAAGAATCCTTTTGTTTTTAGAATATTTTCAACTGTATTCTGTAATTTTTTTACTGTTAATCGGTCAATTGCCTCTATGCTGACCTGATAGACAAAATGTTTAGCTAGTGAATCATTGCTACTCATAGCTGTTTGTTCTGGTGGACCAGTCGGAGTAACCGTTATACTTGTCAAACTTCCTGATAAATTTTCATACCTAGAATAACTTTTAAATCCACCCGTTTTTTGAATTGCTAGAATATCAGGGTCATTAGCTAAAGCTTGCATAAGTTCACTTAGCATATCATTCATTTTAGCAACTCCTTCAAATTAGCTTGCGCTGTCTTAACAAATTTTTGTCCTTGATCATTTGAAAATCTTTGTAAGGCACCAAAACTTTTATAACGATATGATTTACCATTTCTGACAAAACCATTATTTTCAAGATGGACAAGTCTCCAATGCTTACCGTTGTTACCTATCTTTATGACGGGGAATCCTGATGTTCTAGAAACATTTCCTCGAACAACACCAGCTACTGTATCACCAGAATTTGCAAATTGAGAAAGGGTACTCTTTAAATCAACTACAGCTTCATCCGCGGCTGCTTTAAGTGCATCACTTTCTATCTTCTTCACACGAGTTTCACTAAACTTTTCTCTCAATTTTGCTTCAATTTCTTCAAATCCTTTGATTGTCATTGAACTACTCATTAAGATTTGTACCTCCAAGTATTATTTTTAAGAAAGTACGATCATGAAAATCTGGCTGAATATCGATGATATTCCATACTTTATTTGCATATCTCGAATCATCAATAATCACTTTGTCATCGTTTTTAGGCTGATAACCAGTCATTGGGTCACGAATTTTAAGCGTCGCACCATTCTTAACGTTTTGATTCCCCAATATCATTAAATCTTTATTACTAGGGGAATAAACATCTGCGTAGGTTTTAAAAAGAACAATAGGATCACCGCCTCTCCCGTCAAATGACGTGTCAAGTCCTACTCCTTGAAATGTAACTTGCGTTCGCATTGTTCCGTTATTGGTACGATTAGATGACTTAAGCATTTTCTGAGATTTAATCATGTTATTACCTCATCAACAGATGATTGATTGGCCAAAAATACATCACGGATATTTTGCTTATAATTCTCCTTAAATTCATCTAAAGCATCATTGTAAGTATAACGTGAACGCTCAAAAATTAATTCCTTAACTTCTGGATCACTTGCATCAGGAACTCCAACTAATCTAAGAATTGAGGTATAAGAGGCTATGAGCATATCTGTTAAGTTAGCAAGTTCGTCGGAATCATTAGTACTGATTCTCATTCTTTGTTTAAATGAACTGAGGTTATTAGTAGCCCAAGTTTTAGCGTCAGCCATAAACTCCTCCTATTCTTCTTCGTCACCCTCCAATTTTTCAACAAAGCCAGGGAGCTTTTTTTCAAGCTCCTTGAACCTAGTTGCAGTTGCTTCAAAAATTTCGCCGACATCTCGACGCACATTCTCTTTTACATCATCAAAAACTGCATTTACTTTAAGTTTCATGAGTTACCTCTTATCCTTTGGGAACAGCGGCAATTGTAACAAGTGCTGAAGCATTGTTATCTTTTGGTTTGCCCCAGTAGAATGATTTAGTTGTATAAAGTTGAAGATCTTCAAGAGCAAATGTTTGGTCAAATTCTTGCATTGTCATTTTTCCGCGATAAGCATTGTATCGATTTGCGACAAATACAATCCCTTTACCAGCAGGAACTGCCATTGATTGAACTACAGCAATATTGAAAGGTAAGATATCAACCCACACTCCATTAGCATTCAAATATAAGAACATCGCAGTGAAATTGTAATAATCTTGAGGATTAACCAAAATTTTTGCTTGTCCAGCAATATTGAGAGGAATACCTTTTTCACTAACTGACATCTTTTTCATAATAGGTGCTAGAATTTTAGCAGCTTGTCGTGAAACGTCTTGAGAGTTTTCTAAAGCAGCAAGTGGCGAAAGATCGGCAGATTCTGTCTTATCTCCATATGTAGTAGTCCCATTGACAACGGTAGCATCTTTAATCAAACCAACGGGTTTGTTATTGCCATCACCATTAACCAAAGCCGCTTCAAGAGCAACTGCAATAGATTCTGACAATTGTAAGATGATAAAGGTTTTCAACCAATCATAGCTATAATCAAGGGCATCTTTAGGAATAACAGTAAATGCTGTAAGTTTATTTTGAGAAAAATCGTGTTCCCCAAAGTTTTGATTTAATTTACCTTGAATATCACCGGCAAATGTTCCCCATACTGCTGTTCCACCATTATAGATACCATCAGAGGTAATCGCTTTAGTGCGAAGCCCCATATCCTGGAAATTGATAATATCAAGTAACGGATGAGCATAAGTCAATTCGTCAAAAACTTGATTGATAATTTCAAGAGGCAAGGTTTTTTCTACATTTCCAACACCGGAAGTAATATCGTTAAAGAATTTTGTTTCTTCTGCTGACATTACTTCAGCAGAACGAGATGACATCAATGAATTGATTTTTTCGTTTGTTTGATCAGCAAGTTTTTCAACAATTTCAGTGCCCATAACTTCCATAGTCTGTGCAAATAATTTTTGTTGTTCTTTTTCATCTACTCCGTTAGCAACTGCTTCTGTATATTTTCCAACAGCTGCTGTGTAATTAGGTAATTTTGTGTAATCCATTATTAAATTCCTCCTAGGAAAAGTGGTTTAAATTTTTGATTTTTAAGTGGCTTGTCTGCCGAGTTATTAGATTTTTTCGCTACTGGTTCTTCACTTTCAAAAGAAATGAGTTGATCTAAACGATCTGTTATTCCTTGATATTGTTCATAATCCAACTTGAATTCTTGCGAATTATTAGTTTCATTTTTAATTTGAGCCTTCATAAAGTTTTTGAGCTTGGCAATTTTATCGCTGGAGAAAGCCTGGTCCATTGATGCCATCATTTGAAGGGGTGTTTTTACTTCTTCGAATGATTTTTCATCTGCAATTCCTGCCTCTACTGCCTGATCTGCAGAATAATACGTTTCTTCATCCATTGCTGCTTGCGCTTCTTCCAATGTACATCCCATTCTTTTAGCGTACATTTTAGCAATGCTAGAACTCATTTCTTTCAATACATCAGATTGTTTAGCCATATCGCGATAATCGCCTTGATTAACTGACCAAACATTATGAATAACAATAGTCGCTGCCGGAGATACTGCAATGTGTTCAGCGGCCAACATAATGACACTAGCAATAGATGCGCAAAGCCCTGTTACCTCTGCAGTAATTTTTCCTTGGTAGTTCATCAATAAAGTATAGATCGAACTTCCTGTACGTACCGAACCCCCGCCTGAATCAATTGATAGTTTGATATCTTCACCGTTCGCTTCATCTAAAAATTCTTCAACTGACTTAGCGTTAATATTTTCTATTTCTAGAAGATCATAAAACCAAGAGTCATCTGAGTCAATAACAGGCCCGTGTAAATTAAGAGTTTTCAATAGGTACTCCTTCCTTTTGATAATTTTTTGTCATAATGAATCTATCTCCATCAGGAATTGGAGGTAAATTAGAAGCCTCACGGACTTCATTTACTTTAACCACACCACTTGAACCAACTTTATCAATTGCATCTGCACGGTCAAGGATGTTTATTGTTTTAAATCCAGTCATTTGTAGGGTATTACCAACTGAATATCCTGATTTTTTAATTAAAATACTTGCAAATCCTTCAGATAATTTATTGCCCAATGGAATCACTGCGGATTCAATCGCCAAATCCAAGTTTTCAGAATTATTAGCAGTTTCTCCAAGCACCAATGCTGGAGGAATTCCAAGCAACCCTGCTACTTCTCCAATAAAAACTTTTTTTAAAGACCAAAAGTCAGTAATCTGATTTTGTAGTGTTGCAGACTTGCTAGAAGAAATTTCATCATACGAAGATTTTGATTTATCGTCGGCAGGAATAAATACCACTGGATCATTCATCATTTTGTCGTATAAAGTTGTTGCATACTGCTGCTGCAATTTTTTTCTCTCATCATCTTCAAGCTTGCTGTTGACTGGGATACTGATTTTTGCTCTAACTTGTCCTACACGGAGCTGATTTGCAATTAAGATTCCGAATAATTTTCCGTAATCATCCCATAGACTATCAACATATTTTTTTATCCCAATATTGTCATTATCTAAGTGAAAACAATCCACTCCTTGAATAAAGGTTCTATTAAAATATTTTTGAGCGTATGGTCCAGAATTAGGAGCGTTAGAAACTTTGCTATTGGAGAAATTAACTGTCACTCCCGTGTATGTGTTCCCGTCAAGCGAATAGTTTGTTACAAAATTATCAGCAATATAGAACTGATCATCATCCTGTATGACTAATAGCTCGCCATTTAACAGCGTTTTTATCATTGAAATTTTGAATTCACTAGCTGTTTGGTTAGGATTCGGTCTCATATTTAAAGCATAATCAAATTTAGAATCTGTAATTGAGCTTTCGTTTTTAAATACAAATTTACCTTTCGAAACAGTTCTTGCTAAGTAAGAAACACAAGATTCTAAAGCAGCATTCTTAATACCAAGCGTGACTTGTGCATTAAATAATGCGTCATACCCAGTTAAATCGGTTGTACTTAATTTATCTTTTACAGATGACCAAATGTCTGAAAATAGTCCCACATTTTCTCCTTTCCGTACTTTTAATTCAAGTTTAATGGAAAAGTAGAGCGAAAAAGTAGCGTTTTTATAAATAAAAGGCTGCCCATTGGACAACCTGTAATAAAATATAATAGCTGCATCCCTCTCTGCATTTAATGGACTTCATTCGCCACACTATATTTTTCCATGCATCGGTATTAAGCAATGCACTCGAATAGCAAGATAGAGGCTCGAACTCTATAACTTCTAATAGCGAAGTCGTTCCTTGTCCTTGCTGTCAGCTCCAACCGCACTTACTTATTAATATTATTTGGAAACTGTACTAGTATTATCAGTCCCAAATAATGTTGGATATAGCAAGTCTAGGATTCGAACCTAGCCCCTCAGCCACACTTTTCAGTGTCCTCTCTTGCTACGCTGGTTTTATCGTTCAGCAACGTTATGAAGTATATCCAAACCGAATTAGTTGTTGTTTTGTGCTTTTGCCTTTTACTTCATGACATAATTATCTAATATTTTTACGATCAAAAAGTATCGTTTTATCCCATAAACCAACCCAAATTATCATAAAAATCAGTGGTATCTACTTCATTTAGTAAATCAGCCTTAAACATTGCTGCTTCAAAAGCTTTAAATCCATCTGTTTTTCTTCTGACATCCTCTTTTTTGATATATTCAACATTCCCATCTTTTTTCAAATGTCTAAGTATATTATTTGTATACCAGCGCATCATGTCATTATCCCCAAAATTAATTTTTTGATTAGCAAAACTGTCCTCAATTACCGTTGATAATTGCGCATCAATAGCCCTAAAGTTGCGGATAACTTCCACACGATAACCAAGCGGTTCTTCAAATTTACCATTCCAAGAGACTTCGAATCCCGCTTCTTCAAATTTAGGTTGCAAATACTCCCTCATTTTATAGCCGTCTCCACAAATAGTTTGGAATTCATAGCCTTCTTCATCACGCATACGAACGAACCAATCTACAACGTGCTGTGCATCCATTGATGGTTCATCTAATACTGTGAGCAATCCCTCATCTTCCCATTGTCTAATCGGGGCAAATCGTCGCTTACCATTAACATTTTCATTTGGTTTTGAATAGCTATATATTCTATCGACAAATTCTTTACGAACAAATGAATGAGTTTTGAAAACATAATCCCCATCAACCTTAAACAAAGCACCGACTGCAATAAAGTCACGAGTAGAAGCAAAGTCAAATCCTCCAACTGCTGGTAAATTTCGGAGTTCCGGGAACTCTTTTTTTGTTGCTTTTAATTCTTCATAGGTTGCCACGCTTCTTTCAATGTCAGTAACCGGCAGGTTCATCCGTTTAGTCATAAATTCATCACGGCCACTCGGGTTAACCTCTAGTTTTTTATATTGTTTTGTAACCTTTTTATACAATCTTTTCGCATAACTGCTCATTGGAAGAGTAAACATAGGATTAGCCATTTCCCAATTTGTTGGATCATCGACTTCTTGCTCATCGTTCAGTTTGCAAATAAAAGGAAATAATTCATCAAAATCAGCATCTCCTTTGAGTACTTTATGAGCTAATTCCTTCATTTCATCAATGAATCCCTCGCGAACAAATCCATCTGTTCCGATATAGAACTCTCTTGGATTAGCAACTTTCCCCAAACCAGAAATATAAACATCTGTTACTTTATGGTCTTCATATTGGTGTATTTCATCAAATACTACTGCACCATCACGCAAACCATCTTTTGTATTTCCATTGCTTGTCTTATAGCGAATAATAGACTGGGTTTTGCGATTTTTGATTTCTTTTTTACCCCAAGAAAACATTCTTTGAAGTTTTTCATTCATCTCAATTGTGTCGTAGATTTCTTCAAAGCTCATTTTAGCTTGATCTTCACTATTTGCGACAAGCGAAATATGATACTTGGGAATTCCGTGCATTGGAGTTTGCAAGTAGTTAGTTACTCCAGAGATTAAACCATTCTTACCGCCACCACGCCCCATCATGATTAAAAATTGTTCAAAAACAATATCATTCCCATCACTCCAAAATAAAAAAATGAAACTAATAATAAATTTTTGAAAGTCCTCTAGTTTAAAATAAAATGTTTCGATATATCTGATACATTTATTTATTTGACTTTCATCAAAGTAAATCTCTTTTCTTTCAAGACGAGGTTCAATTTCTCTAGCAATATATTCAATAAGTTCTATACGTTCCTTGTTAAGTTTTACTTTTTGAGCATGATAAGAATTGATATAATCACTGACATATTTAATCAGCATATAAATCTTCCTCATTAAAATCATTATTTTTGCCCTTTTCGGCTCGTTTTTCCTCGAAAAATTCATCCAATTTTATAAGAGCTGTATTAATTTTTACTTTCTCAGAAATGGCAGGGTTTGGTTTCAAAAATTCTTGATTACCATTAACGACTTTTATCATCGTTCCATCTTTAGAAATAGATTTATCAAGGTTTCTGGATATTCTAACCAAACTACAATATCTCTCCACCTTTTCGATTTCTGAAGCTGATTTTTCATTAATTAGCCCTAATAATTCTATTTCAAGTTTGCTTTTTGCCATGCTTACCCCCCCCTTTTCAAAAAAATGGCTTTATATTTGGTTAAAAAACCCCAACCGGTCTGTGGTAAATTCGGAATTTAACCCAATTTTTTTAGACCCGGGGGTATATTTTAATTATTTTTTTGTAATTTCCGAACAATAAAATCAGAATTCAAAAGTTTCATCATCAAACTGCTTATATCTGTGTCTATCATGCCTCTTGTTGTGGCAGTCGTGGCACAAGGTACGAAGGTTACTAGGTTCTAGTGCAAGCTCTGGATGATACTCAAGTTCCTTGATATGATCTATCTCTAGTGTCGCAGTCTTAGCCGTCGTCACTCTGCCTTCTGCTTTGCACCATTGACATTCATTGTTATCACGCTTGAGTATCTGTTCTCTCATACGTCTCCAAGCTCCTGAACAATAGAACCTGTGTCTTGCCTTTGGTGTACTCACATCTATCATGATTCAATCGTAAAACAAAAACGCTACGAAAAAGTAGCGTTCTTTATATTATTCATGAAACATCTTAAGTAAATGACCGCCGTCATATTTCTCAGCAAACTGTTGCGTTGCTTTATTATTCCTAGCAATGACTGCGCTCTTAGAGTAATACATATTCATTGTGATCTTAATGATTCCCCAACCGTCAATGTAATAACATTTGAATATCTTACGATCATCTTCATCTTTAATATTATCTAATGCTTCATTGATAAGCTGAGATTGTTTGGCATTCTTCTTATTACGAATGATAATTCTTAAGGTCATTCGAACATCATGCCATTGCGCTTTCGTCAATTCTTTTGTCATATTCTAACTCCTGTTATGTTATAATAGTATTAGAATAAATCGTTTGTAAAGCCCATTGCCGTGGGCTTTTTTGTTATCACTTATCAGTACCATAAACAACAACTTTAATATGATTTGCACCCAATCCATAAAAAAGCTTGGCAATATCGAATTTAGAAAGCATCAGTTCATCAATAAATAATTTATTTAAACCTCTATTTCGCATTTCAATTGAGATGTTTCTAACATCATAAGTAGAAGAAATAACTCTTTGTTGCAATTCTTTTGGAAATAGCGATCGTTTAATCCTACTATTTGGAACTAAACACAGCGCTGATTCATCTTGTTTCATCAGCTCAATAACTTTAGTAGTTTTTCCACTACCTCTATCTTGATTATTAATTTCTAACATCTTTCTCCTCCAGTTGAGTTTAGCGAGTTCCTAGGTCAGTATGTGATATAATATAACTGACCGAAAATAATATAATAAGTTGTCGTAATTCGTATTTCGCTCAAGTTTGGTCAGCTTGGGCTTTTTTGTTATAACTTATTTTTATTATGGTATAATGTAGTAGACCTAAATTTTAAGAATAAAATTTAAACCTAGAACATATAACTCGAACCTGGTCAGTTCGGGTTTTTTTGTTATAGTTAAAGATTTTTTAATAAATCAAATTTTATAGTTATCAATTAATCAGTGGTATAATGAACGTGACCATTCAATAGTAACTAATAATTTTTACAACAATCGCTCAAGCTTGGTCAGCTTGAGCTTTTTTTATATTTCCTTTTATTTAAATCATATTGCTTGTACTTGGTTACTAATAGTTTTAAAATAAAATTGTACAATCAATACAAACTATTTGAAGGAGGACTAACTAATGAGCTATGTCGTAGATAAAAGTGGTGACTTCAGTGATTATCATGAAATACATAAGGCAACTTGTCCTAATCGCCCAAAAGTTAATGATTCATATCTTATTGATGGACATTTTGAAAATGATCTTGAAGCAATGGAATACTGTAGAAAAGTACATCCATCTTTGCAAATTAGACCTTGTCTATCTTGTATGGATATCCCCACTCGTTAAACTTTGCAAATTCCTCGAAGCCCTTATTTATGATTTGGGCTTTTTTTGCGTTCAATTATCCTTCCATAAATAGAGAATCATAATTAAGAAATAAAGAAATTGTCTTGTTTCAGCCAATCCCCAATTTCTTGATACATACTCAAATATTAAGTAAAAGACAGATATACAAGTTGCTTTTATTAGTCCTATGATAATCTTATCTTTCACTCCACAACCTCCTCGATATAGGCAACTTTGAAAGCACCGTTTCCAGCAGTGTACCAACCTGCGTTGCTTTCGAGTTCTTGGATTACTTCAGCATAGCTGTCAGCATGAACAATTCTTGATACTGACCTCTCTTTTCCGTCAGATATAAAAGAATTGCTATATAACTTAAATTTTTTCATCTCCACCTCAATCCATTTGTTTATCAAGCCATTTTTCGTGGCTACCACTAGACTCATCAAGGTCTGAGCGGTTGAAATATGACTGGTCCACATATAATTCACCGCAACGACTGCAATATGTTGGTGCTTCATCTCCAATAAGTGCTGGTGGGTCATAATCATGCCCGAACAGCTTACACAAAAGTTTCATTGGTTGTCCTCCTCAAATACTGATTGCAAATATTCATCTGAATATGGACACCAACCTTCATCATCAGTCATTTCTTTTTTAAGTTGCTTCCAGTCTGAAAACTGACCAATAATAGAATCGTTATCTCCACACGTATCACAAGTATCTTCAATTTCTTCTAACTCTTCTTCTGGAGTATCTTCTGGCATCAGATAAAATCCTCCGTCCAAATGATTTTCAATAACCCAATATTGTTTCATTCAATCCCTCCTCACCAGTCATTGACCAGCGATATTAGTTTGTCGGTCATTCAAATCTCCTTATCAATTTTTAATTCTCCACTCATTAATAGAGGTAATAGGGTATCTCTTAGTTCAGCTAAATACCGATTTTCTTCTTCATTCCAGTGATGAATTAAAGTTTTAAAAGCAGGCATCATCATTTTAATAAATGTTGGAATATATCCATCTTTAATATCTACTTCAATTTTCATTACTTTATTTGCTGAAGTAGTCAGATACCTATCACTTTTAATCTCTGGAAGATTAAATAATTTTAATGTGGAGCTATACTATAAAAGTGGACAGAAAATTGTGTGTTATAATCTGTCTATTAAGACACAAAAATGAAAGGACTTTTATGTCAGGTTTTAAACGTTACGACGAGGATTTCAAACAATCGCTCGTTA
>SKEH01000397.1_pt1 | contig 27519 bp, 24 predicted proteins | sample 4826571 | NCBI WGS metagenome assembly SKEH01 (sample SAMN11008814, study PRJNA524170) | human gut metagenome | biome: Human fecal sample; material: Feces; isolation source: fecal sample from pouch patient p29 | host: Homo sapiens | place: Israel: Tel-Aviv | collected 2016-09-14 | reverse complement strand
TAATAATACCAGAACATTCATGTACACAAAATTATAGATTATATAATTTCAGTGATTATGATATGGTTTTAGTTGACGAAAATAATCACCAATTTTCAAAATATGAAGCTGTTGATTTAAAACAGCTACTGCTTATAGACAATTTTGATATTTCTGATTACCTTTCATCATATTTATCAAATAAGATTCCAATTGAAAATAAAGATCTTGGATTATTAAAACTTATAAACTATAGTGATAATAAATGTGATCAAAATGTTTTACAATCTTGTTTTGAATTTGCAAAAAAACTTGTAGATATGGACAATTCTGAATATAGTAAACTCAATTTACTACAAATTAAAAAACGTTTAAACACATTAACAACTGAAGATAATAACTATCTTTTATCTTTAATGAATCACAGTGCAGTTGAAATCCGATACGCTACAGCTTGTATATTAGGATATAAAGAACAAGCAAATTATTTATTTGAAAATAAGTTTTCCGAAAGCCAGAGGGAACTCTTTATTGAATATCCGATTTACCACCTTCTAACCTTTTCGTAATAATACAATCATATTATATAAAAAGAGGCACTTAAGGCCTCTTTTTCTCTCCTTCAAATACTCTGTCACTGTCCATTTACTGTCCAATATAATGTAATATTATTGAATATCGTTAATTTTTTTGAACTCTAAAGCCTTTAAAATCAAGATTTCTAATGATATCAAGACCTTAAGAATCTTAAATTAAGTTTTGCATGTTCATCATAGCAATAACATTCCTTCCAAATTGTGAAATTTACAGTTCATTATACCATTTTTTAGACGCTTGGAAAAGCCTAGGTGAGGTAACTCTGACATCATGCCTGCTGTTTCAGGCAATTTCATGAAGAGAGAAAAGAGTTTTGAAATCTGTGGGCCTCATCTTCCCTTAAAAGCCAGAATGTTCTTTCAAATACTCCTCTTCTTCCTTGGTCGAAGGCCGTCCTAAGATGGCATTCCGATGTGGATAACGCCCAAATTGTTGAAGAATGTCCATGTGCATCTTCTCATACTTCAAACGCTTTTCTAAGCCCGGTTGATCAAATAGGCGCAGAGCTTCTTCATGAATGGTTAAAGATTCCGAATGCATAAAGGGCATGTAGAAAAAGCCTCTTTGTACAACTGGTAATTCTTGAGCTTGTGTTAGGCCTTCTTGGGCCAAGACCAAGGCAAGCGAATCGGTCATAAAGGCTTGGGCCGTCCCTCGAAAAATATTCCGAGGAATTTGGTCCAAAAGCAAAATCTCTGCCAAGCGCCCTTGGGCGGAAGTGCGCCAGCTGAACAATTCTCCACGACTGGCCTTCCAGTAAAGTTCTTCAAAGCGCACGCGCATTTCTTGATCCAGTGCGTCTGATTTTTTGAACCAATCCTCTGGCTTCAACTCTTCAAACCAGAACTTTATCACTTCCTTCATTGCTTAACCTGCCATAATTTTTTCTTTTGTTTTTTCATCCAATGCATCATTCATCCGGCCGTACTTATATCCAGCCAAATCCAAGGCTACATAGGTAAATCCGATTTTTTTCATGTAGTCATTGATCTTGTCATGCAGTTGGATGGCTTTAAGCAGGTGGTCTTTTTCCACTTCGATGCGCGCCAAGTCTCCATGCACACGCACACGGGCTTGCTCAAAGCCAAGTCCTACAAGGAACTCTTCCCCTTCAAAAACCCGTTGTACATTTTCTGAAGTGATTTTCACTCCGTATGGGAAGCGTGAGGCAACGCTACAAGATGGCACCTTATTCCAATTGGAGACCCCTCTTTCCTTGGCCAATTGACGAATTTCTGTCTTATAGAGGCCGGCTTCTTGCAAGACACTGCGGACACCCGCTTCGTCCCGAGCCTTGATACCAGGGCGAAAATCGTCGATATCATCCATAATATTGCCGTCCACCAATTGCTTAAAGCCCAGTTCTGTAACTGAATCCTTAATAGTTTGGTACATCAATTGTTTGGTGTAATACCAAATATTGGGCGTATTGGCAGCAATCCGTGGATCACTCAATTCTCTCATTTCCAGACCAAGCACAGGTGCTCCTAGCTGATCAGCCAAGTCGAGCGCTAGATCGAACTCTTCATTTGAAAACATCTCAGAGTTCACGACGGCCGCAATAACATTGTCAGGTCCCAAGGTATCTAAGGCCACCTTCAAGAGATAAGAACTGTCAATCCCACCTGAATAGGTAACGGCTACCTTTCCGATTTTTCGTAAAATATCTTGTAATTTTTCTTCTTTTTCTTTTCTGGTTTGTGCTTCTGTTGCCATCTTAGAATAGCTCCCTTCCGATAAATTCTTCAATCCGTTCATTATCCAAAATCACGATCTTTTGCTGTCGAATATCCAAAACACCTTCTCGTTTTAATTCATTGAGAATGCGATTGACACTGTTTCGCGTCGAAATCCCACAAAAACCGGCAATATCTTCATTGGTAATGTTGAAATCAATCAAGACGCCGTCTTCTTGCTCCACACCAAACAAACTGCTTAGTTTTTGCAAATGAAAACAAACCGCCCCTTTTTTACCATTCATCATCATATACTGCTGAGACTCCATACTTTCAGACAGTTTATTACGATAATAGTCCCTCACATAGTCCTGCAGCTCTTTTTGCTCTTTGACAAAATTCCAAAACTTGACCCGAGGAATGCGATAAAAACTTGCTTCTTCTGTCTCCACTCGCACATTGAAAGGTGAGTCTGTATAGTTGGATACCTCATCACGAATCAAAGAGACAATGTCAATGGCTTTTAGATAGGAAAAGTTAAACTCACGTCCATCACGCATGATGACACTGGTCTTGACCACACCTTCTTTCAAGATGTAGATGTAATCCTCTTTGATCCCACGATAGGAGAGGTAACTATGGTATTTTTTCTTGACGATCGGCGTTCGCCTCTCTTCCAAAAATTTCACTAAAAATTCTGAATTCACGACGGTTTTTCCTCCCCATCTGCTCTTTCTTGAAATCACACTAATGATACACCTGTTTATATTTTTTTATGTTGTCATTTGTTAACAACAAATCGTACACACCTCTTTTGAAAAAGAATTATACTATAAGTATCAGTATTAATAAAGGAGATCGCAATAATGGTAGAAATTAAATTACCGTACGACAAAAAGACGATTGTTGCAAAGATTCCAGATGAAAACTTTGCAGGATTGTTAGAGTCTAAGGCGGAAAACTTCCATAACCCACTGTCTGAAGAAGAAACTGTTGAACGTTCAATGGACAACCCTATCGGCAGCCCTACTTTGGAAGAACTTGCTAAAGGCAAAAAAGACATCGTGTTGATCAGTTCTGACCACACTCGTCCCGTTCCTTCTCACATCATCACTCCAATCATTTTGCGTCGTATTCGCTCAGTTAACCCTGATGCACGCGTGCGTATCTTGGTTGCTACTGGTTTCCACCGTCCTTCAACTCGTGAAGAATTGATCAACAAATACGGCCAAGAAATCGTTGACAATGAAGAAATCGTTATGCACATTTCAACAAACGACGACGACATGGTTAAAATCGGTCAACTTCCTTCAGGTGGTGATTGTATCATCAACAAGATCGCTGCTGAAGCTGACTTGTTGCTAGCAGAAGGATTCATCGAATCTCACTTCTTTGCTGGATTCTCAGGCGGACGTAAATCAGTCCTTCCAGGTATCGCATCATACAAAACTATCATGGCGAACCACTCAGGTGACTTCATCAATTCTGATAAGGCACGTACTGGTAACCTTGACCACAACCCAATCCACGAAGATATGCTTTACGCTGCTCGTACTGCAAACTTGGCCTTCATCGTCAACGTTGTATTGGACGGCGAAAAACACATCATCGGATCTTTCGCTGGGGACATGGTTGAAGCCCACAAAGTTGGTTGTGACTTCGTTGCAGACTTGGCACGTGTGTCTAAGATCGAAAGCGACATCACAATTTCAACAAACGGTGGTTTCCCACTTGACCAAAACATCTACCAAGCTGTTAAAGGGATGACTGCAGCCGAAGCTTCTAACAAAGAAGGCGGAACAATCATCATGGTAGCTGGATGTGCAGATGGTCACGGTGGAGAAGGATTCTATCGTAACCTTGCTGACGTCAAAGATCCAAAAGATTTCTTGGAACAAGCTATCAATACACCTCGTTTGGAAACTGTTCCAGACCAATGGACTTCTCAAATCTTGGCTCGTATTTTGGTACACCACCATGTTATCTTTGTATCTGACCTTGTCGATCCTGCTTTGATCACAGGTATGCACATGGAACTTGCAACTTCATTTGACGAAGCGCTTGAAAAAGCCTTCGCTCGTGAAGGAAAAGATGCGAAAGTAACAGTTATCCGCGACGGACTTTCTGTCGTTGTTGAATAGAATCTACCATGGATTTTCAACCAAATCTAGAACAAACACTCCGTGACTTGCAAGCTGGCCATCTCTCTGTAGAGGATGCACTGGAGCAAATTAACGGTGTGAAAGAACTAGGGTATGCAGCAATTGATACTGACCGGCAACGTCGCAATGGCTTCCCTGAAGTCATCTTCGGCGAAGGAAAGACAGTTGAGCAAATGGAAGGCATCATGCAATTCCTCTTACAAAAAGAATTGCCGATCCTTGCAACTAGGGTCTCTCTCCAAAAGGGAGAGGCTCTTTCTCAGCTCTTTCCTAACGGCCATTATTATCCAGAAGCTCGCTGCTTCGTTCTCAACTCTAAAAAAGAAGAGGTGGATGCGGAGCACTACATTGCCGTTGTGACGGCAGGGACTAGTGATGTCCCTGTTGCCGAAGAGGCTGCTGTAACTGCAGAGACTTTTGGCCATGCGGTCCACCGGATCTATGACGTAGGGGTTGCCGGTATTCATCGCCTCTTTAGACGCTTAGATGAGATCCAAAAAGCCAGCGTGGTCATTGTCATCGCTGGAATGGAAGGAGCTCTTGTCAGCGTTGTTGGAGGGCTTGTGGATGTGCCTGTGATTGCCGTGCCGACTAGTATCGGATACGGAAGCAATCTTCAAGGACTTACGACTTTGATGAGTATGCTGACTTCCTGTGCTTCTGGAGTCACCGTCGTCAATATTGACAATGGATTTGGCGCAGCTTATTCGGCTTGTATGATCAACCGACTCAACCACAATCGAAAGGAAAACGAATGACCAGTCTATTTTTAGAACCTTTTTCTGGAATAAGTGGCGATATGCTCAATGGTCTATTGGTTGACCTTGGGGGAGACGTCACCTTGCTTCGCTCCGAACTCGAAAAACTGGGAGTCGATGGTTTCCACCTCCATGTTGATCGTATCGCAAAAAGCGCTATCTGGGGAACTGATTTTGATGTTCACCTTCACCACGGGGAGAAAGATACGGGGATTGAAGGCGATTTCGATCATGATCACGAACATCATCACGATCACGAACATCATCCCGATCACGAACATCATCACGATCACGAACACCATCACGATCATGAACACCATCACGATCATGAACACCATCACGATCATGAACACCATTACGATCATGAACACCATCACGATCATGAACACCATTACGATCATGAACATGAACATTCCCATGTGGATGCCCGCAGTTATGCAGACATCCACGACTTGATTGTCGCTTCTCAGTTGAGCCCTTTTGTGAAAGATAGGAGCCTTGCAGTCTTTCTTGACATTGCAAAGGCTGAAGCAGCTGTGCACAACATGCCTGTTGAGCAGATCCATTTCCACGAGATCGGTGCCATTGACTCGATCGTCGATATCGTTAGCTTTTTCATCCTAGTGGAATCGCTCGGGATCGACACAGTCTACTCCACTCCTCTCACGGAGGGAAGTGGGACGATCTCAGTTGCCCATGGGGAAATGCCGGTTCCAGTTCCTGCTGTCATGCAGTTGAGAAAGGGAACCACCATTCCGATCACTCAAGACTTCACCGTCAAAACAGAGTTGATCACCCCAACAGGGTTAGCTCTCTTGAAAGCAATGGACCCGATCTTTGAACCGATCCCATCCCACTTTGCCATCCAAAGTGTCGGCTATGGCTTTGGTAAAAGAGATACCGGAAAATTCAATGCTTTACGCGGTTCGCTATTGATGGAAGACTCCTCACATAGCACGACCATCGTCCATCACACCGATGATCGCATCGTTGAAATAACTACAACGATTGATGATCAAACACCAGAACAACTGGCTTATATTCTAAATCGGTTCTTGGATGCTGGCGCTTTGGATATCTACTATCGTAGCATCGTTATGAAAAAGAATCGTCCTGGTTTTGAGTTAACACTTTTGATTCAAACTAGCCAGCTAGAAGATTTTTCAACCCTCTTGTTCAAAGAAACCAGTACCATTGGTTTTCGATACCAACAAGTTGACCGCAAGGTCATGCAACGTCGATTTGAACAAATCGATACAGAATTTGGTACCGTTACGGTTAAAATCAATCAGTACGGATCCATCACTAAGAAGACTCTTGAATACGAAGACTGTCAGCGTATTGCTAAGGAGATGCAGTTGCCGATTCAAGAAGTTTATCACCAATTACAAAAATATATTTATTAATTTAGGAGACATTTATTAACATGACACATCAATTACTTGCAGAAGTTATGAGTACAGCTTTGATGATTATCTTCGGGGTTGGCGTACACTGTGACGACGTTTTGAAGAAAACAAAATATGCTGGAACTGGACACTTATTTGCGATTACTACATGGGCATTCGGTATCACTGTCTGCTTGTTTGTCTTTGGCGGCGTTTCAATGAACCCTGCAATGGCTTTGCTTAAAGTCCTTCTTGGTAAATTGACAATCGCTCAATTCTTCCCAATTGCAATCGCTGAAATGATCGGTGCCTTCCTTGGAGCTTTGATTGCTTACTTTATGTATGCTGACCACTTCAAGATTTCTGAAGGTCAAATTGATGGTGTTGCTATCCGTAACATCTTCTCTACAAACCCTAACTGCCGTAACCTTCCACGTAACTACTTCGTCGAAGCGTTCGCAACATTTATCTTCTTGACATCTATCATGGCTGCTGAACATGCCAACGAAGCAATGCTTCCATTCACTGTTGGTTTGATCGTTTGGGCTATCGGTATGGGTCTTGGTGGTACTACAGGTTTCGCGATGAACCAAGCGCGTGACCTTGGACCTCGTTTCGCTTACCAAATCTTGCCAATCAAAGATAAAGTAAACAACGACTGGCAATATGGTCTTCTTGTACCAGGTACTGCTCCATTTGTTGGTGCTGTCCTTGCCTTCTTCTTCATCCGTTACTTCCTTGGAATCATGTAATGAGTTGATCAAAGAATCATTCAAAAGCAAGCATCGAAAGGTGCTTGTTTTTTGATTCCTTCATTTCCGAAGCCGTCCATAAAATGATATAATGGACAAAGCAAATCATGAAAAAACAAGAGAAGGAAGAACGACATGACTCATTTTCACACCATTGTCATTGGTGGTGGCCCAGCAGGTATGATGGCTACTATTGCTAGCGCCTCTTATGGCCAACCTACGCTACTGATCGAAAAAAATAAAAGGCTCGGTAAGAAACTTGCTGGTACCGGAGGAGGTCGCTGTAACGTCACGAATAACGGGACCTTAGACGATTTGATGGCCGGTATCCCTGGAAATGGCCGTTTCCTTTACAGTGTGTTTTCCCAATTTGATAATCATGATATCATCCAATTTTTTACCGATAATGGCGTCAAACTGAAGGTCGAAGATCATGGTCGGGTCTTTCCTGTTAGTGATCAATCCCGCACCATTATTCAAGCCTTAGAAAATAAGATCCTTGAGCTAGGTGCTAGCATGGCCACCAACTGCGAAGTGGTCTCCGTCACCAAGCCAGAAGACGTCTTCATCGTCAAATCATCTGAAAACACTTGGACAGCTGATAAGCTGATCGTTACGACTGGAGGAAAATCTTACCCTTCTACCGGCTCTACTGGCTACGGACACGAAATTGCCCGCCACTTCAAACATAGCATTACAGATCTAGAAGCGGCAGAAAGCCCTCTTTTGACAGATTTTCCACACAAGGCCCTCCAAGGGATCTCTCTGACAGATGTGACCCTCAGCTACGGCAAACACATCATCACACACGACCTTCTCTTTACCCATTTTGGACTTTCTGGCCCTGCAGCCCTTCGGATGTCCAGCTTTGTTAAAGGCGGGGAAATCTTATCTCTGGACCTCCTTCCGATCACTTCTTCCCAAGAGTTAAAAGACTTTCTAGAAGAGCATCGAGAAAAGGCCATTAAAAATAGCCTCAAAGCCCTACTTCCTGAACGGTTAGCTGATTTCTTGGCGCAAGGATTCCCTGAAAAAGCCAAGCAACTCACTCCTCCTCAGACAGAAGAGCTCATTCAAAAGATCAAAGAGTTGCCTATCCCCGTCACCGGGAAGATGTCTCTAGCCAAGTCCTTTGTGACCAAGGGCGGTGTCAGCCTCAAAGAAATCAATCCGAAAACCCTAGAAAGTAAGCTCGTCCCTGGACTCCACTTTGCAGGAGAAGTCCTCGATATCAATGCCCATACAGGCGGTTTTAATATTACATCCGCCCTCTGCACCGGTTGGGTAGCAGGGAGCCCTCATTACTAAAAAAACGAACTCGATTTTCCATCGAGTTCGTCTTTTTATTGTTCTTTGGTTAATGAAAAACGAAAATCATTGTATTTGGTGTAGTCAAATTCTGTATTGACAGGCGCTGTGAAAACAATCGGGGTATAATGGCCTTCTTCTAAGACAAAACCTGGCTCCAGTCGGAAGTTGGCTACACCTAGCCCTGTGATCCCAGGAAGCAAGGCATCAGCTCCATCCAATCCTTCTGACTCCCAATAGTAGATATTGCCTGTTGCTTGGACTGCTCTTGCAGTATAGGTAGCTGTCCGAGTTGGTTCGCTATCATTTTTGAAGCTAACCACTGTTGTCACATTTCCATTGGCATCCACTGTCATTTTAATCGCATCCGCTTGTGGACTAGATCCTACCCAAGTTCCCACCAATTCTGCAGGGACAGTAGCTTGCGTCGTAGTAGACGCATTCTCGGTCTTACCAGAGTCTTTTGAAGCTGTCGCGCTACTGGCTTGAGTCGAAGAGCTAGCTGTATCGTTTGCCTGAGAGGAAGATGCCGCACTCTTTTTGCTATTACTTTTGGCTTTTTTCTCTACCTTACTGGTAGATGCTTTTTCGGATGAGGTAGCTGTCTTTTTATCCTTAGCACCACAACCACCGAGAGCTAGACCAAGTGAAGCAGCCACCAGAACAGCGGCACTCCAACGGAAGATTGATTTTTTCATACGATCACCTCTTTATCTTTCTGACTCCCATTATACTCCAATTATTACAAAAATCAAGTTTTTTGTAATAATTGTAACTTTTTTGTAACATATTTTTACATTTAAAATACCAATCGCAATAGGGCAATCAAGACAATTCCAAACAAAACAGTTCCCATAAGGTTTTTGTAACGAAAGGCTACAAAGAGACTGGGAATGGTCACTACTAGATCCAACCAGTGAAACTGCGGGAGGCTTCCAATTTTCCCATCTACTAAGCTTGATAAAACCAAGGCAAAGATAATGGAAATGGGCAGGTATTTGAGAAAGCGGGTCACAGGAGCCGGCAGTCCCTTGTATTTGACCAAGAGGAAGGGCAAGATCCGAGGAATCCAGGTAACGAGTGCTGAGGCCAGAATGGCCATGAAGATAGAACTATTCACGCGCATCACAGACCACCCCCACAAAACAGCCGATCAAGGTCGCAGCTAGCACTGCTAGTGGTTGCGAAACAAAAAAGAGTAAGAGAAAGAAACTCACTGCTACTGCTAACAGCACCATGAGCATGGTTTTGGTCTTTTCTGTCAGTTGCATTCCTTGAAACTGGGCTGCAAAAATCCCAATAAACATAGCCACTAAGGCAAAATCAAGCCCAAAAGCCTTTGGATCAGGTAGGAGAGATCCCAGAGCTGTTCCGATAACCGTCGCACTGATCCAAGCCACATAGCCTACTAGATTGTTCCCATGCATCCAAGGAACTGTAATGGTATCCGTCTTTAACTTCTCACTCAAGTAGACCCCATAACTCTCATCGGTCAGGAGACTTCCAATCCCAATGGTATGAGCAAGGCTCGCATCCTTAAAATCCGTGGACGTATGCAGACTCATCAACATATTCCGGAGATTGATCAAACACACCGTCAAGGCCATATTCAGAATCGAAGAGTGGGCCGCAATCAGAGAGAGCATCGCAAACTGAGCTGCCCCAGCATAGACCAAGACACTCATCAAGGCCATCTCCAAAGGAGAAAGATAGGGAGACGCCACCACACCGCAAGCTAGGCCAATACTGATATAGCCCAAAGCAGTCGGTAGCGCGTCCCTCACCCCCTGCCAAAAATCTTTTTCCACTCTCTCACTCCTTTCTGAATCATTGACCTCTATTATAACACAAGAAAAAAAGTTGAAAAGGGACAACTGAGAGACTCAAACGATTCCTACTGCACTTATATTTTAAAATCTTAATTAGCCTTCCAATTGTAAACTATAGATAAAATTGTAAGTGTCACAAAAACGATCATAAAAATGATGTAGAGAACGAGAAAGAGAAGAGCTAACTTTTTATACAGTTTATCTTTATTACAAAAACGTTCAACATAGGACTCTCTTGGATTTTGAGGATTATACCAGACAGTCATGATGGATCCTTTAGGAAAGGCTTCTTCTAAAACGTTTGTATAGGAGACCATTGAGTTTCTAGAAATCACTAAATTTTCATCCAAAAGATCCGGTGTATCAGCTACCGCCTTCCGACTCATCCACGGGGCCGATTTCACCACGGTCCAACGATATTCTAATTGTCTCTTATATGCTATTCCATCGACAATATATTCTACAATTGGTGGAATCACCTGTTTTGCGTATGCATACCCAACAACAATACCATCAACTCGTTCTGTTGCTAGATTTTTCCTTCTTGCAAAACGCTTAGAAATGTAGGAATAGATGAAGAAAGCAGTTAGGAAATAGATCGACCCGCCCCCTATTGCAAAAAGAAATATAATATATACCGGCATTTTTCTACCTCCTATTTTAAAGAATTTTAATAGCTGTCAAATCTTTCTTACTTACCATTTCCCACTTCTTGAGATATGATCTCTATCATATCAGGCCATTTAGATAATTGGTAATCAAATTTAAACATAAAAATCACTGAAAAACTAATGAGCAAAAAGAGTGCTGCAATGGTTTCATTTCCGATGACAAACAAAAGAATAGCGGCTACAGTTAGGAACCTAAAAAGATTGACAAGAAATGTAAAGTACACCTTCCGTCTCTTTAATGCCTTGATGAACTTCTTGCACTGATCCTCATCTATCTTAGATGTCTGTAATTTCAGGCTCGCATGGTAATATCGAATAATCCACGCAGCAAGAAAGTAGGAGATAACACCTAAAATTGGAATCGTTCCAAGTCGTACCAACTGATTGTCAAATATTCCAGCCTCCGCTAACCCATCCGAAATTTTGTTGATAATAAATAATGTAATAGGGAGCAGTACATAAGACCAGTAGTTAGGAGAAGATGTCTCTTCTAGTATGACTTTTTCCTCCCAATCAAAATGGTAATTCTTATTCTCCCATATTCCTAAATTAATTATTGTTTGCATAACAACCTCTTTTTCACCCTCCTTGTATGTTTCCTAAAAATTCTCTCAGTGCCAATTTGAAACAGATTTACCATTATAATACTGTTGAATCTCATCGAATTGAGAGATTTTCGTATCTTTATTTTCAATACTCAGTTCTTTAGGCAGATAGGCATAATCGTACACAGAGGAACCTAATGTAAGAAATTCTGTTTCTAGATCAATCAGTTCTTTCCCATTCGTAATGGCACCATTCTCAGAATTGATCACTTTATAAGCAAAACCTTCTGGTTTTGAAAAGAGTTTAAATGCTGTCGGATAAGACGCTCTTAAATTGATATCCCCTTTGAAAGATTTTTCCTTCCAAAATCCATTATCAAACGGAAGAACTCCAGCAGTGTAACCTTTACGGGTAGAAATAAAGAGATACACTCTATTCTTCTCATTTATTTCTTCTTCCGTTGTTTCTTTATCAATTTTAAGTGTTTTAAGATTAAGTAAGAAATAACGATATGTTAGTTGATCATTTATTCTAATAACAACATAATCATTGTTTTCTATCCTTCTTAGAGTTGGCAAGGTTCCAACCAATTCAAAATTATCATTTTTTAAATAGTTAACCATTAATTTCCAAGCATTAACTTCTTTCTTAGAGGCTTTTTTATTGGTTAAATCAAAGACATCTAAATACGAGTATTCATCTGACTTCATTTTTTTAGAGGCAGACGCTAGTCTTAATTTCTCCCTCGCTCTAACAAGATAATGTTGATTTACTCTAATCCAATCAGGGGAATTGACTGCTTTTGCTACTTTATTATTTTCAAACTTCCATTCAACTACGATACCATTTTTAGCATGGATAAATTGAAAATTCTGGATATCTGCATTAAGATTATAAGTATTAAAATATTCATTTTCATCTCCATTAATAGATCTCTTAGTATCTTCCTTCAAATATTTTGAGCAACCAAAAAGAAATAAAATAAACCCCATTCCTAGCAAAATTAAGCTAGAATATACAACTACATTCTGTTTAATTTTATTGCTGTTTCGTACCATCCGACTTCCCTCTCTTCCATCTAGGTTTTATTCCTTCTATCATACCGAATTTTCTTTCGACTCGCAAATCCGCTACTAGTTGGTGAGATCCCAGCAAAAAAGCCATTGGACCTTGAACATCCAATTGGCTCCTTTTTCTTATTCAATTCCTTCAAAGGCTAGGCTTGGTTTGGCATTAAGATCCCAGCCTGCGAAGTTTTCTTTGTTCCACTCACTGACGCTGGCATAGGCGATCATCCCTGCATTGTCCCCACAGAGGCGCAGAGGCGGAATGACGACCTTGACATCGGTGATCTCAGAAGCCAAGCGTTCACGGAGACCTTGGTTGGCTGCGACCCCACCAGCGACGACTAGGGTCTTGACCGGATATTTCTCCAAAGCCTTCTTGGTCTTGGCCATGAGAATATCTAAGACAGCTGCTTGGAAACTCGCTGACAGGTCTGCATTGGAGAGACTTTCTCCTTTTTGCTGCGCATTATGGTGCAGATTGATAAAAGCCGATTTGAGCCCTGAAAAAGAGAATTCCAGATTGTCTTCCTTGATCATAGCCCGTGGGAAATCATAGATATCAGCCCCTTGGTGGGCCAGCTGATCAATCTCACGTCCTGCTGGATAGGTCAAGCCCATGACGCGCCCGACCTTGTCATAAGCCTCTCCGACAGCGTCATCACGGGTCTCTCCGACGATCTTATAATCACCAGCTTCACTGACGTAGACTAGCTCAGTATGTCCTCCACTCACCAGCAAGGCCAAAAGCGGAAACTCTAAGGGCTCGACGCTTTGAGCAGCCATCAAGTGCCCTGCCATATGATTGACTGGAATCAAAGGGAGTCCATGCGCCCAGGCAAAGGCCTTGGCCGCTGCTAAGCCGACTAAAAGAGCTCCAACCAGGCCTGGACCGTAGGTGACAGCTACAGCTGTGACATCGGCTTCTGTGATGCCAGCTTCTTCTAAGGCTTCTTCAATACAAGCGGTGATGACTTCCACATGGTGACGAGAGGCTACCTCAGGCACCACCCCACCAAAACGCTTGTGACTTTCGATTTGACTGGCAATGACATTGGACAAGAGTTGGTCGTCATTTTTCAAGACAGCCACGCTGGTCTCATCGCAAGATGTCTCAAAAGCCAAAATATATCTATCTTTCATTCGGGTTCCTCTTCATGATCACAGCATCCTCTATGGGATCGTGATAGTAGTTTTTCCTCCGTGCAATTTCTTCAAAATGCATTTTTTTGTATAGGCCTTGGGCCGGTTGATTGGACACACGCACTTCTAAGAAAAGCTCTTTTTGGTCCGGCAACTGCGCGAGTAACTGCTGAGCTAGGCCTTGGCCTTGAAAGGCGCGCTTGACCGCAATCTGTAAGACCTCTGCTTCATAGAGAGTCTCTTGAATGGCGACAAATCCAAGGACTTGTCCTTCATCCACAGCTAGGAAATAGAAGATCGATTCCTGCTCTAAATCAGCTTCAATCTGCTCCAACTTCCAGGGACTAGCTTCATAGACATCTTCCATCACAGCGAGAATGGCAGCTGCATCCTGAATTCGCCCCTTTTTGATTTCTACTTTGATCATAGACGCTTGATGTAGGAGGTCGTTGTTTCCTTGTGGTCTTTGAGCCAATTTTCCTCTGCTTCGACCCGTTTGAGATAATTGGGAACAAAATCATGGAGGCTAGCAGGTACTTGTTTGAGGCCGAGACGTCCGATTTTCACTGCATCCGGCAGGGTTTCAGAGCAAGTAGCGCTTGGGAGGCTAGAGGCAATCTGCTCCTTAAAAGCCGTGACCTCTCCGACAAAGGTGACCTGCTCACTCGTTGCTGCACGCTCTAAGACCTCTTCAAACGGAAAATACCCTTCAGGTGCGACCAGCTGATCTTCTTGGTAAAAACCCGCATAGACGTTGTTTCGACGAGCATCCATGACAGGTAATACCAAACCTTCTAGATCATCCGGCACTAGAGCTAAGAGGCTTGAGACCCCGACCAATTCAATCCCTAAAGTATGAGCCAATGTCTTTGCGGTTGCGACTGCAATGCGCAGTCCAGTATAGCTCCCAGGACCTTCTGCCACCACGATGCGGTCCAACTCCTTGGGTTTCAAGTCGATTTGTTGCATCAAAAAATCAATGACTGGCATCAAGGTGATACTATGATTCTTTTTAATAGTTAATGTTGTTTCTGCAAGTAGAGTCTCATCTTCTAAAATCGCTACAGAAAGAGCCTTACTCGAGGTATCAAATGCTAATAATTTCATTTCCTACTCCTCTTGAACTGGATTATATTATACTACAAATTCCCTTCAAATCCCAGCGAAACTCTCCCTTAAAGCGAAGGATTTTCATACACCAGACCGCTCAAAAGCTTCTCTATTATAGGTCTTTGCCCCTCTGACTTTTCCAGTCTATCTTTTACTTACAGGCGAATTTATGATATAATGATAATTAATTGTATCGAATCAGGTCCACTAGTTGCGAGTAGAAAACTCTAGTGATTGCACTCCTTCGCAGCTAACAAATGGATCGAAATAATGAAAGGAAAATTACTTCATGATTTACAAAGTTTTTTATCAGAAAACAAAAGAACGGAACCCTCGTCGTGAAACGACGCATGCACTTTATCTCGATATTGATGCACCAAATGAACGCGAAGGACGCATCCAAGCTCGTCAATTGGTTGAAGCAAACACAGATTTCAACATTGAATTTATCACACCACTTTCTGAGCAACACCTTGCTTACGAGAAAGAGTCAGGTGCCTTTGAACTAACGGAGTACTAATCCATGGCCTATACCTTAAAACCTGAAGAAGTTGGTGTATTTGCCATTGGTGGACTTGGAGAAATCGGGAAAAATACCTACGGAATCGAGTACCAAGATGAAATCATCATTGTCGATGCCGGGATCAAATTTCCAGAAGACGACCTCCTTGGGATCGACTATGTGATCCCTGATTACTCTTATATCGTTGACAATATTGATCGTGTCAAAGCGGTCCTCATTACCCACGGACACGAAGACCACATTGGTGGGATTCCTTTCCTTTTGAAGCAAGCCAATGTCCCTATCTATGCTGGACCTTTAGCGCTTGCCTTGATCCGTGGAAAATTAGAAGAGCATGGCCTTCTTCGCGATGCCAAACTCTACGAAATCAACCAAAACACTGAGCTTCAATTTAAAAATCTTAAAGCAACCTTCTTCCGTACCACTCACTCGATTCCAGAACCTTTAGGGATTGTGATTCACACCCCTCAAGGAAAGATTGTCTGTACCGGAGACTTCAAATTCGACTTCACACCTGTTGGGGAACCGGCTGACCTCCATCGTATGGCGGCCCTTGGGGAAGAAGGCGTTCTCTGCCTGCTCTCAGACTCAACCAACGCGGAAATTCCAACCTTTACCAACTCTGAAAAAGTGGTTGGCCAATCCATCATGAAAATCATCGAAGGCATCCATGGGCGCATCATCTTTGCTTCCTTTGCCTCGAATATCTTCCGTCTCCAACAGGCAGCTGAGGCCGCTGTCAAGACAGGCCGCAAGATCGTCGTCTTTGGACGCTCCATGGAAAAAGCCATCGTCAATGGAATCGAGCTTGGCTACATCAAGGTCCCTGCTGGAACCATTATTGAGCCAAATGAGATCAAAGACTATGCGGCCAATGAAATCCTGATCATGTGTACAGGGAGCCAAGGAGAGCCAATGGCAGCCCTCTCTCGGATTGCCAACGGAACACACCGCCAAGTGCAACTCCAACCAGGAGATACCGTTATCTTCTCTTCTAGCCCGATTCCTGGAAATACAACCAGTGTGAACAAATTGATCAATACGATTTCTGAAGCGGGTGTCGATGTCATTCACGGCAAGATCAACAACATCCATACCTCTGGACACGGGGGGCAACAAGAACAAAAACTCATGCTCCGCTTGATCAAACCAAAATACTTCATGCCTGTCCATGGTGAATACCGGATGCAGAAGATCCACGCAGGACTTGCGCGTGATTGCGGAGTAGAAAAAGACAATATCTTCATCATGAGTAATGGTGATGTCCTCGCCCTTACAGCCAACTCTGCTCGTATTGCAGGAAGCTTCAATGCCCAGGACATCTATGTCGATGGAAATCGCATCGGGGAAATCGGAGCTGCTGTTCTCCGTGACCGGAGAGACCTTTCTGAAGACGGTGTCGTACTTGCCGTTGCGACTGTTGACTTCAAATCGAAGATGATTCTGGCAGGACCAGATATCTTGAGCCGTGGTTTCATCTACATGCGTGAATCAGGAGACTTGATCCGTGAAAGCCAACGCATCCTCTTCAATGCCATTCGTATCGCCTTGAAGAACAAAGATGCCAATATCCAAACCGTTAATGGTGCGATTGTCAACGCTCTTCGTCCATTCCTGTACGAAAGCACGGAACGTGAACCCATCATTATTCCAATGATTCTCACACCAGATGACGAAAATTAAAAAAACAACCAGTTGAGACTACTGTTTCAACTGGTTTTATTGTTGCATTTTGAAGAGCAAAGAAGAGGCTGAGACAAAAGTCCTAGCCTCTTAATTGTTTTTGGATTGTTGAGCAAGACGCAGTGGTTGAGTGGGCTTTACTACGCTGATTTCATCAGCTTTTACAGCCCTACTCAACTGTGCGGAGGTGAGACGACGAAATCGAATTCTAACGAATTACCGATTTCTGTCCCACTCTCTTTGCTCTTGTTTCTTAATAAAGATCTAGATAGTTGTCTACTTCCCATTGTGATACGAAGGTAGCGTAGCTTGCCCATTCAATTCGTTTGGCTTCAAGGAAGCTGGTGTAGATGTGCTCACCCAAGGCAGCTTTCACCACATCATCTTCAGTCAAGGCTTTCAAGGCATTGTGAAGAGTTGAAGGAAGATCTGTGATTCCAGCGGCTCTACGTTCTTCCGGTGTCATCACATAGATATTTTCTTCAATCGGAGCAGGTGCTTCGATTTTGTTTTCAATACCGTGAAGGCCGACTTCAAGCAAGACTGCCAAGGCTACATAAGGATTGGCCATTGGGTCTACTGAACGCAATTCCAAACGAGTTCCCATACCACGTGATGCTGGTACACGTACCAATGGGGAACGGTTGCGGCCTGCCCAAGCGATGTAAACGGGTGCTTCATATCCAGGAACCAAACGTTTATAAGAGTTGACGGTTGGGTTTGTCACTGCTGTAAAGTTATAGGCATGCTTGATCAAACCACCCAAGAAGTGATAAGCAGTTTCTGACAATTGCATTCCACGTGGATCTTCTGGATCAAAGAAGGCATTGTTGCCATCTTGGTCAAAGAGAGACATATTACAGTGCATACCTGATCCGGCAATTCCAAATTTTGGTTTGGCCATAAAGGTTGCATACAAACCGTGTTTACGCGCAATGGTTTTCACAACGAGTTTAAAGATTTGGATCTTGTCACAAGCGCGGAGCACTTCGTCATACTTAAAGTCGATTTCATGCTGACCAACGGCTACTTCGTGGTGACTGGCTTCTACTTCAAAGCCCATCTTGGTCAAGACATTTACGATTTCACGACGAGTGTTATCTGCAAGGTCCGTTGGAGCCAAGTCAAAGTAGCCACCTTTGTCGTTTACTTCAAGAGTTGGGTCTCCATTTTCGTCCAACTTGAAGAGGAAGAATTCTGGTTCTGGACCAAGGTTAAAGGATTTGAATCCAAGCTCTTCCATATGACGAAGCGCACGTTTCAAGTTGCCACGTGGGTCTCCTGCAAATGGTTCTCCTTCTGTCGTATAGACATCACAGATCAAGCCAGCTACGCTACCATTTTCATCTCCCCAAGGGAAGACTGTCCATGTATCCAAATCTGGGTAAAGATACATATCTGATTCGTTGATACGGACAAATCCTTCGATAGAAGAACCATCAAACATGGCTTTGTTTGAAAGAACCTTGTCCAGTTGCTCATCGGTAGCTGGAATTTCGACGTTCTTCATGGTTCCCAAAATATCAGAGAACATCAAGCGAATAAAAGTAACATTTTTTTCTTTTACTTCACGGCGAATATCTGCAGCAGTAATTGACATTTTTGTCTCCTTAAAATAGATTACAAGCTTATGAAATGATCAACGAAATTGACCATATGGCGATGGGGAAGATGTGAAGCGACTTTGCTGAAGAATGTCGCGATGAAGAGCCTTACGAATGGCTTCTTGGCTGACCTCCTTGGTTTGCTCTTGCTCTTTTTCCGCATATCTCTTCTTGATATCCGCAATATTTAAGCCATCTGAGATATAATCTTTGATCTCAAGCAAGCGGTCCATATCATCCAACGAATACATGCGGCGATTGCCTTCTGTCCGATCAGGAGAAATCAATCCCTGATCTTCATAATAACGAATCTGGCGAGCTGTCAAGTCGGTTAACTTCATAACACTTCCGATCGGAAAGACTGCCAGCGAGCGTCGTAATTCCTTTTCCTTCATACCATTCCTCTTTCTATTCTATTATATCGAAAAAAAAATCTATGTCAAGATTAAATGTTACATAATCTTACATAGGTTTTTTGTACTTCTTGAGAAAATCTCGAATACGATCGACATCCGAATTGACCAAAATCGCAACAAAAACGCCGATAAAGGTCTCAAATATTCGGGCAAAAACATACAAGAAGGTTTCTCCGTTAGGAATCGAGAGGGTAATAATCAGCATTGCCGAAACTCCTCCGATAATTCCTGCTTTATTATTCATAGCGACATTTGTCATAATGGTTAACATGGTCGCAATTGGGACAAAAATCAGAGTCACCCAATACGCCCCATGAAAGAGCGTTTTTAAAAGGAAGAACAATACGGCATAAAAACCTCCGATACTGTTGCCCATGACACGCGAAGCCCCGAAGTGGACACTCTTATCAAAGTCTTCCCTCAAACTAAAAACAGCTGTCAAGGTCCCGATCTGAAGGCCTCGCCAGCCAAATATTCCAAAAATAAGTAGTACAATAAAAACGGCAATCCCTGTTTTAAAGGTTCTCATCCCCAAACGGAATTTGGACCAATCAAATTTGTGTCGTTTAAAGTAATCCATGGTCACCTATCTTTCTATTTCTATTATTCTACCATATTTTCAGAAAGGAGAGAACAGATATCAATAGAAAGAAAAGAGAGTGAGACAGAAATCGGTAATTCGTTAGAATTCGATTTCGTCGTCCCACCTCCGCACAGTTGAGTAGGGCTATAAAAGCTGATGAGATCAGTGTAGTAGAGCCCACTCAACCACTGCGTCTTGCTCGACGATGCAAAGACAATTAAGAGGCTGGGACAAAAGTCCCAGCCTCTTAATTCTCATTAGATTATTTATCTGTAAGAGCAGCCAATCCTGGAAGTTCTTTACCTTCAAGGAGTTCCATAGAAGCACCACCACCAGTAGATATCCATGAGAATTTGTCTGCACGTCCAAGGTTGATCGCTGCGGCAGCTGAGTCACCACCACCGATGATTGATTTAACGCCTGGTTGTTTCACGATAGCGTCCATCACACCGATTGTACCAGCTTGGAAGTCAGGGTTTTCAAATACACCCATAGGACCATTCCATACAACTGTTTTCGCACCAGTCAATTCTTGGTCGAATTTAGCAATTGATTTAGGACCGATATCAAGACCAAGGAATCCTGGATCTACTGCTTCACCTTCAGTGTCTTTCACTTCAGTGTAGTCAGCAAATGCGTTCGCTTCTTTTGAGTCAACTGGCAAGATCAATTTGCCGTTTGATTTTTCAAGAAGAGCTTTCGCCACATCCAATTTGTCTTCTTCTACAAGTGAGTTACCGATTTCGATACCTTGTGCTTTGTAGAATGTGTAAGTCATCCCACCACCGATAAGGACTTTATCAGCTTTTTCAAGCAAGTTTTCGATAACACCGATCTTGTCAGATACTTTAGATCCACCAAGGATAGCTACGAATGGACGTTCTGGAGCTTCAACTGCTTCTTTGATGTAAGCAATTTCGTTTTCAAGAAGGAAACCAGCAACAGCTTTATCAACGTTTGCTGAGATACCAACGTTAGATGCGTGTGCACGGTGAGCAGTACCAAATGCATCGTTTACGAAGATACCATCTCCAAGTGATGCCCAGTATTTACCAAGTTCAGGATCGTTTTTAGATTCTTTCTTGCCGTCAACATCTTCGAAACGAGTGTTTTCAACCAAGAGAACTTGTCCATCTTTAAGAGCGTTAACAGCTGCTTCCAATTCAGCACCACGTGTAACACCTGGGATAAATTGAACTTCTTGACCCAATTTAGCAGCCAAGTCAGCAGCTACAGGAGCAAGTGATTTACCTTCTTTATCTGCTTCTTCTTTTACACGTCCAAGGTGAGAGAAGAGGATTGCACGTCCACCTTGTTCAAGGATGTACTTGATAGTTGGAAGAGCTGCAGTGATACGGTTATCGTTAGTGATCACGCCATCTTTTACAGGAACGTTGAAGTCAACACGAACGAGAACTTTTTTCCCTTTCAAGTCAACGTCTTTAACAGTCAATTTTGCCATTAGATATGACTCCTTCTTTTTTTAATACATGATAATTATATCACAAAAGCTGTAAAAGAGGTAGAAAAATCCAATGCTTTTCCCTTCTAATTCGTAGGATCCGAACGACACTTCTAGATACAAGATCAAACCTCTCTGGTTTTCACCAGAGAGGTTTTTTGAGAGTGACTTTTTAAGTGAACAAAAGAATCTTTTAGAAGACTTACTCTTCCTTCTTCTTACCAGCCAAGAGGAAGCCGCCTAAGGCTGCTAGAAGAACAGCTTCAGCTGCAAAGGAAGCTTCTAGGCTTGCCGTATTTGGCAAGTGTTCCGATTGACTTTCTTTGCTTGCATCTTTTGTTTCTTGCTGAACCATTGGCTGTAAGTTCACTCCTTGGTGGGCACTTAACAACTGATGGATCTCTTGATCAACCATATCCTTGTGTTCTTCCTCTTGATGACCCGGTTGAGTAGAAGTCGTTGGGGTCAACTGATCCACTTGAGAAGACTCTGTAGGCTTCAATGGATTAGCTGGATCCGAAGTCACTGGGGCAGCTGGTTGGACTGGCTGATTTGGTTGAACTGGTTGAACAGGCTGATCTGGTTTAGCCGGTTCCTCTGGTTGGATCGGTTGGTCTGGTCCTTCCGTTTTGGCTGGCTTATAGACAATCGCATAGTGGGTAAAGTGAGGAGCGGTAAAGATGACTACATCTCCAACTCTCTCAAAGGCCAAGGATTGAGGAGCTTGACCTTCTGGGAAGAAGAGGACTTGCTCCACTTCTTTATCCTTATCCACAGGGATTTTCACAAGGGATGGATGGTGGGTATCTATATCCTGACCGCTTGCATCCACGCCTTCAATATCAAAGACGATTCCTTCTCGGCCCTTCAGCTCTTCTTTTTCTGCCTGATTGGCTTCAACTTTTGCGACTTTTAGTCCTTTGACAACGGTTGGCTCTAAGTTGGAGAATTGAACTTCGACTCCAGTCGCAGGGTCTACAAAGACCGCTGGCTTGTCTTCTTTCAGGAGCGCAATCAATGTCTCTAGACCTGTCTTAGCTGTTTCAAGCGCTTCAGGAGTGAGCTCTGAAGAAGCTAGGAGTTCTTTATTTTTCTCCAAGAGTGCCTGCAAAGCCTCACCAGAAGGGTGATTTGGCTTGCTTGCTAATAGAGCAGTCGCTTCTGTTGTTAGGGCAGAGAGAGCTTCTTTTTCTTTTGTTAGATTGGCTTGACCATCCAAGGCTTTCAAGAGAGCGGTCAATTGGTTCAACTGCTCATTGACTTGATCTTGTGTGCTGGTATCATGCTCTTTCAAGACTTTTTCAGAAGCAGCCATTCCAGCCAGCAGGGCTTCTTTGACTTCTGGAGTGGCAAATGTAAAGTCTACTTTGGCTTTTGCAGCTTCAGCTTCAGCCAATTTTTGCTTGAGGTATTCATCGTTGAGAGCTGGTTTTGGATTCACGAGGACATCAAAGCTTGTGCTGGCTCCTTTGTAATGGACAGTGATGGTTTGGCGACCTTCCTTAGTCGTATCAAAGCCAGTCACTTCCACACCTTCATCTGTCAAGGCGTGCGTTTCGGTTGTTTCATCATCAAAGACAACTGTAAAGCGTCCGCCATCTTTCTCCAATGCTTCTCCGACAATATATTCCACTTTTGGTTTGTCGGTCAATTCTAGACCAGCAACTGCTTTTTCACCTGCTTCCTCTGCACTGACTACAAAAACAGTGAGAGTCTTATCCAATTTCTGACCAAGGTAAGAAACTTCTAGGTGTTGTTCTCCCAACTTGCTACTATCAAATCCATGAATCTCTACACCTGAGTTGGTGAGGTTGACCAGTTGATCTGCTTGGCCATCTTTATAATGAACACGGAGTGTTGCTCCTTTCAAGGAAAGAGCATCCCCTTCCCGGTAGACCTTCTTGGTCAAGCCATCTTCAAATTGAAGTCCCGCAATTTCTTTATCATTTTTTGGAACTTCAATTGCTAGAACATTACTGATATCTTTGCCAGGTTCTTGCGCACGATAGTAGAGAAGAGATGGGGTTGATTCAAAAGCCAGTGGTTTAAAGATCAGATTTCCAGCTTGATCGGCTGTCATGGTCGCAATTGGATTAGTAGCTTCTTTATCGGCATAAAGAGTCAGAGTAGTATTAGCTGGAACATCTTTGAAGCCGACTTGGACAAAATGATTACCCAGATTTTGCGCTGCAGCATGTTTCATCGGGATGTTGACCGTTTCCGTATCCAGACTTTCATACATCTTCCAGTTGTAAATCCGGATGGCTTGCCATGGAGTTCCGTTATCTGCCGTAATGACATGGAGACGCCAGTCTTGAGCCTTGATCGGATGATCAAGTGTAATGTCAGATACATGGGCTTTATTGCCACGAACTTCCTTGGCTAATTTCCACTCACCGGCTTCGTCCTTGTAGTAAAGGTCGAAGTCACGGGTGTTCATCTTGCCATCGTCGACAGATTCCCCACCAGCACCGGCATGGTCCATGACCCAACGAACAATGGTCCGAGGTTGTGTCAAGCGGATATCGACGGTTCCACTCAATTGAGCAGAAGACCATTTATCTGAAAGACTGGTAATGGTCCCATTTAACATGCCTTCAATGCCTTCACTACCATCCGCATCTGGGAAGCTCGAACCGATCACTTTGGCTCCAATGACTACGTTTGGCGCTAAAGCTTTTGGTAGACTGGTATCTGACACGGTCATGCCCCAATCAAAGGCTACAGTTCCCGCATCTGAACGTTGACCGTTCTTCCCAACTGCCACAACCTTGAGTTCCTGAGTGGTTCCTTCAGCACTTGCTGAACGGCTAACTTTTGGTAGATAGACGGTTGTCGCAGAAGACCCTGTTAAGAGACGCCAGTTATCGCCATCTTTTTCATAGACTTCATAATAATCCGCATCTGCTACCCCTTTAAAATTGAGGACTGCTTCTGCTTCTTGCGCATTTTGTAGGCGTTTTGCTCGAACGGATACTTCTGCTGGAGTCGCTGGTTTCTCTTGGTTTGAAGTAATCGACAATTGGCCGAGATTAAATTTGTAGTCTTTAACATCCGTATCATGGTCAAAGAACATCTTCACAGCATAAATGGTCTTGCCAGCCAAACTTCCCAAATCAAAGGTTTGAGTAGACCAATCCGCACTCGGTGTCAATTCTTTCCATTCGTATTCAGAGTAGTCTTCTTTGGTGGCAACAGCTACCCAGGCAGCTGCTCCGATCCCACCTTTATGACTGACGCTCAATTTTGTCGTTTCTGTCACAGGAATCTTGGTCGAATAGAGCATGACATTTTGACTGCTATTGGCTTTTAAATCTCCTTCAAAGGCTAGAGAATTTCCTCCATTGTAGGCTTGATCAAAATCATAGCGACCTTTCAATGGTGTACTATCTTCACTATGCTCTACCCACCAACGCCATGTTGGAAGGTAGCCAGAAACAGAACGGTAGTTCCACTCCCCTTCTTTAGAAATCTTGCCATCCACAAACCAGTGTTTTCCGTGACCAGTATTGAAGGAAGTATTGAAATCTTCACTTGTAATAGGAGTTTTGTCCACTACTAGATTGGACATACCGTACCAAGATTGGTCTGCTGGTTTTCCTTTAGTCGGATCTCCTTGGAAACCTGTCCAGAATAGATCTTCATGGGTATGGTAACCTTCTCCCGTCTTTCCTAGCCCTGTAATGGTGTCAGGTGCATAAAGACCAAGAGATAGACGCAGCTTGCCATGTTCATCTAAAATGGCATTCCAGTCTACATTAGTTTTATAAGAGCCTCCTTTTTGGAGCTCGAGTCCAGCTAGAACATCATAAGGATTCCGATGAATCCATTTAGCTGTGCTGATGGAATAATCAACTTCTGATTTGCCCCAGTTAAAGTTGGCAAAGAAGGTATCAACTGGATTTTCCCCATTTTCTGGCTGCATGAAATTGTAGTTGTATTCTCCCAGCGCATTCTCATGGTAACGGCCATATTCATAGGTCATAGCATCATACCAAGAATACTTAATCGGATAGTTCAGACTCTTCGCATATTCCTTGGTATAAAGAAGAAAATCTCTCAATTTTGGACCCAATGGTTCTACAAGATTTCCGGTTGTTTCTTGGTTGATAAAGTAACCATCAAAGCCATAGTACTTGGCAAGTTCGACTAATTTACGCGCGATCGGGAAGGTCTTAGACCCCTCACTATCTTCTTTCAAAGTTTCTGCAAAATGTTCTTGATCCTTGATGCTGCTAGACCAGTTATAAAAGATTGTTCCATAAATAGGAACCCCATTTCGGTGGGCAGCATCGATCACATCTGCTGATGGAACCAGCCCTTCCCAAAAGACCATGGAATCCAAATATTGCCAGTAATCAAAAGCATAGGCCTTAGATTCTTCCCCACCGACAGACGCATGATCCTTGGCTTTGGAGTTCATGTTTGACAGTGCTTGGATCTTCGCTTCAGGGTTGGCTTGTTCATTAATTTGTTTCCCTTGAAAACGACTCGCAAGTGGGACGCTTGCTCTGTTCATATCGTCATCCACTCGTTTTCCTGGTTCCCACTTCAAGAGATCGTCCCAAGTATCGAACTTAACTTCTTTGGGTCTTAATTGTTTTTCTTCATTGGTTGGTAAATCAGCCACTTTTTCTGCAGCAGCTTTCGGTTTTTCAGTCTCTGAAACAGCTGGATGATCTGCAGTCGTCGAGCTAGCTTCTGTACTTGTAGGACTAGACTCTGGAGTGACCACTTCTGCTGTAGCTGGTTTTACAGGATCAGCTGTAGGAAGCGCTGCATCTGCAGTATAGACGCCAGCTTCTCTCACCAAATGATTGACATCATCGGTCGTTGCTGAAGAGCTTTCCAAGGGTTGTTCACTAGTAGAAACCGTCTCATCTGCAGAGACAGCGCCTGTTCCTAAAAATGCTAACCCAATCAATGCGGAGCAAACTCCCACACTGAATTTTCGTATACTAAATCGTTCTTTCTTTTCAAATAGATGACCTTTCATCTTGACCTCCTTGTATGGTTTTTTTCTTTTTCTTGAGCGATTTCCATTGTCTCCTTTCTCCACGACCTGTAATCGCTTTCATTTCGTTGTATTAGAAATCTCCAATCAAGAATAGGATACCCTAATCTATTTAGCACTGTCAATCTATTTTATCAATTCCTATAATATGATGAGAAAGCCCTAAAAAAAGTACAAAAAAAGAGGAGGTTTCCCTCCTCTCATCATACGCATGAATTATTTAGCAATTTTTGCGAAGTATTCAAGAGTACGAACAAGTTGTGCAGTGTAAGACATTTCGTTGTCATACCATGAAACAACTTTAACCAATTGTTTACCGTCAACGTCAATAACTTTAGTTTGAGTTGCGTCAAACAATGATCCGTAAGACATACCTACAACGTCTGAAGAAACGATTGGATCTTCAGTGTAACCGTATGATTCGTTTGAAGCTGCTTTCATAGCTGCGTTCACTTCATCAACAGTAACGTTCTTTTCAAGAACAACTACCAATTCAGTAACTGATCCAGTTGGAACAGGAACACGTTGTGCAGCTCCGTCCAATTTACCGTTCAATTCAGGGATAACCAAACCGATTGCTTTAGCAGCACCAGTTGAGTTAGGAACGATGTTAGCAGCACCAGCGCGTGCACGACGAAGGTCACCTTTACGGTGTGGACCGTCAAGGATCATTTGGTCACCAGTGTAAGCGTGGATAGTAGTCATCAATCCTTCAACAACACCGAAGTTATCTTGAAGAGCTTTAGCCATTGGAGCCAAGCAGTTTGTAGTACATGAAGCACCTGAGATAACTGTTTCAGTACCATCAAGAATATCGTGGTTAGTGTTAAATACGACTGTTTTAACATCTGATCCACCAGGAGCAGTGATAACAACTTTCTTAGCACCACCAGCATGCAAGTGTTTTTCAGCTGCAGCTTTAGTAGCAAAGAAACCAGTTGCTTCAAGAACGATTTCTACACCGTCGTTAGCCCAGTCGATTTGTTCTGGATCACGTTCAGCAGAAACTTTAACGAATTTACCGTTAACTTCAAATCCACCTTCTTTAACTTCAACAGTACCGTCGAAACGACCTTGAGTTGTGTCGTATTTCAACAAGTGTGCAAGCATAACTGGATCTGTAAGGTCGTTGATACGAGTAACTTCAACACCTTCTACGTTTTGGATACGACGGAAAGCAAGACGACCGATACGACCGAAACCGTTAATACCAACTTTAACTACCATTAGTGATTTCCTCCTTATGAAAAT
>SKEH01000396.1_pt1 | contig 27532 bp, 16 predicted proteins | sample 4826571 | NCBI WGS metagenome assembly SKEH01 (sample SAMN11008814, study PRJNA524170) | human gut metagenome | biome: Human fecal sample; material: Feces; isolation source: fecal sample from pouch patient p29 | host: Homo sapiens | place: Israel: Tel-Aviv | collected 2016-09-14 | reverse complement strand
ACCGCCTGCAACCCTCTTTCCAAGTAACGGACAAGCAGTGGTTTGGTGGATTTAACGATGACTTTGAAAATGACGAGCACATCTCGCCCGTAGGCAACGTCATCGAACAGCTTTCCGAGCATCAATGCGAAGGTCTGCTCGAAGGCTACGTGCTGACCGGTCGTTATGGCATCTGGTCCAGCTACGAGTCGTTCGTGCATATTGTGGACTCCATGATCAACCAGCACGCAAAGTGGCTTGAGGCAACGGTCCGCCATATCCCTTGGCGCAAGCCCATCTCAGCCGTCAACGTATTACTTTCCAGCCACGTGTGGCGACAGGATCACAACGGTTTCTCTCACCAGGATCCGGGCTTTGTCGATGTTTTGCTCAACAAGTGCTACAACAATGACCACGTGGTAAATATCTATTACCCGGCCGATGCCAACCTTCTGTTGGCCGTGGGCGAGAAGGCCTATACCTCCACCAACTGCATAAATGCCATCTTTGCAGGTAAGCAGCCTGCGCCGACATGGGTTACTCTTGATGAGGCGCGAGAAGAACTCAAGCACGGAGCCGTTGAGTGGAAATGGGCTTCCAACGTGTCTGAAGGCGAGGACTACGATATCGTCCTTGCATCCTGCGGTGACGTACCTACCATGGAGCTCCTTGCAGCCCTCGATATGCTGAGCAAACTGGGCATCAAGGCTCGCTTTGTCAATGTGCTTGAACTTCTCAAGATCCAGAATGCGGAGGAGAACGACCAAGCGCTTTCCGATGAGGAGTTCACTAAGCTCTTCTCGGCAGACAAGCCTGTCCTCTTTGCATTCCATGCGTATGCGGGTACCATTCACCGCCTGATTTGGAACCGTCCGAACCACGACAACTTCAAGGTTCACGGATATGAAGAGCAGGGTTCGACGACTACGCCGTATGACATGCTCCGTCTGAACCATATGGATCGCTGGGCGCTGGCAGCCGATGCTCTGCGTATGATCGATGCGGATAAGTGGTCCGAGCAGATTGTTGAGTGGGAGCAGTTCCGTACCGATGCGTTTAACTTTGCCGTCGAGAAGGGCTACGATCATCCGGCGTTTACCGATTGGGTATGGCCGGATGCGTCGGATGCCGGCGAATCGCTTTCGGCAACCAAGGCAACGGGTGGCGACAACGAGTAGTGATGGATAGGTAAGTAAAACAAAGAATTGCTATAGAAAAATAGCATGCTCCTAAGATGGAACATGCTATTTTTTGATTTTTGTGTGAGATACCTGAGGCTCTTTGATTGCTTTAATATTGGCAAGACAGTGCTGCCGAAAAAATGCCAAGTTGGTACTGCCGGAACAGTGCTGCCAAACTTGCTACAAGTATGGTTATAGCTGCCAAACTTGCTGCAAGTATGGTTCAAATATGCCAAACTTGCAGTAAGTATGGCAGTCCAAGCCATACTTGGCGCGTTTTTGGCAGCACTAGGCAGTATGAGCATGCTCGTAGGCCTTCTCGCTTACTTTGTCGTAACCTTGCTGTGGCTGTTGAAATTACGGATCAACGCTGTCTGCAAATCCGCAGGCAGTTATTCTGCTTCAAGGATTTAGCCTGTTGAGTGCGAGCAACACGCGAAACATAAAAACTACCTGTTATGCAAGTAGTTTTGTTTAGTTACATAATGATATTTCAAAAAGTGCTGATAAATTATTAAAACTGACTTTCAAATTTTCTGATTTTAGGTGAAAGAATTTATTCAATTGTCGGTCTCCGCATGCAATATTTCTCAGAGTGTGTAATAATGCTCACCGTGTGAAATAACGAGTGAAAGGAACGTATGACACAGTCCGGTATGACGCAGCCCATGGAATTGGAAGTCGTTCGTCCGGCGGCGCTCCTGCAGCTTGATCGTCGCTCTCTGCGAACACGACTTGCACTCAGACGCGCGCTTGCGGAAGAGATTGACGCAGTCGGCGATCTTTCTCAAGTAACCGTTACGGCAGTTACCGACCGTGCGGGAGTGACGCGCCGCACGTTCTACTCCCATTTTAAAGATATCCCCAATCTGGTTGACCGGGTTGAACAAGATGCGCTTCAAGAGCTTATGCCCTATCTGTCTGCGCTTTCCGAGGTCAATCTTGAGCAACTGAAAGATGCGCTTGACTCATATAAGCCCTGTCCCGGCTCTGCCGAACTTCTCGGCGCCATTCGCAAACGCGGCTTTTATCTGCGGCCGCTTCTCGGCAAGGGTGGTGACCCTGCGTTTGCCGAGCGTCTTAAGCGGACGGCTCATGAAGCCATAGCAAAGCGCGCCCTTCACGATTTGAATCCGCGCGCCGTTGGGCCGTTCTTTGACTACTACCTGACTTTTGCCATTTCCGCTGAAGTCGGCGTTTTGGTGCGCTGGCTTGTCGGTGGCATGCGTGAAAGTGATGAACAGATGGCTGGCCTTATGACTGCACTTATGTTTGTGGCGCCGGGCGATCTTTACGGCAAACCAATCAAGTTGGATATCCCCCGTTTTGCTTTGGCAACGTTGGTTCTTGGAGAGAGTAATAATGAATAACGAGAAGATCGAGCTCATACACAACGGAGCGGAGCTTGCTCCTGCGCAACCTGTTGACCTGACTGATGCCCACCTTATGCTTGGCATTGACGTTGGTTCCACTACCGTCAAACTTTCCATCATTGACGAAAACGGCACGCTGCTCTATGCCAACTACGAGCGCCACCACACTGATGTTCGGGCTACGGCTCGAGAGCTTTTTGAAAAGGCTCAACGTGTTATCGGGGACGCCCCTCTATATGCGGCCATTACCGGATCGGGCGGTATGTTGCTTGCCCAATGGCTTGACCTGGAGTTTGTTCAGGAAGTCATCGCGTCAAAGCGCGCGGTTGAGGCTCTTATCCCCAAGACCGATGTAGCCATTGAGCTTGGCGGTGAGGATGCAAAGATTATCTACTTTGACAACGGCATCGAACAGCGCATGAATGGTACGTGCGCCGGCGGTACCGGTGCGTTTATCGACCAGATGGCGTCTTTGCTCAAAACCGATGCTACCGGTCTGAACGATCTTGCGAAGGATGCAAAGCAGATTTATCCGATAGCGTCTCGCTGCGGTGTGTTTGCAAAGTCCGATGTACAGCCCCTGTTGAACGAGGGCGCGGCACCCGCCGACGTTGCGGCGTCCATCTTTCAGGCCGTCGCAAATCAGACGGTCTCCGGCCTTGCCTGTGGTCATCCCATCCGCGGATACGTTGCCTTCCTTGGTGGCCCCCTGCAGTACCTCTCTGAGCTGCGTCGCCGTTTCTATATCACGCTCAACTTGGACGACGAGCATATCATCGTGCCCGAGAACGCTCACCTCTTTGTTGCCACGGGAGCGGCTCTTGCCGGAGAGACCGAGCGCTCAACCACACTTGCCGAGCTTATCGGAGCCCTTGATAACCTTAAGGGAGCCCAGGGATCGGAGGTTGCCCGTCTTGACCCCCTGTTTGCAACGGAGGCCGATTACCGGACCTTTAAGGAGCGGCACAACAAAGAGGTCGTTCCCAAAGGAGATCTCTCCGGCTACCATGGCCGTGTGTTTATCGGCATAGACGCTGGCTCAACCACCATGAAAGCCGCAGTTGTGGGCGAGAAGGGCGAGCTGCTCTATACCTGGTACGACAATAACAACGGCGATATCCTCGGCACTGCCCGCAAGATCATGGACTCCATCTACGACGCCATGCCCAAGGATTGCATCATCGGCCACGTGACTACGACGGGATACGGTGAAGGCATCCTGATTGAAGCACTCCGCGCGGATTCCGGCGAGATTGAGACAGTCGCCCACCTGCGCGGTGCCAAAGCGTTCGTGCCCGACGTTGACTTTATTCTTGACATCGGCGGCCAGGACATGAAGTGCTTGCAGGTGAAAGACGGTGTCATTGAGCACATCATGCTGAATGAAGCCTGCTCGGCGGGATGCGGTTCGTTCATCGCGTCCTTTGCGGATTCCATGAAGATGGACGTTCGAGAATTTGCGCAGGTGGCAACCAAGGCGCACATGCCGGTTGACCTTGGATCGCGCTGCACCGTCTTCATGAATTCCCGCGTCAAGCAGGCGCAAAAAGAAGGGGCGACCATCGGCGACGTGGCTGCCGGTCTTTCCTACTCCGTCATCAAAAATGCCCTGTTCAAAGTCATTAAACTCCGTGATTTCAACGAAATCGGCGATCACTGCATCGTACAGGGCGGCACCTTTATGTCAGACGCAACGCTGCGTGCGTTTGAGCTGCTTACCGGCCGCGACGTCATTCGTCCGGACATTGCCGGTACGATGGGTGCGTACGGTGCAGCACTTCTCGCCCGCGATCGTGCGGGAGCCACGGGAGTCTCAACGCTTTTGGATAAAGAGGCAATCGACAATCTTGAGGTTAAGCTCACCAATACGCACTGCCGCATCTGTCCCAATAGCTGCCTCTTGACGATCAATGATTTTGGCGGCGGGCATCGCTTTATTACCGGCAACCGCTGCGAGAAGGGTGCGGGCAGAAAACGCGGTAAGAAAAACGAGGCCCCCAACCTCTTTGCGTTCAAGAACAAGCTGCTCTTTGACCGTGAATCGCTGCCAAAGGAGACGGCTCCGCGCGGTACCGTCGGTATTCCGCGTGCGCTCAACATGTACGAGAATTATCCGTTCTGGCATACGTTCTTCACTCGGCTGGGCTTCTCGGTCATTTTGTCGGACCAGACCACCGCAAAGACGTACGACAAGGGCATTGAGTCCATGCCGTCGGAATCGGCGTGCTATCCGGCCAAGCTTTCCCACGGGCATATCATGAACCTGCTGGAGAAAGACCCCGACTTTATCTGGATGCCCTGTATTCGCTGGGAGCGTAAGGAAGACGAGTCCGCGACCAACCATTACAACTGCCCGATTGTCATGAGTTATCCGCAGGCACTCGGCCTCAATGTGGACGAGCTGTCCGCGCCGAACGTCGAATACCTGGCACCCTTTATTCCCTACGACAAGAAGTCCGAGCTCAAGCGTCGTTTGTACGAGCTTATTTCCGAACAGCGCGAGAAGGACGCGGTGGCCGGCAAGGGACGTTTCCGCGGGAATCACATTACGCGCGCCGAAATTGATGCGGCGGTTGATGCGGCATGGCAGGCCGACATTGAATTCAAGGACGCCATGCACCGCGCCGGTGACGAGGCTCTTGCGTGGATTGAAGCGCATGATGCGCACGGCATCGTACTTGCGGGTCGTCCGTACCACAACGATCCCGAGATAAACCATGCCATTCCCGAACTCGTGCACTCGTTTGGGTTTGCCGTGCTTACCGAGGACTCGGTGGCGCACAAAATGTTGCCGGAGCGCCCGATTCGCGTGGTTGACCAGTGGATGTTCCACTCACGTCTGTACCGTGCGGCTCGCTTTGTGGCATCCCGCAACGATCTTGACCTCATCCAGCTCTTCTCCTTCGGCTGCGGTCTTGACGCACTGACCACCGACCAGGTCCAGGAGATTTTGGAGGCTTCCGGCAAGATCTACACCATGCTCAAGGTTGACCAGGTCTCCAATCTTGGCGCGGCGCGTATCCGCATCCGCTCGCTCATGGCTGCCCTGAAAGAGCAGCGAGCAGAACTTGAACGGGCCACGGCTGCAGGGGAGATCGAAGAGGTTGCGCCCGTTGGCGTGCGCATGGCCGACGGTTCGCTGGAAAAGCTGCGGGATACGGGTTCTTCTCGCCGGAGTGTCCCCGAGGGTGCAACCGGCGTTGCTGATGCCTTTGACGGACGGAGCCGCAGGCGAGTACCGGTGTATCGCGACGCAAAGAGCGCTGCGTATGAGAAGGTGCGCTATACCAAAGAAATGCAGGAGAAGGGCTATACCATTCTGGCTCCGCAGATGGCACCGATTCACTTTGAGCTGGTGGAGAAGCTGCTCAAGGGCGCGGGATATAACGTGGTGCTGCTTCCTTCGGTTGACCAGGGCGCCGTTGACACGGGTCTGCGCTATGTCAACAACGACATCTGCTATCCGTCAATCTTGGTTACCGGTCAGATCATGGAGGCGGTGCTTTCGGGCACATACGATTTGACGCGCACGGCCGTGCTGATTTCCCAAACGGGCGGCGGTTGCCGAGCAACAAACTACATCGCGCTCATCCGTAAGGCGCTGAAGGACGCCGGCCATCCGGAGGTTCCCGTCATTTCCGTCTCCGCAGCTTCAGGCCTTGACGAAGACAATCCCGGCTTCAGACTTTTCAAACCTGAACTTTTGATTCGTGCCGTGTACGGTCTTTTATATGGCGACCTCATCATGCAGCTTTTGTACCGCGTGCGTCCGTATGAAGCCGTGGCGGGGTCGGCAAACGAGCTTTATAACCAGCTCATGGCCGACGCACGCTCACGCATATGCACCATTAACCGCAAAGGTTTCTACAAGATGTGCCAACACACCGTGGACGCCTTTGATGCGCTTCCGCTTACGCATGATCGAGAAAAGCCGCGCGTAGGCGTGGTGGGCGAGATTCTGGTCAAATTTCACCCGACCGCCAACAACGAGCTGGTCAAGGTCATTGAAGCAGAAGGATGTGAAGCCAATGTGCCGGGGCTTGTGGACTTCTTCTTGTTTGGCATGACCAACGCCATTAATACGAACAAGGAACTCGGCACCAAGCTTAAGAGCCGTATCTCGCATATGGCCGGCATCAAGCTGGTCCAGGGGCTCCGTGGTCCCATCAATACAATGCTGGAAAAGAGCGACCGCTTTGAGCCGTATCCCGACATCTTTGAGCTGGCCAAGAAGGCCGAGCAGATTCTCTCCCTCTGCAATACCATGGGCGAGGGCTGGCTGCTCACAGCCGAGATGTGCGATCTTATCGATACCGGCACACCCAATATCGTATGCGCACAGCCCTTTGCGTGCCTGCCGAACCATGTGGTCGGTAAGGCTGTTATCAAGCGCTTGCGACAAATGCACCCCGAGAGCAACATTGTGGCCGTTGACTATGACCCCGGCGCATCCGAGGTTAACCAGCTCAACCGCATCAAACTTATGATTTCGGTTGCCAAGGAGAATTACAAAAACGGAATTTCCTCGGGCACCACTTCCGGTCCTGACGATTTCAGGCTTGAAAACGAGTTTGATCCGGTGACTCATGAGGCAACCATGCCATATACTGGTCGCGACCGCTATGGCATGGATTCAATCGTGAATGAAGGCGCAGACCGCTCAAGTTGCGGAGTCGGCCACGGCGCAGGAGCTATTCATCTTTCCGACGAGCAGCTTGCCGCCATTGAGCGTGCCAAAGAAAAGGCAGGGGTAAAGTAAGCGTATTACCTGCACGGATAAAGACATACGGATGGTTTTGGCGAGAAGGACTTGGGAATCCAAGTCCTTCTCGCTTTGTATATCAAAGTTTTTTCGGTTACTTAACAATGATTTAACACCCCTTCTGTTGTACTGGTTAACACAGGAGAAGGGAGAGCGTATGAAATCAAAACTTGCGTGTGTCAGAAATTGTCGCTTTCGATTTGTACCAATCATGTTTTTGGTTTTGGGTGGCATATTCGTGGTGTACGGAGCTTCTCGAGGTGAGGTTCAGACCGTTTTCACAAAAGCGGTAAGAATTTGCCTTGAGTGTGTGGGTATTGGGTAGGTGCGCCCGTGAATAAGGTATGTACAGGAGCGCGAGCCCTCGGTAAGCGCGTATGGGGGTTTGTCAGCAGAAGAGGGGTTGTACAGGCGTGCGCGGCCTTCCTTACCAATCCTCACATTCCCAATTTTATAAAAGGAACCATCTACACCGGTTCGGCAAAGTCGGTCTGCGTGCCAGGGCTGAATTGTTATTCCTGTCCCGTGGCAACGGGAGCTTGCCCCATCGGAGCGTTCCAGGCAGTTGTCGGATCCTCAAAGTTTAGCTTTTCGTATTACATTACCGGCATTTTGATTTTGATCGGAACTTTGCTGGGTAGGTTTGTCTGCGGTTTTCTTTGTCCGTTTGGCTGGGTGCAGGATTTGCTCAACAAGATTCCGTTTCCCAAGAAGTTCAGCACCAAAAAGCTCAAGTGGTTGCGGTAGGTGAAATATGGCATTTTGATCGTGATGGTTTGGGCGCTTCCGGCACTGCTGCAAAATGCCGTGGGCATGGGAGATCCTTATTTTTGCAAGTACGTATGCCCGCAAGGCATACTTGAGGGAGCAATTCCTCTCTCGCTCGCGGATTCGAGTATCAAAGCGGCGCTTGGCACACTGTTTACGATGAAGTTCAGTATTTTGGCAACGATCGTGCTTTTGAGCATCATGTTTTATCGTCCGTTCTGCAAGTGGATCTGCCCGCTGGGCGCCTTTTATTCACTGTTCAATCGAATTTCCATTTTGCAGTACCGCGTTGATAAAGACGCCTGCATCAAGTGTGGAAAGTGCGCTCGTACCTGCAAGATGGACGTGGATATTACCAAAAACAACGCTTCGCTTGAATGTATCCGATGCGGAGAATGCATTAAAGCCTGCCCGGTACATGCAATCGATTCCAAGCTCATGCTGATCAATCGCGAGATTGCAAAGTCGGAAAAGGTCGCAAAGGCAAAGACTGCGGCGGGTACGACGGCCGCAACGAACGCGAAAACTGCAGCGGATGCGACGGCAAAGATCACAGCGAAGGTCGTGCGACACAAGTAAAGATATGAGCCGTCCAGGTAGGTCGGAAATCATATAGGAAGTACTACAGATACGTAGGACATGGAGAAGAGAACGTTAGAAAGGAATTTAGTATGAAGAAGTTTGCGATGAAACCTTTGGTGTATGTGTTGGGAGTGCTTATGGTATTTGCCCTGGCCGGCTGTAATGCAAATGCCAAAAAGGACTCGGGAGCGGCTCCGTCGGCTTCAACTTCTGAGCAGCAGCAAACCAGCTCGTCCGACGTCCCACCCGAGGCAGCGTCTAAGATGCACCTGAAAGGCGGAGACACGTTCCCCACGTTTAAGGCAACCGATATTTCTTCCGGAGAAACGTACGACAACGAGACCTTCAAGAAGAACAAGGTTACTGTCTTGTCGTTCTGGTTCAACGGTTGCGCCGGCTGCATAAAGGAAATGCCGATGCTCCAGGAGCTTGCCGATAAGTACAAGGATAAGGGCGTGAACGTTTTGGGCGTAAATGCCGAGGCAGCGTATACCGACGATGCCAAGAAGGAAGCTCAGAACATCCTCACGAAGCAGGGCGTAACGTATGGCAATGTCGCTCTTGATCCCAAGAGCGAGGGAGGCAAAGTCATTGAGGGTCTGACGGCATTCCCCACAACAATGGTTATCGACCAGAACGGTAAGCTCGTAGGTGATCCCATTACCGGCGGTGCTGAAAAGCTCGATGGCAGCGAGCTGCAGAAGCGTGTTGAGCAGGCACTTGCTCAGAGTAAGTAACCATGAAACGTGTGTCGCATTGCGACTCGGAATGCCTGCGACACACTCTGTAATCGGTTAGTATGTGGAAGGCTTTGATTGCGCCTGAGTCGGGAACCTGAAGATTCTCGGCTTACGGCGCAATCTTAAAAGCTCCCAAGAGTTTGGGAACGATTTGTCAGCCGCAGCATGGTTGAGCCATCCGTGGTATGGCTGCGGCACAAATAATGCGTGCGTGGAGGGAAGATTTGAAGATCCTTGTGGTAGAAGACGAGCGTGAGCTCCTTACGTCCATTGGAGAAGGACTTGAGATCGACGGCTATTATGTTGATCTTATCGACAACGGAACGGAAGCGCTTGAAATGGCCCAGATTGAGCAGTACGACCTTATTTTGCTCGATCTCAATCTTCCGGGCGTTGATGGCTTGGATCTTCTGCGCACACTTCGCCGGGATCATTCGGAAACGAAGGTGCTTATCCTTTCCGCCCGCTCGTCGGTGGCTGACCGTATTGTTGGTTTGGATGCGGGAGCCGATGACTATCTTGTAAAGCCGTTTGCGTTTGGTGAGCTTGAGGCACGTATTCGCAATCTTTTGCGGCGCGAATACACGCACGGAGAGACGTCTCTCGTATCGGGAGAACTCCGACTGGACACGGCGTCTCGACAAGTTTTTGCCAAGGGCTCCGAGGTTAATCTGACCAAAAAAGAAACGGCAATACTTGAATATCTTATGCGACATGCAGGTACTGTGGTAAGCAGTGAAGAGTTGCTGTCACACGCATGGGACAGCAACGTAGATCCCTTCAGCAATTCCGTGCGAGTTCATATTTTTTCCGTAAGAAAAAAATTGCGAGAAGTACTTGGGTATGACCCAATTTCTAACAAGGTAGGAGAGGGCTATTACCTCAAGGAGGACAGTGATGATAAAGATGAGTGAGAAGGTTATGAAACCACTGCGGTCGGTTCGGGGACAACTGACGCTTCTGATGGTGGCCCTTCTCGGCTGTTGCTGTGTTATTTTGACGTGGCTTGTATACCGTTCAACAGCGCAGCTGCTTGAAGTTGCGGCGGCAAACTCACTGAGGCAGGGAGGACTCTCCATTGTCTTGGACGTGGCCGGCATTGAGCGCTCAATCTTGTCTGATGCTTTGGTCATTTTGGTTTTCGTAATCATTGCGGGGAGCTGCGCTGCTTACCTTTTGGCAGGTCATTACACTAAGCCGATCAAGCAACTTTCCTCTCATATGCGTGAGCTTGCTCCGGACAGCCTTTCTCGCTCCATTGAGGTCGAGAGCGGTGGCGAAGAGATTCAAGAGCTGGTTAAGTCGTTTAATCAAATGACCGGTCAGCTGAGTGAAGCGTTTGCAATGCAGAGTCGTTTTTCGGTGAGTGCGGCTCATGAGCTGAGAACGCCGCTTGCGGTGCTTCGCACGAGGCTTGACGTATTCAAGAAGAAAGAGCGTGAGCAGAAAGAATATGACGAGCTTGTACGGACGATGGAAACGTACGTGGATCGGCTTTCTTCTCTTATTTCCAATCTTTTGGAGCTTACCGAGACGGGAGAGCTGCCGGAAGTCGAAGACGTCTCGCTTGATTCGGTAATCAAAACGGTAGTGAAGGATCTTGAGCCGGTTGCTCATGAGCATGAGGTTAAAATCCATACTGATATAGAGCCGCTCATCGTGCGAGGAAACGGCAGTCTTTTATATCGTGCCCTTTACAACCTGGTGGAAAATGCCATTCGCTATAACGAAAAAGAAGGATCGATAAGCATTGACCTGAAAAATCAGGATACGGCAGGCATGGTAAAAATTGCGGATACGGGGGTAGGCATTGCTCCCGAGGTACGAGAGCTTATATTTGAGCCGTTCTATCGGGTAAATAAGTCCCGCTCACGGGAATTTGGTGGCGCAGGTATCGGTCTTTCTCTTGTGAAAGCCATTTTGAAACGACATGGCGCTTTCATTGCGGTAGATGCGAATGAGCCGCAAGGATCGGTGTTTACCATTACGTTCCCGAAGGACGGTTCTGCCGATGGAGAGAAGTCCGTGGGCGCAGAGGAAATACCTGTGGAAGCTGTGGAGGAAACATCCACGGAGGTTTCAGAGGATCCATCCATGGACGTAGCGGAAGCGTCCGTAGACGTAGAGGATCCATCTACGGAAGCTGCGGAGAAAACATCTGCGGAATCTGCGGAGACAGACGAGCAGTCCGTTGAGCAAAACTAGGGTTCAAGCGGGTAGACGGAAGCGCTCGATACATCAAAGTTTGAACGAATTTGTAGCTTGTTCTCTACGGGGAACCAACGGGTAGAAAAGACTTCCATGCCGTCATTGGCGTAGACTTCAACGCAGCTTGCATCAACAACAATACGAATATTGCGCAGGGTTTCAAGGCGGATAAATCGTTCGCTTCTGCCGGCTGCTGCCTCTTTTCCTGCGGCGGTATCGGCAAAATGAATGCCAAACGTTCCGTGCTCAAAAGAGACGGCAAGTACTTCATTGAGCATAAGGCGACCTGCGGTTGTACGGATATCCGTAAGCTCAATGTCAGCGAGAAGTTCGTCTAATTCAAGGGTAGTGTCGTTTTGGAGAGGCAGGGCGGCTTTCCGGTGTTCTTTCAGTTCTCGAACGGGAACCTGGTGCAGCGTGCCCTTCTCGTCCGCATAAATCTCACGAGGGAGTGTCATAACATGACAGCGATCCATACCTTCAGGAGCGCTTGTGTAGCTCGCATCAAATGTGCCCATCCAGCCAATGGAGATGGTACGGCCGCGTCCATCCTCAAAGATCTGAGGCGCATAAAAATCAAAGCCGCAGTCCCATTCGGTAAAGCTGTCAACGTTGACGGTTGTGGCATCGATGATCTTCTCGCCTTGTGGAAGAGGGAAGTATCCCGCCTGCCACATGTTATGCCAGCGGAATGTTTTTGAAGGAAGGCCCTGGGGGCATACCGCGAGAAATTCATAGCCGCCCAAACGGCAAAGATTGGGACATTCCCACATGTATCCAAAGGGGTGTGGGTTTCCTTTGGCGTCCACGGGTCGGATGGTGGTGCGCAGTTTCCAGCTTTCTCCGGAGTCGTTGGAGTCGTATACCAAAACACAACCAAAGTCGCCGCGCTCATCAATGTTTGGAGTGTCATTTACTCCGCGCTCACGGGCGCCCAGCAACATGTGAAGGGCACCGTCCTGTTCCCAGACCTTGGGATCTCTGACGTGTAAGGTGCAGGTTTGGGGATAGTCGCTATTGCGCAAGAGGACCTTTTTTTCGGAGAAATGTACGCCGTCTTCGCTGGTGACCATAATTTCGTTGGCTTCTCTGCCTTCGTCGATTCGCTCGTCTATCGTGGTGTCGACGACATTACCCGTATAGAAGACCCGCATGAGATCTTCGCCGTCAGGAGATGCGCCGTGGTCAATCCATGCCGAGCCGGAGAACACGCCGTTTTGGTCCTCATTAATATCAGGGGAGAGCGCAATGCCTTGATCGCTCCAGTGTAAGAGATCCTTACTGGTGCAGTGTCCCCAGTGCTTGAGTTCGTCTTTGGGCCATTCGGGAGCGTATTGGTAGAAGGCATGGTAGGAGCCGTTGAACTCGCAAAGACCGTTGGGGTCATTGAGCCAACCGTTGCGAGGTTGAAGATGCAGGCGCGGGTTCCAAAACGATGTGGACATCATGCTCCTTTGGTGGTGACGGTATGCCGAACACAGCATATTAGCGAATATTGCATCGCGTGCAATGCGCACATAATTTTTGCACAAAAGTGCCACGACACACCCTGCGTATCGTGGCACTTCTCGCTTACAAATCTAAAAATCAACAATTTTTGAACTGATAGCCGCCCATTTCATATCCGCCGTGGTGTGCCGAGAAGGTCGAGGTGACATGGAGGGTATCAATGTCCATGGGGAACCAGCGGGTGGTGAGAGTGACTTCTCCGCCATTAACAAACAGTTCGACGACGGACGTGTCAACCATGAGACGGATGTCTTCGATCTTTCCCGCCGAAAGTGCCGAGAGCGGAAGGCGTCGCAGCGTGCGGAAACGACCTGCTGGTCCTAAAAACACGAGCTCAGCCGTATCTCCATGTACGACGAACTCAAGATCCGCATTCAGCAGGAGGCGACCTTCGCCTTGAATGTTTTCGATACGAACGTCGCAGGTTCCGCCGGCAAACGATGCGCCGCAGGCACCGTCCATCGTAAACATGTCGTAGCTGGAAGAGCCTACAAAGCCGGAAGCTCCATGTGCGGCTTCCGTGGTAAAGGAAACGGCTTTGCCATGGAGTGCATCCATCTCTTCCACGGGCCATTGGCATACGCGACCGGCCTTGTTGAGCGAAAGTACACGCGGCATGGTAACGGTGTAGGCCCATTCACGTGTGGGAACGTCATACTGAAATTCAATGTCAGGTACGCCAACCCAGCCGATCAGCAATGAGCGACCTTTGTCATCCGTAAAGACTTGCGGCGCGTAGAAATCAAAGCCATAGTCAAGTTCAATAAAGGTACGCTCATCGATGCAGCGATACGGGGACTCTGCATCCATGAGGCCCTTGTCGCCCGCCATAAGGTCAATGAGCTTTCCTTCGAGGGCAAAGTATCCTGAGTTGTGGATGTTTTGGAAACGCAGATCCTCTTTCGATTTGCCTTGCGGGCAGACAAAAAGGAATTCGCGTCCGTCAAGCTGAACCAGATTCGGGCACTCCCACATATAGCCAAAGGCCTCTTTGGAGAGCGACGTGCAGCTGCCTTCCATCGTCCACGCATGGCCATCATCGGAGCGGTACAGCAACACGCAGCCGTGGTCGTCCATGGTGCGAGCCCCCAAAAGCATGTGGAGCGCGCCGTCCTGTTCCCAGACTTTGGGATCGCGGACGTGGTTTGAGCAGTAGGCGGGATAGCCGGCATTGCCAAGTACCAGTTCCTTTGGGCCAAAGTTCAGACCGTCTTCGGTGACGGTGAGGGTTTCGTTGGCGCGACGACCGGAATAATCGTAGTCGTGGTCGCCTTCCTCAAGGAAGTTGCCCGTGTAGTAGCACCACATTTTGCCGTCTTTGATAAGCGCGCTGCCAGAGTATGATCCGTTCGCATCAAGCTCACAATCAGGCATAATGGCGCCGCCGTGAAATGTCCAGGTAATGAGATCGGGGCTTGTCCAGTGTCCCCAGCCGTGGCCGCGTTTGGGCCAGCGGGGGACATACTGATGAAAGACGTGGTAGAGACCCTTAAAATAGCAGAGTCCGTTTGGATCGGTTATATTACCGTTTGGTGCTTGCAGGTGATATTTCAAGCGCCAATTATGCTTTGCGTCAAGGTTAATGAGCATTGCCATACCGACATCTCTCTTTTCTCTACAAGAAAAAGGTTTTAGGAAAGAACGCTTTTAAACAGCTTTCTGACAGAACATATTAGGAAAGAACGCTTTCGACTTCATCAAGAGTAGGCATTGCAGGAATGCCTCCGCGCCTTCTGACACACAGCGATGCCACGGCGTTCCCAAACCGCGCACACGCCTTAACATCTTCAAGCGAGATGTCCGCAACATCGGCTCCACTGTCCAAGAGCGCACACAAGAAACCACCCCAAAATGAATCGCCTGCCCCGGTGGTGTCAACCGCCTCAACGGTGAAAGCGGGAACCATCGCAACACCCTCTTTGGTGGCCACGAGTACTCCTTCTCCACCGAGCGTTACGCAGGCCACCTTCACCCCCTTGGCGAGAAGTGCCTCAGCAGCTTGAGCAGGGTCATCATGCCCGGTGAGCAAAGTGGTTTCTTCCTCGTTGATCTTAACGAGGTCCATGTACTCGACAATGGATTGCATCTGTGCGCTTGCCACCTCCGGATTGTCCCAGAGGCTTGCGCGGTAATTTGGATCGTACGAAAGGATACAACCGGCGTTTTTTGCCGCTTTCAGGGCGGCAATGGTGGCGCTGCGCGCGGGTTCATCGGTGAGAGAGAGCGATCCTACGTGAAACACGCGGCTCTTCTCGATAATGTCCGTGCGAATTTCTTCCGGAGCAAGACGCGTGTCGGCGCCCGGTTTACGCGCAAAGGAAAACGTTCGCTCACCTTCTTCGGACAGCGCCACGAATGCGAGAGTGGTGAAGTAGTTGGGATCGGTAATAAGGCCGTCACAGTTAACGTCGGCGGTTACAAGAGTGGCGCGAAGAAAATCTCCGTGCATGTCGGCTCCTACTTTGCCGATAAACGCCGTGCTCTTGCCGAGACGCTCAAGCGCTACCAGTACGTTTGCAGGCGCACCTCCGGGATTGCGTTCAAAGAGCTTCTGGCCGGCCGGAGAGATACCCGCGTCGGTGAAGTCAATAAGCAACTCGCCCAAAGCTGTGACGGAAAACATAAATGATCCCTTTACCCTTCAGTTATGAAACGACCGGTCAGTGAGTTATGAAACGCTGATGAGCGTGTCTCCGGCCTTGACGTCGGATCCCGTTTGACCTTCCACGGAGGCATAATTGTCGGTGTTGGTAATGACGACCATGGTGGTAGTGGGCAGATTGGCTGCCTTGATGGCGCCAAGGTCCACGTCCATAAGCAGCGCACCCTTCTTGACCTTATCGCCGGCTGCGCATTTGACGGTAAACGGAGCGCCCTTAAGCGTAACGGTGTCAATGCCGATGTGAATGAGTACTTCCGTACCGCTGTCGGAGAGCAAGCCGACTGCGTGTCCGGTTTCGGCGACCATGGTGATTGAGCCGTCAACGGGCGAGAAGACCTTGCCCTCGGTAGGCTCAATGGCAGCTCCTTTACCCATGGCTTCAGAGGCAAAGACGGGATCGGAAACTTCCGTCATGGCGATGGCCTTGCCGGACATGGGCGCGGCAATCGTGTCAGCGCCTGCAGACGGAACAACGCCTTGGTTGCTTTCGGCGACCGAAGTGGCAACGGCAGCAGTTTGCTTTGCCGTGGCGGCCGTTGTGGCAACGACCTTCTCGATGTTGGGTTTTTGCTCTTCTTTGGTCTGAGTGATATCTTCTGCGTCCTTGTAAAGGGTCCAGGTAATTGCAAATGCTATGACCGCGGCCACAAGAATGCAGATGGCGTATGCCACGGAGTGTCCCGTGGTGATGAGGAAGCCAAAGATGCCCGTGATGCCGTACGCGATGGAAACAACGCCAAGAATGGAGACAAGTGCGCCACCGACGGCTCCGCCAATCATAGCGGCGATAAACGGCTTCATGCTGGGGAGGTTGACGCCGTAGATGGCCGGCTCAGTGATGCCGAGGAAACCGGAGATACCGGAGGGGAGTGCAAGCTCCTTTTTCTTCATGCTGCGGGTCTTTACAAAGACCGCGAGGCAGGCGGCGCCTTGTGCCACGTTGCAGCAGGAGATAATGGGGTTGAAGTTGTCGATTCCGGTATTGGCGATGAGGGTTGCCTCAAGGGCATTGAACATGTGATGTACGCCAAGAACGACGGTTGCGGGATAGATGGCACCAACCAATGCCCCGCCGAGACCAAAGGGTATGGCAAGCAGGAACTGGAAGCCGATCATGACGCCGTTTTCAATCCAAGAGAAGAGCGGGCCGATAACCGTAAGAGTGAGGACGCCGGTTACCAGTACGGTAACGAGAGGAGTCACAAAGAGATCGAGCATATCGGGTACATGCTTGTGGAGCCATTTCTCCAGCATGCACATGATGAAGACTGCGATGACCACGGGGATAACGTGCCCCTGGTACCCTTGCAGAGTAACGTTATAGAAGCCGAAGAGCTGCACCTGAGGAATGCCGCCTGCTGCCATGATGGCGCTTGCGGTGGCATGGGCCGCATCTACGGCGGTGCCGGTTGCCGAGGAGAGCCATTGTGCCGCCGACTGCGATCCAACGATCTGGTACGCGGTGTCGCCAAGCTGTTGCACGGCTCCGGGGATGCTCCAGGCATTCATAAGAGCCGTGTGGTTCATGATCATGCCTATAACGCCGCCGAGAAACTCGTTACCTCCAAAGACGCGGGCGGCAGAGAAGCCGATGAGAATCTGGAGAAATACGAAGGACGCGTTTGAGAACGTATGGATGAGAATGTACCAGCTGTTTGTTTCAAGGGCTCCGCCCATGGCATTGTTGATGCCTTCGGTGAGGCCCATGAGAAGTCCGGATGCAACGATAGCAGGGATGATGGGAACAAAGACATCACCCAAGGCCTTAACGGCACGTTGGAATGGATTTGCCTTTGCCATGGCCGCTTCTTTGGCGGTGTCTTTTGATGAAGCGGAAATGTGTCCTTGCGCTACAAACTCATCAAAGACTTTATTGACGGTGCCGGTTCCATAAATAACCTGGAGCTGACCTGCCGCTTGAAAGCTGCCTTTAGCTCCGACGGCGTTATCGACGGCCTCCTTGTTTACCTTTGAATCGTCTGCGACAACAAGGCGAAGACGAGTTGCACAGTGAGCGGCAGAAACGATGTTGTCTGCTCCACCGACCGCCTCCAAGATTTGCCGTGCCGCCTCTGCGTGATCAAGTGCCATGCGAGCCTCCTTGGTTAAACAATATATGGAATCGTTCCCATAGTTAAAATATAACAAACATTGAGTGTTTTTCATAGTATTTTCTTATATTTATGAAATCGTTCTCATATCAGAAATCAATATGATAAAAGCTTTGATAGCCTACCGAAACAGATGCCTGCAAAGAGGGCTATATGTGAGTGCACTTTAACGAGTCGAATTTCGCAAAAGAAGTTCATAACCCATTCGAATATCGCGGACAATCGTGTCTTCTTTGTCCATGGCTCCAATGAGCATCTTGGCGGCTTCCATACCGGAAGTCTTGTAGTGGTGATGTATGGTGGTAAGCGATGGAGTAATGACCTTGGAGAGATCGGAGTCTCCAACGCCGGTGACCTGCACGTCTTCAGGAACACCTCGCCCAAATTCTCTGAGACACGTAATGGCGCCAAAGGCGATTGAATCGCTTGCGCAAACGATGGTGTCCACTTCGGGATAAACATCAAGCAATCGTTCGCAGGCGAGATAGGCTGCGTCAACGGAGAAATCCGATTCCATCTGCGCTTTTTTTGGTACTTCAAGGTTCTTCTCGGCACATGCGTCCAAGAACCCCATGTGCCTGCTTTGACCTGCTGCGATATCAAGCTCGGTCACTCCAATGTAGGCAGGCTTGGTTCCGCGGTTGAGTATGTGGGAAGTAATTTCGCGTACGGCGTGGTAGTCGTCGTGATACACACAGGAAAATCCGTCGAACGCCTGGCCAAGGACAATCAGAGGAATCTGGAGATTCTTCAAGGCGCGCTCGTGCTCCGGTGTCAGGATTGTTCCAACTAAAATAATGCCGTCAACACGATCTTTTTCGGTAAAAACGCGCAGGTAATCAATCTCTTTGTTTTCACGGTTATCGGTATTTGCCAAAAGCATCTGATACTGGGATTCGTTGAACACCGAGGAGAGGCCGGCGACCATACGGGATACCGATGCCGAGTTAATTTTCGGAATGATGACCCCAATGAGATTCGTCTTTCCGGTGCGGAGGATCTTTGCTTGTCGGGAAGGAATGTAGCCGGTTTCTTTTATGACACGGGCAATGGCACGACGCTTCTCGTCCGAGACATATCCGTCGTTGAGGTAACGCGATACGGTAGCGCGGGAAACTCCTGCTAGTTTTGCTACGGTAGTGATGTCCATATATCCTCACAAACAATGCGGCTGCGTAGGGCAGTAAGACGTGCCGGTTTGGTATGTCTTTAGTATATAGTGAAGTGGCAACAGAGATGAATGGAGACCATATGTCTGAATACGAATCCAAACCACTGCCTGATGTCGTAGAGCGCTTTATGCGCTACGTGCAGATTGACTCGCAGTCCGATCCCGAGCATGACGACGTTACTCCCTCAACGCCTCGCCAGCATGAGATGGCTCGTTACCTGGGAGAAGAGCTTACATCGCTCGGTTGTACAGACGTTACCGTTGACGAGCACGCGTACGTAACAGGGACATTCCCTGCGTCGCCTGGCGCTGAAAGTGCGCCTGCACTGATGCTCTGCTCGCACCTTGATTCCGTGATTGACGCGCCCGCTGCGGGCATCAAACCTCACATCGTCCACTACGAGGGCGGTAATTTAGTGGCAGGGGTTGTTGCGGGCGAGAAGATCGAAACCACTCCGGAGCAGGTTCCTGACCTGGAGAAGTTCGTTGGCATGGACGTCGTTTGCTCCGACGGCACCACGTTGCTTTCAGCTGACGATAAAGCGGGTGTGGCTGAAATCTGCGCATTGCTGAAGCGTCTGTCCGACAATCCTGAGCTCAAGCACCCAACGCTCAAGATCGCCTTTGTTCCGGACGAGGAGATTGGCCATGGCGCGGCTCTGCTCGACCTCAAAAAGCTTGGTGCGGCATACGGCTATACGGTAGACGGTGAAGCGCTTGGCGAGTTCAATTATGAGTGCTTTACGGCATCGCAGGCAGACATCACGTTTACGGGCGTGATGGTGCACCCGGGTAGTGCCAAGGACGTTATGGTCAACGCCATTACCGTGGCATCCGAGTTCCAGCAACTGGTGCCCGCCTTTGAGCGCCCCGAACACACCGAAGGCCGTGAGGGCTTCTACCATCCCATCAACATCGAAGGATCTGCCTCTGAGGTCAAGCTCTCCTACATCATCCGCGATTTTGACTCGGATATGTTTGATCGTCGCGAGCAGACCCTACGTGATATCGCCGCCTTCCTCAATACGCGATATGGCGAGAATACCGTGCGTATTGAGATTCATCAGCAGTATCGCAACATGGCGGAGAAGTTCAAGGGTTATGAGTTCCTCATTGACTATGCACTTGCGGCAAATCGCGAGGTAGGCATTGAGCCGAATCCCGTACCCGCACGCGGAGGAACCGACGGAGCGCAGCTGACGTTCCGCGGACTGCCCTGTCCCAATATTGCGACGGGTGGATATAACGCACATTCCATCCGCGAGTTTATCCCGGTTCCGAGCATGGAGGTTACCGTCGATCTGCTGGTAGCGCTGGTGGCTAAATTTGCCGACCGTGCCGACTGCCAGGGTTAGCCAAGACAACCTTGCTTTAAGGGCATCTTCCTACGAACGGTAGTAATTTAGCCGTGAGCGTTATGAAGATGTCATTCACAGCGTATTATGTACCGTTCACGCCCTCGTTCTTCCTGTTCAAGCATGGAGGAGCGAGGGTGTAGCATAATTTCAGTAAGTGTTTGTTCTTTTTTCCAACAAACGGGTAGACTGATTAACAAAAGGTAACTACCCCTGAGAAGAGAAAGGAAGCGTTGCCGTGCAAACCATAATTCTTGCGCTTGTCATCATTGCAGCACCAATTGTGGCCGCACTTATGGAACGGGTGAGCAACGCGGGCCTTTCGGAGAGGCGACATAGCCATCACGATACCTATGTCGTCCCCGCATCTCTTACAAGATCACTTGTTATTGACATGGCGCTTATGGCCACCATGGGCATTTCGCTCGGGGCTTTTTGTACCTGGGGAGTTTTTTCAGCGGATCCGTTTGTGGTCATGGCGTTTTTTGCAAGCTTCACGATGGTCATGTTTGCGGCGTGGTTTTTGTTGTCCCGCTATAAAGTCCAACTTTTTGACGAGGAAATGATTGTTACTCCGTTTGTTGGTCCGGACATCACCGTGCAGTATTCAAACATTGAGCACATGGAATGGTCGGGAGCTCGCAAGGGTGCCGGGTTCAGGAATCTGTCAATCTGGATTGACAACGAACCGGTAACCACTCTGTCGGGAATCATTGGTCTGGATCAGGTACTTCTACGCATCGATCGTTTTGATGTTTTGGCGCATGGGTCTACACTTTAGGTGTTCATGCCGTTTGTGTGTTTATGCCAAAGGGGTTACCGGTGATTAAGCTTGTTCTTTCTGATATGGATAATACGCTCATTCCGTTTGGCAACAGGCATCCGTCTGCGCGTACAAGAGCGGCGATTCACGATCTTCTCGATACCGGAGTACTTTTTGGCCCCGATACGGGACGCGATTACGTTGAGCTGATGCGTCTTTTTGCCATGGACGAGGCTTGCTTTCAGACGGGCATCATTTCAACCGGCAAGCGCATTCGCGTGCGGGGAACCTACGTTTCTCAGACGATTATTCCGCACGACGTGCTGTGCGGAGTGCACAGGGCACTGCTCGATGAGCTTGACAAGTTCTTGGTGTGTTATCCCCTTGAGACCAATCTTTTGAACCCCGCGTATGCCATCGGAGACATCAATCCGGATGACCTGGCTTTTTGCGAGAAGCGCTTCACGTTTAACGGTGCCATTGTGCCTGAGGTTCCCGACATTGATTTTGTAGCCGCAACCATTGCGTGTATGGGTGGCCCAAAAGAGATGGAGCGAACACGTCGGATTATCGCTCAGGCGTGCCCCGCCATTGACCTGGTGAGTCCGGTGCCAAATTGGTTCGACGTTTTGCCAAAAGGCGTTTCCAAGGCATCCGGCCTAGAAGTTCTTCTCAAGGCAACCGGCTTCGGCTACGATGAAGTTGTTATTTTTGGTGACGCCGAGAATGATCTTGAGATCCTCAAAAAAGTTCCGTACTCGGTTGCGGTTGCCAATGCAACGCCGGAGGTGCTCCGTACCGCAAATTACGTGGTAGGAACTTCAGAAGACGACGGAGTTGCGTGCGCACTTGAGGAGATTACTCGCGCTACCAAGGCAGGGGAGATGCCTCGATTTTTGATGGGGGAGTAAAATGATTAGGCTCATTGCATCAGACATGGACGGTACGCTTCTTGATGAGTATGGAAATGTCCCGCCTGAGACGTTTGAACTCATTCACGCACTTCGCGAGAAGGGCATCCACTTTGTGGCTTCGTCCGGTCGCCGCTATGATACTTTGCGCTGGATGTTTGAGCCGGTTGCTCATGAGATAGATTACGTTGCGTCGCTTGGCACGCAGGTATATGCCGATGATATCGTGCTCGATCGTGAGGTGTTTTCCACGGCTGCCATCAAGAAGCTCTTTGCATTCTCCCAAGAATTTGATTGCGTGCATCTTGTGGTATATGACCGCGATCATACCTATCTTCTGGATGACTATTCCGCATTCGTGCGCGAGCTTGACAAAGATCTTCCAAATGCGGAGCGCGTGTTCGATCCTCCCTCGCCGGACGTCAGTGTCATCAAGGCCGCGGTTTGCTGCGATACTCGCGTCAAATCCATGGACATGGCCATGATTCTTGAGCGCGAGCTGGGAGAGCGTTTCTCGTTTATGCCATCGGGCGATACGTGGATTGACGTGGTGCCGCGTGGGGTCAACAAGGCAACGGGTCTTGAGCAGATTCGGCAATACTATGGTTTTAGGCGAGACGAAATTCTCGCCTTTGGTGACTCCATGAACGACTATGCCATGCTTCGCTATGCGGGAACTGCGGTTGTTATGGAAAATGCGCGTTATGCGCTCAAGCAAATTGCTTCACGCGTGATCGGACCCAATACCACGCAGGCCGTACAGGCAGAGATGAGAAAGATGCTTGGGAGCCTGCAGTAATATCGCTGCTAAAATTTCATGAGATGTCGGTAATCGGTTTCTTTAAGCCGGTTACCGGCTTTTAGCCATCGATTTTTTTCATCAAAATCCAAATGACGGATTCATGCCGTGGTTTTTCGCTATACTAAACCATGGATTATTGGCGCTATAGCAAATAACTTATCGATATATACAGAGAAGAGGAGTTAAAACATGAAGGAAGATCACAAGACATCGCGTCTGGTTCTTTCGGGTTTGCTTTCGCTCTCGCTGGCTACCGCATCGTTTCCGGCAGTAGTGCTTGGCAAACAGACCGGCGTAGCAGAAACATCTGCCGCAACGGCACCCGCCGCAAGTTCGACGACGGAGGGCGCCTCCGCACCTTCTGCATCGGCATCGACGGAGGGAGGGTCTGCAACGGAAACTTCCCCAAGTGCGGCAACGGAGTCTACGGGTACCCAAGAGGCTCCCACGGCTTCCGAAACACCGACAGCCACATCTACGACACCTGCTGCTCCTGCAGCTCCGGCTCTTACGATACTTGCCGTTCGTTCTCCGCTTGCGGCAACCGAGCTTTACGTTAATTCCGCAACCGGCGCGGATACCAACGACGGTTCCTCTGCGGCGCAGGCTTTCAAGACCATCGAGAAGGCCGTTGCCGCTGCAAACGCAAATCCTTCGGTGACCACCATTCACGTTCAGGGTGACTTTACGCTGTCTTCCCGTCAGACGCTCACCAACGTTACGCTGAACTTCTCGGGTGATACCAACATCAAGGCCGTCAACGGTGCCGGCTTTGATCTCAAGGGCACGGCAAAGGTGAATGCGTCCGGCGCAACCGTTACCTTCGACGCTCCCAACGACGGCTATACCTTCCGTCTGTATGATTCTGCGGAGATTAACGACGGTCATTTTGTTTTCAAATACGGCAACAACGGCTTTGCCTTCCATATGCCCGCCGGCAGCAACGGTGCGCTCAAAGGTTCTTCTCGCGGCGCCCTTTCCATGGACATCACAAACGGCATGTTCATGAACAATTCCCAGGGCAACATTATTGAGAATGCCAAGATTGACCAGCGCTATACCGGCAGCAAGTGGCAGCTTTACGAATGGAACGGCTTCAAGCTTGTGAACTCTGATCTCAGCGCAACTCGCCTTCCGTTCTACTTTAAGTCGCCCTTCTCCATGGATAACTCCACGTTTACCATCGATGCAAACGGTGTAAAGTGGCAGACCGGCCTGGCCATTCCTTCCGATGCTACTCCCGGAGAGATACTCATTACCAATAACTCCAAGCTCACCGTCAAGAACGCCAATGGTCATTGGCGTTCAAAGGGCATTACGATCGGTCAGTCGGGTGTAACCTTCCGCGTGAACAACGGCTCTGTCGTTGACGCATCATCCGATACAAATGGCGGTCTTAATGTCAACGCGGGAACCGCCATCTTTGAGGACGGCGGAACCTTCCACGGCCAGGACAACTCTGGTGCCCAGGCGGGCGCACAAGCGGGTGCGCACCTCATTTTCAAGGGTGACTCGCTCTTTGACACGCTTGCTGGCGAGGAGCAGGACAACGGTCTTGGACAGTCTACCGGCGGATATGTGGTCATGGGCGGTACGCACCGCGTCAAGTACGATGACACATATCAAGGCGGTAAGGCTATTCCTACAACCGATGCCGACCACGGCAACGAGAAGCTCATGCTCTTTACCCTTACCGACACGTCAAAGACCGAGCTCACCGCAAAGCCTCTGACAGGCGGCGATTACACCTACAAGGTAAAGAATGCTTCTGCGGACGGTAAAAAGCACGTTTGGATGCCGTTTGCCAAGGTTTCCGTAACGCTCAACAACAACAACGCCACCTTTGCCGACGGTACGCGTGCCGACAAGAACACCGTTGTCATGCGCGGCAACAAGATTGACGACGCAACGCCGGAGAAGTCCGGCTATGATGCCGTTACGTCCGGCACTTTTGCGGACCCAACCGATCCCAGCGGCATAACGTTCCTTGGTTGGTTCTATAAGGATTCCAATGGTGTCGAGAAGCCCTTCTCGGCTGACGCGGCCATTGATACGGATACGACGGTTTATGCCAAGTGGGATGCCCATACCATCGTTTACGACAACGGTAACGGCGTAACCTACACCCAGAACATCAAGGCCACAGAGGCGAGCGGAGCGCTTCAGAGCTACGACGACGTGGTGACCAACAAGCCCGAGTTCAAAGTTCCCGGCAAGACCTTTACCGGCTGGACCGTGACGCATGAAGACGGCTCTGTCTACGACGTTGCCGGCAAGCTTTTCCAAGCAAACGATTCCGTAACCTTTGGCAGCCAGGAGAAGGTTCTCCATGCCAAGGCCAACTACACGCAGGACGAGTACACGGTGCGTTTCTCGGCAAACGGAGGTACGTTTGCGGATGCGAGCGTCTTTAAGCAGCACCCCGAGCTCTTTGATGTCTCCACCGACGAGCTGGGCGGCGAAGTTGCCACCGTCAAGCAGAAGGCTCTGTACGACCAGAAGCTCTCTGCACTTCTCGACAAGACCATCCGCGAGCAGCTTTCTCCCGATGGCATTGCAACGCGCATGGGCTTTATCCCCGGCGATCGTCTGATGTGGTATGACACGCCGCTCTTCAACACCGGCGGATACAACTTCAAGGATCATACGAGCTGGTTCTGGACTACGCCTGGCGCCGATCCGGCAATCCAGAAAGACATGACGTTCTACCTCAAGTGGACTAAGGACCCAACGGTCCAGAAGGTTGAAGCGACGCTTGATCTTCCTTCCGATCTCTACGGTCCAAGCCAGGCGGATTCGCCCAATCCCTTTATGGTGGATGCCGATGGTTACAAGACCTTCTCGCTGACCGGCCTTATCAACATGAAGTCCGTCCAGGAGAAGATGCAGGAGATTGAGAACCTGTATCCAAACGATGCGGCACACCCCGAGAACATTAAGCTTTCCGGCACACAGTGCACCTTCAAGGCAGAGCTGACGCTTCCTGACGGCGTGACGGTTCCCGAGAACGCTTCCGCAAGCGTTGAGGGCCTTGGCGACAAGTTCGAGGTCAAAGAGACCAAGGTTGAGGGACAGAAAGTAACCGTGACCTTTGCGCTCAAGGGTGGCGACATTCACAATTACGCCGAGCTCAAGGCAGCCGTTGACTCCATGGGCGATGCCAATGGTGACGTCAAGGCAACCGTTGACGGGTTCAAGCTTGACCCCGACAAGGTTTCCAACGGCGACGAGCTTACGGCAGTAGGCAAGGTGTCGGGCACCTTTACGTCCTTTGCCCAGAATCCCGCCGGCACCACGAAGTTCTTTAACTTTACGTGGAACGGCAAGCAGCGCGACGAAGGTCGCAGCATTCTCTCCACCGACCAGGCCGCCATCGAGCAGACCATTGTTGCCAGAAAGGCCGAGCATAAGGACGTTAAGACCGATATGCTCATCAACGGCGACACCACCTCTGATCATGTGTATGAGGCCAAGAAGGGCGACACGCTGAAGTTTACCGCCCAGCTTGATGCAACGCCGATTCAGGACCAGATGAAGGCCATTGAGCAGAAGTACAACATTGATCCAAGTCGCTACGACCAGATCAGCATTCACGACCTTGGACCTGAGTGCACCTTCACCACAACCTTTACCGTTCCCGATGCGATGGCCGGCTACCTGACCGACAACGTTGCCGATTACAAGCTGACGGGCACGAACGCCTTCGACGTTACGAATGCAGTGCTTTCCAACGGTGGCAAGACGGTGACGCTGACCATGACGCTTAAGAGCGGGTACACCAACTACGCCGAGCTCCGCAAGGCAATCATCGATGAGACGCAGCCTAAGCTTGAGCTTGAACTTCCGGCGTATAAGGTTCCCGAGAGTGCCGCAACCGACACCAACTACTCGGTTTCCGGTACGGTTTCGGGTACGTTCCTGGCTCACGTGAATTTGGGCAACCACCAGAAGGACTTTGCCTTCACGTGGTCGGGCGTTCAGGATCCTGCCGGTAAGGACTCCATCCTTGCGGATGGCGACGAGACCATCCAGACAACCTATAAGGTAGCCGCAGATCCGACGACACCTGACAATCCGACCAACCCCGATCAGCCCAAGCCCAACAAGCCCGGAAAGAAACCTTCCAAGGGCAAGAAGTCCGCGGTTCCGTACATGGGTGATGCGGCGTCAATCGGTGGTATTGCAGCACTTGCAGCGAGCGGCCTTGCAGCTCTTTCGACGGCATTTGCAGTGAAGCGTCGTCGTCATAACGATTAAGCGAGAAGTTCTTCTCGTTGTGGTTGACTTTGTGTGTGTTGCGCGGTATAGTTCTTTCTCGCGCAACACGCGCTTCATAGTGCGGGGTGGAGCAGTCTGGTAGCTCGTCGGGCTCATAACCCGAAGGTCGTTGGTTCAAATCCAGCCCCCGCGACCAAAACATGTATGTCCCCCACCCGCGAAAGCGGGTGGGGGATTTTTTCTTGTTCAAGGCTTTAGCTTGTTGAGCGCGAGCAACGCGCGAAACATAAAACCGAGTCGTAATTAACCTGCGGAAGCGGTGCTTATATCCCCCCTCATTTCTGTTTTGAGATGCTTTGGGAGAATCAGTGTGCGAAGTTCTAGAAAATCTATTACTCAGATTCTTCTCATTTCGGTATTAATGAGAATGATATATT
>SKEH01000395.1_pt1 | contig 27567 bp, 21 predicted proteins | sample 4826571 | NCBI WGS metagenome assembly SKEH01 (sample SAMN11008814, study PRJNA524170) | human gut metagenome | biome: Human fecal sample; material: Feces; isolation source: fecal sample from pouch patient p29 | host: Homo sapiens | place: Israel: Tel-Aviv | collected 2016-09-14 | reverse complement strand
GAATAAATCTCTTTCTAGTAATGTTTTGCAACTCTACTATAACGGATTTATTCCTTTTTGTGTTTACACAACTTATTTTACACTACCAGCACGTCCGTACCCTAATACACTTAACCATAAAAATATAAGAATAAAGATCGCTGAAACAATCATCAAATAGCGTTTGACGTATCACATGTAATTTATCAGCCAATTGTTGTTGGGTTAAGTGCAGTTCTTTTCTTCTTTTTCGTAACACATTAGCAAATTGCAATTTAATAGTCCTCCTTAACTTTTAAGATAGCAGAAATCTCATGAATGTAACGCAATTACCATGTTACATTTATGATTATTCGATCTTAATCGAGAAAAAATTGGCTTTTAACGCCAATTGAGCTTAATTTGATGTTGTTTATTAGGGTCCGTCTGAAAACTTTATTTCAGACGGACCCTAATTATTTTCGACACAATAGTTAAATACGAAAAACACCTTTATGATATTTTTGCCAACTGGCAACTCTTTTCATCAAGGTGTTTTTCGTAAGTTATTAATTTTTAGTGGTTGACGTGTTTGTCGTGAAGGTCACGTTAATGACTTTAGCGGGTAACTTGTTAACGGTTCGAGCAGGGTTGCCGACCACTGTGGTTTTATCGGCCACGTTATTCAGGACAATTGCCCCTGCGCCAACTTTACTAAAGGCGCCGATCGTAATGGTGCCAAGCAATTGGGCGTTGGCACCAATGAATGCACCCTTTTTTACATAGGGATGTCGCCGACCTTCAACGGCCCTCCTGACACCCAGCGTCACGCCATGCAGGATAGTGACGTCATCTTCAATCATGGCAGTGGCACCGATCACAACGCCAATCCCGTGATCGATAAAAACGCGCTTACCGATTTTGGCTTCCGGCGAAATTGAAATCCCGGTTACTTTGGCGGCATGTTGACTTAGGAACCCGGCAATTGTATAAAGTCGATGAAAAGCCATAAAGTGAGCGATTCGGTACCAAAACAGAACCCGAATCCCCGGGTAGGTTAAGAGAACTTCTAAAAGACTGTGGGCTACCGGATCACGCTTGAGAATGGACCTTGCTGTCTGAAATATTTTTCTCGCTCCTCTTAAGCTCATTGAAGCCGCTTTCCAAATCGGCTAACAAATCCTTTTGATCTTCAACGCCGACTGAAAGGCGAATTAACTCGTCTTTGATGCCGTTTTTCAACCGAATGTCACGTGGAATTGAGCCGTGGGTCATCAAGGCCGGAATTTCGATCAAGCTTTCCAGTGCACCCAAACTCTCGGCCAATGTGATAACGTGCAGTTGTTCAACAAATTGTTTTGGATCCAGTCCGTCCTGTAATTCAAAGGAAATCATTGCGCCAAAGCCGTGCATTTGTTTTTTGGCGACTTCGTAATCAGGGTTGTTCGGATCGCCAGGGTAGTAAATTTTGCTGACAAGTGGCTGGTTTGATAGATAATTGAAGACGGCTTCGGCATTGGCCAAATGAGCACGCATTCGAAGAGACAACGTTTTAATCCCACGTTGCAATAGCCAACTTTCCTGAGGGGCCAAAATACCACCAATGGCATTTTGAAGGTAACCAATTTTTTCGGCCAATTGATCATCTTTAGTGACGACCAGCCCGGCAATGACGTCGCTGTGACCACCAAGATACTTGGAAGCACTGTGAAGAACAATATCCACTCCCTGTTCCAGCGGTCGCTGAACGTAAGGCGAGGAGAAAGTGTTGTCGATAATGCTTAAAATTTGGTGCAATTTGGCAATCTTGGCAACCGCTGCAATATCGGTTACTCGTAAAAGCGGGTTGGTTGGCGTTTCCAAGTAAATTGCTTTGGTATTTGGCGTAATCGCTTCTTCAACAGCGGCCAGGTCGCGGGTGTCAACCACGGTAAAGGTCATGCCAAAGCGTTTTAAAACGGCGTCAATCAATCGGAAGGTACCACCGTAGACATCATTGCCAATGACGAAATGGTCGCCGGCGGAGAACATTGAGAAGACTGTGTAGATTGCAGCTGAACCGGAAGCAAATGCAAACCCGGCTGTGCCGCCTTCCAACTCGGCAATTAGTTTTTCAACTGCTTCTCGAGTTGGGTTTCCAGAACGAGAATACTCATATTGATTTTCACCAATTTTTTGCTGATGAAAAGTTGATGCCATATAAATCGGCACCGAAACTGCTCCAGTTGCTTTATCTTCGCTAATACCACCATGAATTAATTTTGTATCAAATTCCATTTTAATAACCTCACTTTATTTTTAATCATAAATATTTTCACTCATGTAACGTTCACTGCTATCTGGAAAAATTGTGACAATGGTACTATTCTCGGGAAGTGCCTTGGCAACCTTTAAGCTGGCAGCCAAAGCAGCCCCGCTTGAACTGCCAATGAATAATCCCTGCTTCTTGGCAAGCTCCTTAACTTGATGAAAGGCGTCGGCATCGGCAATTGTTAACGTTTTGTCGATTTGAACATCTTTAAAAAATGGTGGGACAAATTCAACACCGATGCCTTCAGTCCGATGGGGATGGGCAGGCCCACCATTTAGAATTGAGCCTTCAGGTTCCACAACGATGGTTTGAGTCGCCGGATTATGCTCCTTTAAGTAACGAGCGACGCCTGCAAATGTCCCACCACTGCCCGCACCGGCAACAAAGGCGTCAATTGGGTCATTGAGGTCGTCAAGCAACTCTTGTGCCAGAGTGTGATAATAAGTATCAGGGTTGGCCGGATTTTTGAATTGCATTGGAACGAAACTGTTAGGAGTTTGATTGTGAAGCGCTTCTGCTTTTTCAATGGCGCCCTTGATGCCCTGATCACTGGGGGTGTTGATTATTTTTGCCCCTAAGGCTTTCATCAATTGTTGTTTTTCAAAACTGAACTTTTCCGGTACGACCAGAATGGTTGGTAAATGGTGTTGTTGAGCGGCAAGGGCAATCCCAATTCCGGTATTGCCGGCAGTAGGTTCGATAATTGTCGTTACACCTTCAGTTACCTGACCACGATTAATCGCATCTTGAATCATGTATTGGCCCAGGCGGTCTTTGATGCTGCCTCCTGGATTAAACATCTCCAGTTTGGCGTAAATGTGACTGTGATTTGGAATGTTGATTTGCAGATCAATCAGTGGCGTATGACCGATCAGTTCTGAAATGGAATGAATAAGCATAAATAAGATCCTTTCTAATCATTTGGAGCAGTGTTTAGCTAGCGGGATGCTATGGGAAATGGCCGCAATAGATAGAAAAAGGGCGCGAAATTCTGAAATCCAGAATTTTCGCGCCCTTAGTTCAACTCCAGCCAAGTGGACATTGAACTCTTTTTAGGTCATGATTTCCCAAAAAACGTCAATGCTAACAGGCCGAACATCGCCAAAAACGCGTTGTTCGACAGCAACAATTAATCGCATTAAACATTGATTGACTCATCATGACACCTCCGAAATTTTTATTGTGATTAATATACACAATTTCGAGACATCTGTCAATCATTTTTGAGCTAAAAAATAAAAAAGTCATGATAAATAGTTGAAACTTCTAGTAGCTTGAAAATATTTTTTCTCTGGTGTTATTTTCAAATTCTTTTTTGTGAATGTTTTAATTTGCTTTTGTTATATTAGTTATATTGTTGATAATATTGAATGTCATCTTATTCAGATAAGAGCGAGACATACTGCAAGCAAGAACATTGCGATATATATTTTTTTAATTTACATTATGAGGTTCATATTAAATGTATTGGAACAGAGGTTTCGAATTTAATGGTTAGCTCAATATTAGTTTTCTATTTTTTAGTTGTTTATCTTTTTCAGCTTTATTCTATCCCAGCTATATTAAATTATGAAGCCTAAACGCCAAGCGGTTCGCGTATAATAAACTAGTGAGTAATTTAAAAGTGGGGGAAGGACTGTTTTTATGTTGGAACTGTCGTTTGAAAAAGAAGTTGTTAAAACCTTAACGACTGGAAGCAATCAATGGGTGGAACGAAAAGACCGATATGGTACGACGCCGGATCAATTATGGGCTAATTTTCGTGATAAATTAAATAACAATAACTATGCTAAATTGCAGGGATACCCTTTAACTGATACCGAATTTAATCAAGTTAAACGGGCGATTGAGGTCCGGACACCTTACGAAGCAGCTAAGTTACTAGCCGCCGAAAATGGCATTGGCAAAGTGGAAGTTGAACGTGATGATGCTAAGCTGGGCACGGTGACGCTTGAGTTGTTTTGGAAAGTGGACGTTGCTGGTGGTAAATCTAGTTATGAAGTGGTGCGACAAGCAGTGCGACCACGGTTAGCTGGTACTCAAAATGTCGATCCTGATCGCCGTTTTGACGTAACCCTATTAATTAATGGGTTACCCTTAATTCAATTGGAACTAAAAAAAGCCACGGTCGAACTTAACCAGGCTTTTAATCAAATTGAAAAATACGCGCAGGAAGGTAAATATACGGGGATTTACTCGCTGTTGCAAATGTTTGTGATTATGACGCCGGATAGTACGGCGTATTTTGCGAATGCCGAACCGGATCATTTCAATAAAGCCTTTTTGTTCAATTGGCGAACGCGGGATAATCACCCCGTGGAAAACGGCTTAGCGTTTACGCGCCAAGTCCTTAATATTTCCATGGCCCACAAAATGGTCAGTGAATATACGGTCATCGACCAAGAACGTCAGAGCTTAATTCTCTTACGGCCTTATCAGATTTATGCGATTGAAGCCGTGATGCACCGGATTCATGACCATCAAGATGGCTTTGTTTGGCATACCACGGGTTCTGGTAAAACACTCACCTCATATAAAACCGCTAAATTAGCTGCGCAAGATCCTGGTGTCGATAAGGTCATCTTCTTAGTTGACCGGCGGGATTTAGACGAACAGACAACTAGCAACTTTAGTGCCTATGCCGCCAATGACGATATTGCCATTAACGAAGCCCAAAATACCGGTGATTTAATGCGTAAGTTGCAACAAAATGACGGTAAGGTCTTGGTTACCTCGATTCAAAAACTCCATCGGGCGGTCAAAAAAACGCAAGCCCAGTTGGCAACCGGTAAGCAATCCCGCTTTAGCAAGACTTTAAAGCAACGGGTGATCTTCTTTGTTGATGAAGCCCACCGGTCGCAATTTGGTAAGATGCAAAAGGAAATTCGTGACGCGTTTGTCAATAGTAATTGGTATGGTTACACCGGCACCCCCATCTTTAATGAAAATAAGAAACAGCTCAAGGGTGATCTAGCGGTCACGACTGAGGAGCTATTTGGTAAAGTCTGTCACGTTTATAACTTGCGAGATGCCTTAGAGGACCAAGCCGTGTTACCGTTTAACGTCGAACATGTAACAACAATTGGCAAAGATACGTTAATAACCCGGGCCCTCGAGAAAGAAACCCAGCGCGTCAAAGCACGTCGCGATAAGCAAGGCCGCCTGCTGAGTACAGCTGATGAAGCAAAAATTCAAGCCAAGATTCAAGCGATGTCAGTGAAGGACTTGGAAGAAACGTATTTAACTCCGGCTGACTTTGAGACCGATGAACATATTAATCAAGTTGTCCAATATATTTTACAAAAAGGCCCACGTAAAACCAGCTTGGGTCATGGCAACTACAATGCGATTTTAACCACCAGCTCCATTGAAATGGCGCAACGCTATTATCAAGCCTTTAAAGCCGCGAAAAAGACTACTCACAATCAGCTAGATCCTGATTGGCCCCGGATTGCGATTACTTATTCATTAAGTGAAAACGAAGATCAGAGTGCGCACAAACATGACCAAATGGCCACCATTTTAAAAGATTATAATCAGCAGTATCACACTAATTTTGATTTAGCCGATCTGAATCTCTATAACGAAGATGTCGCAAAACGGGCTGCCCGGCGTGAGGCGGTCTTTGCTCATTTGAAACCCGATCAAGAAATTAATTTAGTGATTGTGGTGCGGCGATTATTAACGGGATTTGATGCCCCTCGGCTAAATACGCTCTTTGTTGACCGCACCTTAGCCTATCAAGAACTTATTCAAGCCTACTCACGCACCAACCGGCTCCAAAACCGGGAATTAAAACAAGAAGGCCAAATTGTGACCTTTCGGGTGCCGGCAATCATGGAAGCGAATGAACGTGAAGCTTACAAGTTATATAGTGGCGAAGGCTCGTTTAATGTCATCATTCGTCCCACTTATCAGCAGGCCGTCTTAAAATTTCAAAAGGCTGTGGTGGATTTAAAAGCCATTGCTCCAACGCCGACGGCGGCCGATGACCTGAAAGGAACTACTGCCAAGGTACAGTTTGTGAAAGCCTTTCGCCAAGTGAATCAACAATTGAATTCCTTATCCATGTACAACGATTTCACTTGGGAGAACAGCGAAAAGACTTTTGGTATTGCTCAGCCTGAAGTAGAATCCTATACGGGTAAATATCTGCGGATTAAAGCGGCGGTTACTAACCAAGAGCCTGAGAAAGTCCCCGAAGAGTTGGCCGCTTTAGACTTTTCCTTAGCCGTTGGTTCAGTCGTCTTGGTGGATTATGATTATTTGACGCAATTAATTCAAGACTGGATTGATGAACAGCAACAGTACTCGACACCTGATCAAACCCAAGCACATATGACCGATTACCTGCAAAACAGTGCCAAAGTACAGGCTAGTTTGAATAAATTAGCGGAAACGCAACCGCAACAGGCTCAATTAATTCGCGAAGCCATGCCCTATATTGAGCAACAAATGCAACAGTCTCAGCAACAGAGTGACCCAAATCAAGCGCCAGTAGCGTTGAATGCTCGGGAGTTGGTGGCTGATTACGCCCAGAAACAATTGGTCAAAAAAACGACGACCTTTGCGCATACGTGGGGCTTAGATCAAGCAGCCCTATTGCGGGTGGCGCGTGAACACACCGTGGGTACCGATGAATGGCATCATGAACAAGAATTAACGCAGTCAGCGAATTTAGCAGCGGCCTTACAAGCTCAAACTGCCACTGGGCCGAAGATTCCAGCTATTTTGCCACTATACCGGATTAAGTCCCAGGCCGCTTGGCGGCAGTTTATTGAACACGATTTAGCAATTTATCTACAAAAATAAGTGAGGTTAAACAATGTCAGAAAAAACAATGCAAGCTAGTCAACTTGAAAGCGCCCTATGGAATGCGGCCGATGTCTTACGCGGGAAAATGGACGCCTCTGAATATAAAAACTATTTATTAGGGTTAATTTTTTATCGGTTCCTATCTGAGAAAACCTTGACGACCTTTAGTGAATGGGCAGGTGAAACCGAAAATGTCACCCAGAAATATGCCCAGTATATGGATCCTCAGTTTGAGTTGGAAGGCGTCTCAGTGCAGCCCAGTTTAGTTGAGTATTTGCAAAACACGCTCGGCTATTTAATTCAACCCCAGGCGTTGTACACCACCCTGATTGGCAAGATTCAAGCCCATACTTTTGCGTTAGATGATTTATCCCAGGCACTTCATGATCTGGAACAGTCGACGCAAAATCTGTCTTCAGCGCAAGACTTTTCGGGCTTGTTTGCCGATGTGGATTTAAGTAGTAATAAATTAGGCAGTTCTTTACAACAACGAAACCAAACTATTAGTGATACTATGTTAGCTTTAAATGCGATTGATCTTATCCATCATCAAGGCGACGTCCTAGGTGACGCCTATGAATACTTAATCGCGCAATTTGCCAGTGATTCTGGTAAGAAGGCGGGTGAATTTTATACCCCGCGGCAGGTGTCCGACATTATTGCCCAGATTGTGACTTATCAACGTAATGCAGGTGATAACCAAGTGCGGACTATCTATGATCCAGCAGTTGGTTCTGGTTCACTGCTGTTGAATGTGGGACAACATGTGCAAGATCCCAGTTTAGTGAGTTATCATGGTCAGGAATTAAACACGACGACCTTTAACCTAGCCCGAATGAATTTAATGTTGCATGGGGTGTCTTATGATGATATGCACTTACGCAACGGGGATACGTTAAGTAAAGATTGGCCCGTTGACGAACCTTACTTATTTGATGCGGTCGTCATGAACCCGCCCTACTCGGCACACTGGGATAACAGTGATAAACGCTTGTCTGATCCCCGTTTCCGCGACTATGGCGTCTTACCACCTAAATCTAAAGCCGACTTTGCCTTTCTGCTACACGGCTTTTATCATTTGCAGGAGCACGGAACTATGGGCATTGTCCTACCCCATGGCGTATTATTTCGGGGGGCTAAGGAGGGCAAAATCCGGCAAAAACTATTAATGGATAACCGGATTGATGCCATTATTGGGCTACCTGCCAACATCTTCCATTCTGCCACTATTCCGACGTTGATCATGATTTTAAAGAAACACAAAACTACCGACGATGTCTTATTTATTGATGCGTCCCGGGAATTTGAAAAGGGCAAAAATAAAAATAAGCTAACGGCAGCCAATATCAAAAAAATTGTGACGACTTATCAAAACCGGCAAGATGTCGATAAATATGCCCACGTGGCCTCACCGGCGGAAATCAAGGAGAATGACTACAACTTAAATATTCCGCGCTACGTTGATACGTTTGAACCGGAACCCGAGATTGATCTGGACCAAGTTAAAGCTGATCTGAAGCAACTGGACGAGGAAATCAGTCAGAATGAACAAGCCTTTAATGAATTAGCTAGCCAGTTAGTGGCCACCCACGTTAATGACCAGTCAAAACCGGAGGCCCACAAATGAAAGATAACCAAGCTAAATATCCGCAATTAAGATTTAAAGGTTTCACTGATCCTTGGGAAGAGCGTAAGTTGGGGGAGATATTTAACTATGAGCAACCAACAAAATATATTGTCAAATCTACAGAGTATGATGACAATTTTAATACTCCTGTTTTAACAGCAGGTAAGAGTTTCTTATTGGGCTATACAGATGAAATTAGCGGGATTAAAAATGCTACCGTAGATAATCCAGTTGTTATATTTGATGATTTTACAACTGGCTCTCATTATGTAGATTTCCCTTTTAAGATTAAGAGTTCCGCAATGAAATTACTTAGTTTGAATGATAATTCTGACAATTTCTATTTTATGTTTAATACATTGAAGAATATAAAATATGTACCTCAAAGTCATGAACGTCATTGGATTTCTAAATTTTCAGAATTTGAAATCTATAAACCTAGTCAGGAAGAACAACAAAAGATCGGTTCATTCTTCAAACAGTTAGATGCCACTATCGCTCTTCATCAGCGTAAGTTAGCTATGCTTAAGGAACTTAAACAGGGCTATTTACAGAAATTGTTCCCTAAAAATGGGGCCAAAGTTCCTGAATTGCGATTTGCAGGGTTTGCTGACGCTTGGGAACAGCGTAAGCTAATCGAAGTTGCTGATTATAGAAACGGAAAAGCTCATGAAAAAGATATTTCAGAAAATGGAGATTACATTGTAGTAAACTCAAAATTTGTTTCGACAAATGGAGCAGTAAAGAAATTTTCTGATGAATTAATAGCACCTTTAAAAAAAGGTGAACTGGCTTTTGTGTTGAGTGACGTTCCAAATGGTCGTGCTATTGCGAGAACCTTTTTGATTGATGAAGATAACAAATACAGCTTAAATCAACGTATTGCTGGAATTACTCCACACTCAGACACCAATTCGTATTTTCTTCATTCGTTGATGAATCGACATCACTATTTTTTGCGTTTTGACGATGGAGCAGGCCAAACGAACTTATCAAAAAAAGAAGTTGAAAATTGGACTGAACTGTATCCAAGCATAGAGGAACAAGACAAAATCGGCTCTTTCTTCAAACAATTAGACAACACTATCACTCTTCATCAGCGTAAGTTAGATTTGTTGAAAGAACAGAAAAAAGGCTTTTTACAAAAGATGGTTTTGTTGCAAAGTTTCCTCTCAGATCCATTATAGGGTAAATTGAGTTTAATAGGAACTAGGAGGAGTAATGAAGATGAACCATTTTAAAGGCAAACAATTTCAGAAAGATGTGATTATTGTCGCTGTAGGCTACTATCTTCGGTACAACCTGAGTTATCGTGACGTCCAAGAAATTCTATACAACCGTGGTATTAACGTGTCTCACACCACTGTCTATCGTTGGGTACAGGAATATGGGAAACTACTTTACAACATTTGGAAGAGGAAAAACAAACAGTCCATTTATTCGTGGAAAATGGACGAGACCTATATTAAAATCAAAGGAAAATGGCATTATCTTTATCGCTCCATTGATGCAGATGGTCTCACTCTGGATACATGGTTACGGAAAAAGCGAGATACACAAGCAGCTTACGCCTTTCTCAAGAGATTAGTTAAACAGTTCGATGAACCAAGGGTTCTGGTGACCGATAAAGCTCCCTCTATTGCCAGTGTCTTCAAAAAATTACAGGCACACGGGTTTTACCAGCGAACAGAACATCGCACGGTGAAATATCTAAATAACCTCATTGAACAAGATCATCGTCCCATCAAGAGACGAAACAAATTTTATCGAAGCTTACGAACAGCCTCAACCACGATTAAAGGCATGGAAGCCATTCGAGGATTATATAAGAAGAACCGAAAAGAAGGCACTCTCTTCGGGTTTTCAGTCTGCACGGAAATGAAGATATTATTAGGAATACCTGCATAAACTATAGCTAGTGTTAGACTAGTATTGTTCATTTTGGAACTTTGCAACAGAACCCTCTATAATCTCTACAGTAGTTTTACCCACTACAGAAATTATAGAGCCATATAATAAAGGAGCTAGGCGAGGACAACTAAAAAAGCACCTTGCTGGTGCTAGTTTCTTGCCTGCTAAACTCGTAAATTGATTGATACCCTAACGGGTATTTTTTGCTTTCCTTTTTGCTAACTTTTGGGGTAAGCAAACGGCAACTTATGGGGGTATGAATTACTAAAATAGCTCACAAAATCGCTTTGTTATCACTCTAATACAATCCTGTGGAAAAGGTCTAGGTATTCATTTGAGAAAAAGCTATAAATATGATAAACTAGAAGGCGGTTTTCTTTAGGGAAACCTTAGAAAAGTTGAGGTAAAGACATGATAAACATGATAATTTTAGTTGTCTTTGCACTCATTGGTTTAGTCGTTGGATATTTAGCAATTTCTATCAAACTTAGCAAAGCTAAGGAACAAGCAGAAACTATCTTGCTAAAGGCAGAACAAGACGCTGTGAATCTTCGTAGTCAGGCAGAACATGATGCAGATCATCTACGTGTAACTGCTGAACGCGAAAGTAAGGCTCAACGTAAAGAGCTCTTGTTAGAGGCAAAAGAGAAAGCTAGAAAATATCGAGAAGATATTGAAGAAGAATTCAAATCTGAACGTCAAGAGCTTAAACAAATGGAGAATCGTTTAACAGAACGTGCAACCAGCCTTGATCGTAAGGATGAAAATCTATCAAGTAAAGAACTCGCCCTCGAGAAAAAAGAGCAGAGTCTTGCTGACAAATCTAAACATCTTAATGAGCGTGAAGAGAATGTGGCTCAGTTGGAGGCTGAGAAGCAAGCTGAACTTGAACGTATTGGTCAAATGACCATTGCAGAGGCGCGTGAGGTAATCTTAACAGAGACTGAAAATAATCTTACTCATGAGATTGCAACACGTATCAAAGATGCAGAAGCACAGATCAAAGATACTGTTGATAAGAAGGCCAAAAACTTGTTGGCGCAAGCTATGCAACGTTTGTCTGGGGACTATGTTACTGAACAAACCGTAACCACTGTTCACCTCCCAGATGATAATATGAAAGGTCGTATCATTGGTCGTGAGGGGCGTAACATTCGTACCCTTGAAAGCTTAACAGGTATTGATGTTATCATCGATGATACTCCAGAAGTGGTTGTTCTTTCTGGTTTTGATCCAATCCGTCGTGAGATTGCTCGCATGACTCTCGAAGCCTTGATTAAGGATGGACGTATCCATCCAGCTCGTATTGAGGAGTTGGTTGAGAAGAGTCGTAAGGAAATGGATAACCGTATCCGCGAATATGGTGAAGAGGCAGCTTACGAAATTGGGGCTATGAATCTCCACCCTGACCTAATCAAGATTATGGGACGATTGCAGTTCCGTACTTCATATGGTCAAAACGTACTTCGTCACTCAGTTGAAGTTGGTAAACTAGCAGGTATTATGGCCAGTGAATTGGGTGAGAATGTGGCTCTAGCTCGTCGTGCTGGTTTTCTTCATGATATGGGGAAAGCTATTGACAAAGAGGTCGAAGGTAGTCACGTTGAGATTGGTACTGAGTTTGCACGTAAGTATAAAGAGCATCCAGTCGTGGTTAATGCCATTGCCAGCCACCATGGAGATGTGGAACCTGAGAGTGTGATTGCAGTTATTGTAGCTGCAGCAGATGCTTTGAGTTCGGCTCGCCCAGGAGCTCGTAATGAATCCGTTGAGAATTATGTCAAACGCCTTCGTGATTTGGAAGAGATTGCATCAAGCTTTGACGGTGTTCAAACAAGCTTCGCCCTTCAAGCTGGTCGTGAAATTCGTATTATGGTTCATCCAAATAAAATCTCAGATGATGAAGTTACGATCTTGTCTCACAAGATACGTGAACAAATTGAGAAAAACTTGGATTACCCAGGAAATATTAAGGTTACAGTCATTCGTGAATTCCGTGCGGTTGACTATGCCAAATAAGAGGCTCTTTGTCAACTGTAGTGGGTGGCAAAGTTAAGCTCTAGCGAGAACAAATGATGTTCTCGCTTTTTTGCTGTTCAAAGCGATGTAAATACGTTTTTTAAAGTTGTTAGAGTTGTTTTAAATGAGTGATTGAGTTGAGGTAAAGCTTCCTGAATTAATCCAAAAAATTGTCGTGTTTAAAAATCTTGTCTAAACACTCTTTAGGTGTTAAGGTTTCCCTGAAAGTCCTCGAATAAAAGGCGTCAAGTAATAGTTTTCGACTATCCTTTTGAATGAGTTTCCAGTAATATTTTAGAACACGATATTCAAGAGACTTCTTCTCAAATTATTTCATTATTTGAATGCGTGTCTGTTTTAGCGTTCTGTTCATATGTTGGACAATGTGAAAACGGTCAAGAACAATTTTAGAATTGGGAAAAATAGTTTTGATTAAAGGGATGTAATTACCAGACATATCGATAGTAACAATTTTCACCCCTTCTCGAGCTTCTTTAGAGTATTTGAAAAAGTGACTACGAATGGTTGTTTGTCGTCTGTTATCAAGAATAGTGATAATTTTCTTAGTCTCATAATCCTGAGCAATAAAGGCTAGCTTTCCCTTTTGATAAGAGAATTCATCCCAAGACAGTACTTCAGGTAAGGTAGAATGGTCATCCTTGAACTGAAATTGTTTAAGCTTACGATACACAGTTGAGGTCGAGATGGCAAGTTTTTCAGTGATGTGCGTCAAAGCTTCTCGATTAAGCAAGAGTTGAGCTGTTTTCTGCTTCACTAATTCAGAGATTTGACAGTTCTTCTGAACAAGGGAGGTCTCAGAAACCGTCACTTTATGGCAGTCTTTACATTGAAATCTTCTCTTCTTCAAACGAATAAGACTAGGGAGTCCACCAATCTCAATAAAAGGAATCTTATAAGGCTTTTAAAAGTCGTATTTGATTTGTTTTCCTTGACAATGACAACACTTAGGAGGAGTGTAATCAAGTGTAGCTTGAACCTCAATATGTGTCTCGTGTTGAAAAACTTTAGTTAAAGTGATATTTTTGTCTTTAATTCCGATTAATTCTGTAGTATGATAGAATTGTCTTATATAATTCTTTCTATTTATGGTTTCGTCGCTTTAAATTTTAAGTCAGATGGGACTTTTTGTATACTCAAAAGCTCCATAACTTCTTAGCAGGTTTTACCCACTACAGAAATTATAGAGCCAAATAAGCTAAGAAAGCCGAAAGGCTTTTTTTATTTTGTAGTAAAAGTGAAAAGATTTACCCTGTTAAAAATATATGAACTTTCTTATCAAATTGCTTCATTTTGATAGGTTAGCGTTTTATAATGAAATATTTTGATTTTTTTTGAGGTTTTTTATTGACAGCTATTAGAAATTTAGTATAATAGATTTTGTAAACGATTACAGAAGGAGAGATTATGCTAAAGTCTGAACGTAAGCAGATTATCTTGTCTCAGTTGAAACAAGATGGTTTTGTCACTTTGGAAAACCTGACAGTTTTATTAAGTGATACGTCTGAGTCGACAATTCGTCGTGACTTGGATGAGTTAGCGGCAGATGGCAAACTTAAACGTGTTCATGGTGGTGCTGAAAGTATTCATGGTCTAAAGGAAGAAATTGCCAATAGCCAAAAAGCTATCAGAAATGTTCAAGAAAAGGCTCAATTAGCTGGCTATGCTGCCGATTTGATTAAGGAAGGTGATGTCGTTTTTCTTGAGGCTAGTACAACGAATGAACTTTTGATTCCACATTTGAGCAATCGTCAGGTGACGGTTGTGACTAATTCTATCCATCATGCTGTTAAGCTGGTAGATCTCGGTATTAGTACTAGGATTATTGGTGGTAAGGTTAAACATTCAACAGATGCCTCTATTGGAAGTACAGCTCTGGAACAAATCAGACAACTGAATTTTGATTGTGCTTTCATTGGTGCTAATGGAGTTGATGCCAATTATTTCACAACGCCAGATATGGAAGAGGCGGTTATTAAACGAACAGTGATAGCTAATGCGCAAAAAGCCTATGTTCTAGCTGATGCCTCTAAACTTGGTCAGATTACCTATGCTAAGGTAGCCGAGGTTGAGAAAGTAACCATAATCACAAATGCTTCGGAAGAAGGGCTCCTTAAATAATTAAAAGAGAAAACGAGGGTTATTGAAGTATGATTTATACTGTAACACTAAACCCATCAATCGACTTCATTGTTCGTATCGACAAGGTAGAGATTGGTGAAGTTAACCGTATGGAGAGTGATGATAAATTCGCTGGCGGTAAGGGTATTAATGACAGCCGTATTCTACAACGTTTAGGAATTGACAATACTGCTACGGGCTTCATTGGTGGTTTTACAGGACGTTTTGTTACAGATAGTTTGGATGCTGAAGGTATTAAAACTAAGTTTGTAGCTGTCGACCAAGATACACGTATCAATGTTAAAATCAAGGCTGACCAAGAAACTGAAATTAACGGTACTGGACCTGTCATCAATGATTATCAGTTAGCTGAGCTTGAAGCTATCCTTTCAAGTGTAAGTGCTGATGATGTGGTTGTTTTTGCTGGATCTGCACCAAGCAATCTTGGAAACAAGGTCTATAACAAATTGATTCCACTGGTTCGTGAAACTGGGGCACAGGTGGTTTGTGACTTTGAAGGACAAACCTTGCTTGATTCATTGGTCTACCAACCGCTCTTGGTTAAGCCAAATAACCATGAACTTGAAGCCATTTTCAATGTTAAACTTAATGGTTTGGCTGATGTTGAAAAATATGCGCGTGAAATTCTTGCTAAGGGGGCACAAAACGTTATTATTTCAATGGCGGGTGATGGAGCTCTGCTTGTCACACCAGAGGCTGCATACTTTGCCAAACCAATCAAGGGAAAAGTGAAGAACTCTGTTGGTGCAGGTGACTCAATGGTTGCTGGTTTCACTGGTGAATTTGTCAAATCAGGGGACCCAATTGAGGCTCTCAAGTGGGGGGTAGCATGTGGAACATCTACAGCTTTCTCAGATGATTTGGCGACAATTGAATTTATTAAAGAAACATATAATAAAGTAGAGGTAGAAAAACTATGAAAATTTAGGACTTACTGAACAAAAAAGTCATGTTGCTTGACCTTCAAGCAACTACAAAGGAAGCTGCTATTGATGAAATGATTAACAGCTTGGTTGATAATGGTGTCGTGACTGACTTTGATGTTTTCAAATCAGGTATTATGGCTCGTGAAGCACAAACATCAACTGGTTTGGGTGATGGAATTGCTATGCCACACAGTAAAAATGCTGCAGTAAAAGAAGCAACTGTACTTTTTGCTAAATCTAATAAAGGTGTGGATTACGAATCATTTGATGGTCAACCTACCAACCTCTTCTTTATGATTGCAGTTCCAGAGGGGGCAAATGACATTCACTTGGCTGCACTTGCTGAATTGTCAAAATACCTCATGCAAGATGATTTTGCAGACCGCTTGCGTCAGGTAACATCTGCGGATAAAGTGATTGAAGCGTTTAATATTGGCGAAGAAGAAGCGCAAGCTGAGGAAGTTAAGAAAGCACAAGCTGTTAAAGAAGCAGCTTCAAGCGACAAACCACTTATTGTAGCAGTAACAGGCTTGTACGACCGGTATTGCTCACACTTACATGGCTGAAGAATCATTGATTAAAACAGGTGAAAAAATGAGTGTTAATGTTCGTGTTGAAACTAACGGTGCCTCAGGTGTTGGAACACCATTGACCGCTGAAGAAATCAACAAGGCTGTTGGTGTTATCATTGCAACGGACAAGGCAGTTGAAACAGCACGCTTTAATGGTAAGAAATTGACTTCTAAACCAGTTGCTGCAGCTATTCGTCAACCTCAAGAATTAATCCAAAACATCTTGGACGGTAAAGCTGAAGTTTTCCACGCTGAAAATGCCGGAGCTGCTCAAGAATCAACAGAGAAATTGAGCCTCGGTGGTGCCTTCTATAAACACTTAATGAGTGGGGTATCACAAATGCTTCCATTCGTTATCGGTGGTGGTATCATGATTGCGCTTGCCTTCTTGCTTGACCAAATCATGGGTGTTCCTAAAGATCAATTGTCACAACTTGGTTCTTACCACGAAATTGCTGCTCAATTCAAAGCAATTGGTGGCGCTGCCTTTGGCTTTATGCTTCCAGTGCTTGCAGGTTACATTGCTTACTCTATCGCTGAGAAACCAGGTTTGGTTTCAGGTTTCGTAGCTGGTGCTATCGCTTCAAGTGGTGCTGCCTTTGGTGGAGTTCCGTTTGCTGCAGGTGGTAAAGCAACCCTTTCACTTGCCGGTGTATCTTCAGGTTTCCTTGGAGCTCTTGTTGGTGGTTTCCTTGCAGGTGGTGTTATCCTTGTTCTTCGCAAACTCTTGGCAGGTATTCCACGTGCTCTGGAAGGAATCCGATCTATCTTGCTCTTACCACTTATTGGTGTATTTGCTACAGGTTTCTTGATGTTAGCAGTCAATATCCCAATGGCAGCAATTAATACTGGTCTTAATAACTTCTTGTCAAGCTTGTCAGGAAGCTCAGCAGTTCTCCTTGGTCTCCTTGTTGGAGGTATGATGGCAGTTGATATGGGTGGACCAGTCAACAAAGCAGCTTACGTCTTTGGTACAGGTACTCTTGCTGCATCAGTCACTTCAGGTGGTTCCGTTGTTATGGCTGCAGTTATGACCGCTGGTATGGTTCCTCCATCGGCAGTCTTTGTAGCAACACTCTTGTTTAAAGATAAATTTACTGAAGAAGAACGCAACTCTGGTTTGACAAACATCGTTATGGGACTCTCATTCATCACTGAAGGTGCGATTCCATTTGGTGCAGCTGACCCAGCACGCGCTATCCCAAGCTTTATCGTCGGTTCAGCCCTTACAGGTGCTCTTGTAGGTATGGCAGGAATCAAATTGATGGCACCACACGGAGGTATCTTCGTTATTGCCCTCACATCAAATGCTCTTCTCTACCTTATCTTCATCTTGATTGGTGCTGTGGTATCAGGTATCCTCTTCGGATTCCTTCGCAAACCACTTGATAAATAAGATTTGACAGAACAATCTCGTTGTGACGGGATTGTTTTTTGTGTCGTAGCAGATTTTTGTCAGGGTACCTATTTTATGATAAAATTTAGGCAGAAATGGCTTATCTAGTAGCTAATACGCTGTATAAAGAAACATAAGAGGTAAAATATGGTAAAAGAATACGATTATATTGTCATTGGTGGTGGTTCTGGTGGTATTGCCAGTGCCAATCGTGCTGCTATGCATGGTGCTAAGGTTATTCTCTTTGAAGGGAAAGAGGTCGGTGGTACCTGTGTCAATGTAGGTTGTGTGCCTAAAAAGGTCATGTGGTATGGTGCTCAGGTTGCTGAGACTCTTCACCGTTATGCGGGCGAGTATGGCTTTGATGTGACGATTAATAACTTTGATTTTGCGACGCTTAAGGCCAATCGTCAGGCTTATATCGATCGTATCCATGGTTCTTTTGAGCGCGGTTTTGATAGCAATGGTGTTGAACGTGTCTATGAGTATGCAAGATTTGTTGACCCTCATACGGTTGAAGTAGCGGGCGAGCTTTATACAGCACCACATATCCTAATTGCAACAGGTGGTCATCCCCTTTATCCAAATATTCCAGGCAGTGAATACGGAATTACCTCAGATGGTTTCTTTGAGCTAGATGAGGTGCCAAAACGTACAGCTGTTATTGGTGCTGGCTATATCGCAGTCGAAGTTGCCGGCGTTCTCAATGCTCTTGGCAGTGATACTCACCTATTTGTTCGTAAGGATCGCCCATTGCGTACCTTTGATAAAGACATTATCGATGTTTTAGTTGATGAGATGGCTAAGTCTGGCCCTACACTTCATATGCATGCTAATGCAACAGAGGTAGTGAAAAATGCAGACGATTCTCTGACTATTAGCTTTGACAATGAAGAAACTATTACAGTTGATTGCCTTATCTGGGCTGTCGGACGTGCAGCGAATACTTCTGGCTTTGGTCTTGAAAAGACAGGCGTTGAGTTGACTGAACGAGGTAACATTTATTCAGACGAGTTTGAAAACACATCTGTTCCTGGTATCTATGCTCTTGGAGATGTGACTGGTAAACTTGATTTGACTCCAGTTGCAGTGAAGGCTGGTCGACAATTGTCAGAGCGACTTTTCAATAATAAAGTTGATGCTAAGCTTGATTACACAGATGCAGCTACTGTGGTCTTTAGTCATCCGGCCATTGGTGCTATTGGGTTGACTGAGGAAAAGGCAATTGCTAAATATGGTGCAGAGAATATCAAGGTCTATAAATCTAGTTTCACTCCAATGTATACGGCTCTTGGGGATAATCGTCAGCTGTCAACCATGAAATTAGTAACGCTAGGTGAGGATGAAAAAATCATCGGTCTTCACGGTATTGGGTATGGTGTCGATGAGATGATTCAAGGATTCTCTGTGGCTATTAAGATGGGAGCAACTAAGGCTGATTTTGATAATACGGTTGCCATTCATCCAACCGGTTCAGAAGAGTTTGTAACAATGAGATAAATAGGTGAAGTCTGTCTACTTAAATGGATAGACTTTTTTGTGGCTAAATGGTAACCTATATCTTTTGTGTCACTTTGGCTTGTCTTAACGAAAAAAGGCCTTTAGGCCTTTTTTTCATTGATTAGGTAGTTCCTGACTTCTGAAATAAAGTAAAGGGATCCAGTGACGACAAATAAATTATCAGAATTTGCAGACTCAGATTGGGTTAACCAGTCTCTGTAGTCAGTTGAGCGTTCTAAGTGTTGAGGGTAATCATCCAAGGGCAGTGCCTCAAAGAAATTGAAGGAGGTTACTGTTATATGATACTCTTTAAGCTCATCAAGTAAGTCAGTCAAAGGTTTTCGTCGAAGTCCTGCAAAGAGGATGTGAATTCGACGGTTGGCAAAGTTATCTTTTAATACCTGTTTTAGGCTGGCAATTCCTTGAGGATTATGGGCACCATCTAGGTAAATGTTGTTTCCAATCCACTCACTACGACCAGGCCAGTGTGTGTCACAAATACCATCTTGAATGCTTTGATTGGTAATCTTAGGAAATCTTTGAGTTAAGAGATGGGCAGCAGTGACAGCTAGGCCAGTATTATTTTCCTGATGTTTTCCTAGCATGGGGAGATTAAGATTTGGGCTCTCCCAATCACTATAAATAACTCGAAGAGTTTGATTGTCTGTGGAAAGAAGCTGGATTTCTCGATCAATGTTTGCTATAGGAGCCTGAAGTTCCTGGGATTTTTGTTTGAAGAGATGTGAAACTTCTTCAGAAACGCGACCGAGTAATATAGGAGTGTTTTCTCGCATGACGCCCGCTTTATGTCTAGCAATATCTATTAGGCTATCGCCCAAAGTTTCAGTGTGATCAAAGCTAATTGAAGTGCAGATGACAAGCTCCGGCGAAAGCACATTGGTTGAATCAAGCTGTCCCCCAATCCCTGCTTCAATGATAGCAATATCAACCTGTTTAAGGTCGAAGTAGAGAAACATGAGTAAGGTGACCAATTCGAATTCCGTTGGTCGACCCAAATCAGTGTTATTTTCTAAATCATTGAGAAGAACTCGAGCTTTCTCAACAATGTTAATCAGATCCTTGTCTGGAATCTCTGTGCCGTTGATACTAATACGTTCGTTAAAGCGAGTAATATAAGGGGAGGTAAAGGTCCCGACCTGATAGCCTGATTTTGTTAGGATATTTTGTAGGTAGCTAGTCGTTGAGCCTTTACCATTGGTTCCGACAATATGGACTGTTGGATAGTGCATTTGAGGATTTCCAGCTTGTTTCAGGAGCCAGCGCATACGTTTAAGTTGGGGGCGACGTCCATTGCCTTTGAAGGAGTGGATGAAATTTAGAGTTTCTGTATAGTTCATAGGATTATAGAAAAAAGTCAGGGGTTTCCTAACCTTTTCTTTGTTTTAGTTGGAAACAGCGCCACCAGTTGTGGCGTCACCAGTTGTCGTATTGCCAGTTGTATTGCCACCAGTTGTATTTCCACCAGTTGTTTTGTCTGCAGTGGCTGCGGATGAAGAAGTAGTTGTATTTCCACCAGTTGTTTTATCTGCAGTGGCTACGGATGAAGAAGTAGTTGTATTTCCACCAGTTGTTGTATCTGCTGATGAAGAATAGGTGTTATTACCAGCTTGGCTGCTTGTCTCTGTTTCTGAGTCAGTTGCATTGCCATGGCTAGATGAGGCGACATTTGATTCTTGGGTCTTATTGTTGCCTTCTTTAATGACCATAGTTGACTGATTGGATGATGAATCAGAAGTGTCCTTTTTTTTAGATGATGTGAAATTCATAATAGTGATGGAAGCGACAATGATTGACAAGATTGTCCCGATAACAGTGAGTACTTTTTGGAAGACAGTGAAGCCTTTTGTAACGTGTTTGGTCACCTTTGGTGCAGATTTTTTTTCTTCTTTTGATGAATGGTTACGACGTGAGTAATTTTCAGACATGATTCTCTCCTTAAAAATATTTCGTACTCTCTATTATATGATTTTCTCTCAAAAAATGCTAAAAAAATTATGCTATAATAGGGAGTAACTATTATTTGAGGAAAAAACATGATTTATTTTGATAATTCAGCCACAACCATGCCCTATCCAGAGGCACTTAGAACCTATCAGGAAGTGTCCACGAAAATTTTTGGGAATCCATCCAGTTTACACCAATTAGGAACATCTGCGACACGTATTTTGGAGGCTTCTCGTAAGCAAGTTGCGGACCTCATTGGAAAATCAGCCGATGAGATTTTCTTTACGTCTGGTGGAACCGAAGGAGACAATTGGGTTATCAAGGGTGTGGCCTTCGAAAAAGAGCCTTATGGCAAACATATCATCGTTTCCGATATTGAACACCCTGCGGTAAAAGAATCTGCTAAATGGCTTTCAGAGCATGGTTTTGAAGTGTCCTATATACCCGTTAATGCACAAGGTTTCGTAGATGTGGAAGCTCTTGCTGGACTATTACGCCCTGACACTATCTTGGTTTCGGTTATGGCCGTTAATAACGAAATCGGCTCAATCCAACCCATCCAAGAAATTTCAGCTCTTCTAGCTAATGAGCCTACCATATCTTTCCATGTGGATGCAGTTCAGGCTATTGGGAAGATTCCTGTATCAGCTTATTTAACAGACCGTGTTGACTTTGCAACTTTTTCTGGTCATAAGTTTCATGCCGTTCGAGGTGTCGGTTTTGTCTACAAGAAAGCTGGCAAAAAGATTACGCCGTTCTTAACAGGTGGTGGTCAAGAAAAAGACCTTCGTTCAACGACTGAAAATGTAGCAGGGATTGCGAGTATGGCTAAGGCCTTGCGCTTAGTCACTGATAAAGAGGAATTTTCTCTTCCCAAAATTGCTAAGATGAAAAAGATTATCTTTGATGAATTGGCTAAGTATGAGGACATTACTATTTTCTCAGGCGAGGGTGAAGACTTTGCTCCTAATATTTTGACCTTTGGAATTAAGGGAGTTCGTGGTGAGGTGGTTGTCCATGCTTTTGAAGAGCATCAAATCTATATTTCAACGACCTCGGCATGTTCATCCAAGGCAGGTAAGCCAGCGGGGACCCTCATTTCTATGGGTATTCCAACCAAGTTAGCCCAAACGGCTGTTCGTATTAGTCTTGATGATGATAATGATATGGGACAAGTAGAACAGTTTCTCACGATTTTCAAGCAGGTCTATGCTAAGACGCAAAAAGTAAGATAGCAAGATTTAATCGATAAAAAAAGAAAACTAAATTCAAGTATAAAAGGAAAAGGAATGGCATTAACGTATTCAGAAATTATGGTTCGCTACGGTGAATTGTCAACTAAGGGCAAAAACCGTATGCGTTTTATCAATAAACTTAGAAATAACATCAAAGATGTGTTATCTATCTATCCAGAAGTTAAAGTGACTTTTGATCGAGACCGTGGACACATCTATCTCAATGGCACAGACTACGAACCAGTCGCAGAGTCTTTGAAGCAGATTTTCGGGATTCAGGCCTTTAGCCCTGTTTACAAATTTGAAAAAGATGTCGAAGTATTGAAAAAAGCTGTTCAAGACATTATGACTGGCCTCTATCGTGACGGCCTTACCTTTAAGGTGACTGCCAAACGTAGTGATCACGACTTTGTTTTAGATAGTCGCGAGCTCAACCTTACTTTAGGAAATGCTGTAATTGATGCATTTCCTGACATTAAGGCACAGATGAAGGGGCCAGATGTTAATCTGAAGGTAGAAATTCGTGCTGAGGCCGCTTATATTTCTCATGAAGAAATTAAGGGAGCAGGTGGATTACCTGTAGGGACTGCTGGTAAAGGAATGCTTATGCTTTCAGGTGGGATTGATTCGCCTGTTGCAGGTTATTTAGCCCTTAAACGTGGTGTGGATATCGAGGCTGTTCACTTTGCAAGCCCACCTTATACAAGTCCAGGTGCACTTAAAAAGGCTCAAGATTTGACCCGTAAGTTGACCAAGTTTGGTGGTAATATTCAGTTCATAGAAGTACCATTTACTGAGATTCAAGAGGAAATCAAAGAAAAAGCACCAGAGGCTTATTTGATGACCCTGACACGTCGCTTTATGATGCGTATTACAGACCGAATTCGTGAAGAACGCTGTGGTCTCGTGATCATCAATGGTGAGAGTCTTGGACAGGTTGCCAGTCAGACTATGGAGTCTATGCAGGCTATCAATGCTGTAACCTGCACGCCCGTGATTCGCCCAGTTGTTACTATGGACAAGTTGGAAATCATTGATTTGGCACAAAAAATCGACACATTTGATATCTCCATCCAACCTTTTGAGGATTGCTGTACCATTTTTGCACCTGACCGTCCAAAAACTAATCCAAAAATCAAGAACGTTGAACGATATGAAGGTCGTATGGATGTTGAAAGCTTAGTTGAACGTGCGGTTGCAGGAATCATGGTGACTGAAATCACACCTATTGAAGAAGCGCAAGACGAAGTGGATACACTTATTGAAGACTTACTTTAGTCTAAGAGTATATAGAGACAGTTTGTTATCGCCCAGGTATCATTAGAGTTAGCTATATCGAAAAAGAAATGTCGATGTTGAACTTTTACCTAGAAAGGAAACTGCATGACTGTTTATAACATCAATTTAGGAATCGGTTGGGCATCAAGTGGTGTTGAGTATGCCCAGGCCTACCGTTCTACAATTTTCAAAAACACAGGTATTAAGGCTAAGTTTGTCTTTATGGATATGTTCTTGCAGGACAATCTTTCTGATTTGGCCCGTAACATGGGATTTTCAGATGAAGATATCATCTGGCTTTACAGCTATTTTACAGACCTTAAGATTGCCCCAACGACCTATACTGTCAAGGATTTGGAAAAGGAAATTCCTTATGACATTACGCGTCGTGAGATTAATGGCAAAGTGGTTAAACTCTTTTGTACCAAGGAAGATATTTTTTACGCCGCTTATTTGCGTAAAGAGGGTGAAGATATTGTCCATCGTGTGGAAAAAGTATCGCGTGGTTGCCTAATTCGTAAAGACTTTTATTCATATACTAAGATGTTTACAGAGTACTACACACCGGTAGATAATAAGGCCCACCTCTATCAACGCCGTTTCTTCAATGAAGATGGCAGTATTGCTTACGATGAAATTGTTGATGGTAAGGATAGTGTCTTCCGTTTCCCAGATAAGATTCTGTCTTCCAAGCAGGAGTTTATTGCCTACTTTATGTCTCAACTAGGTCTAACCGATCAAGACATTGTCATTTTGGACCGTGCAACTGGTACAGGACAGGCTGTTTTCCGTAATACTAAACCAGCTAAGCTTGGAGTTGTTGTCCATGCAGAGCACTTTAGTGAAAATGCTGTGACAGACAAGACTATTCTTTGGAATAACTTCTATGAGTACCAATTCAGCAATGCAGATAAGGTTGATTTCTTCATCACAGCGACAGAGTGTCAACGTAGCATTATGCTAGATCAGTTCAACAAATATACACCATTTAAACCTCATATCGTAACGATTCCTGTGGGAAGTGTGGATAAACTGAGAGAGCCTGAAGGAGAGCGTAAACCATTCTCAATCATCACAGCTTCACGTTTGGCCAATGAAAAGCACGTGGATTGGCTGGTTAAGGCTGTTGTCAAGGCTAAAGAAAGTCTGCCACAAGTTAACTTTGATATCTTTGGTACAGGTGCTGAAGAAGCCAAGCTTAAGGCAATCATCGAGGAAAATCAAGCTCAGGATTACATCCATCTCAAGGGTCACCAGGATTTAATAGAAGTCTACAAGGATTACGAACTTTACCTATCAGGTTCTAAGAGTGAAGGTTTTGGCTTGACACTCCTAGAAGCTGTTGGTTCGGGCCTTGGTATGATTGGTTTTGATGTCCGTTATGGAAACCAAACGTTTATCAAGGATAATGAAAATGGTTACTTAATCCCTCGATTTGAAAAAGATGATGAGCCTGCTATTGTAGCAGCCTTGGCAGAGAAAATTGTAGCTTTCTTCAATCGTTCAGATTTAGATCATATTCATCAAGTCTCTTATGATATCGCTAAAGGCTTTTTGACAGAGGAAATCGAGCAGAAGTGGCTTAACTTAGTAAGGGAGATGACTGATCATGATTAATTTATTTGAAGACTATAGTCAAGGTAGTTGGGATCTCCATTACTCGCTGATTGTCGCTGGCTATGTGAATACAACAGTTTGTCTTTCAGATAATGGCTTTCTACCTAGCGATGTGACCTCACCTTACCTTTTTTTCACAGGCTTTGATAAGGTTCAGGGTTCTGCACTTTACTTTAATCAAGTACCCGTGCCTGATTATTGGGAAATTTTAGGAACAAATAGCAACGCGGAAATCTTCCGTTTTGATAAGAAACGTGGCCATATTCACTATGCGCATCCTGCTCATCAGCGTCTAGTTAAAGCTGTGGATTGGTATGATGAGTCGGGTCGCTTGCGCGTGACTGATCACTACAATAACAAGGGGTATCGTTTCTCACAAACAACTTACAATATTAAGCAAGAAGCGACCATTACTAGTTATTTCACTCCAGACAACAAGGAAGTTATCGTCGTTAACCATTTGACCAAAGACGTTATCTTGAATTGGAAAGATAAGGTCTACATTTTCAAAAATAAATCAGAGTTTATAGTCTTTTATCTTAAAGAAGCTGGTTATGATTTGCGGCGTATCCTTTATAACTCCTTATCAACACCTTTCTTGACAGCTATGAATCTTCCAAATACTGGTCAAGATGTCCTCTTCTGGCAAGAGCCTATTACTGACACTGTTCCTGGGAACATGCGTCTCCTTCTTGATAGCAATCACCGTCAAACTAAGATTGTTGTGCAAGAATACACAGCTTACACAAATCTTCTAAAACTGATTAGTTCCGAGCAGGCTTCTCGTGTGGCTTTCCTTGGCTTCATGTATCCATTTGCCCGTCAGAATAATTTCCAAAATCAAGCACTTATCTTGACTAACTCAGATCAGATTGAACACTTGGAAAGCATTGTTAGTGAAGTACCTACCATGCACTACCATATTGGGGCAATCACTGAAATGTCAAGCCGCCTGATGGATTTAGCTAAATATAGTAATGTTAGCCTTTATCCGAATATTACAACGGAGCAGGTTAAGCGTCTCTATCAACAGGCTGATTTCTATTTGGATATTAACCACCAAAATGAAATCCTGTCGGCGACACGTGCTGCCTTTGAAAATAACTTGCTTATCCTAGCTTTTACGAACACAAGCCATGGTCCAGATTATACTGCACCAAGCAATATTTTCTCACCTATGAATGCTGGGCAATTTAAACAAACACTTAAAGAAGCCTTGGGGAACCGTGACTTTCTTAGTCATTTGCTTGATCGTCAACGTGAGCATGCTCATGTGGCGACACCAGAAGATTATAAGAAGGTTATTGGTTAGGGAAATAACACTAGAGGTTCGTAACATTTGTCCTCTGACACCAACATTCAGGAAGGTCGCTTCACTTTATGAAGCGGCTTTTCCTGTGGAGGAGAGACTCCCACTCCGGCAATTGTCTTGGAATAGTTTGAAAAATGGGCAATCATTCTTGGTTTATTTTGATCAGGAAGTTTTTATTGGTTTTACCTATGCAATCTGTACTAATAACCTGGTCTACCTACTCTTTCTTGCGGTTGAGGAAAGTAAACAGTCGCAGGGTTACGGTAGTCAAATTTTAGCACAAGTAGGGAAGAAGCAGGAAGACGACCATGTGTGCTTACGATTGAGCCTATGGATGAAGAGGATGCTTCTAACCGTACTCAACGACTAAAACGTCTGGCTTTTTATGAAAATAATGGCTATCAGTCTTTGAACCATTTCTATTTTGAAGGAACGGAGCGGTATCAGATTTTAATAACTGATAGGAGTCTTTCTTTAGATAAGATTGAGCAAGATTTGGCTAAGACTTTCCTAGGTAAGCATGGTGTAAGAGTGGACTAGATGGCGTATTAGGTGATTAAACTTAAATTGGCAGAATAAGGGTAATCAAAAAAACTTTTTCTCTTGTCATTATCGGGGAAAAATGATAGAATTGTAACGTTGACTAAATGCACGTCCTGTGCAACCGCACGACTACTGTTTTTGTAAGTGGGTTCGTCCCCGCAGTACTAGGCGAGTCTTCACAGAGGGAAACCTCAGATATATTAAAAATTTTAATAGGAGGTGCATCATGAGCACATACGCAATCATCAAAACTGGTGGAAAACAAGTTAAAGTTGAAGTAGGTCAAGCAATCTACGTTGAAAAAATCAACGCTGAAGCTGGATCAGAAGTAACTTTTAACGAAGTTGTTCTTGTCGGTGGTGATAAAACTGTAGTAGGTACTCCAGTTGTTGAGGGAGCTACTGTTGTCGGGACTATCAAAA
>SKEH01000393.1_pt1 | contig 27625 bp, 29 predicted proteins | sample 4826571 | NCBI WGS metagenome assembly SKEH01 (sample SAMN11008814, study PRJNA524170) | human gut metagenome | biome: Human fecal sample; material: Feces; isolation source: fecal sample from pouch patient p29 | host: Homo sapiens | place: Israel: Tel-Aviv | collected 2016-09-14 | reverse complement strand
CTTTAATTAAGAATGATCAATTGTATAGCTATGACGTAGCCAAACATAACCAAAGACTTTTGTCATAAAAATTGATCCAATAGATATTATAACAGCCTCTTTTTTGAAATTACAGAAGGTGGCTGTAATTGTCATGCCCTAAATCAGATATTTGACTTGATTCTCCGAGAGCTATTTCCCGATTAGGCCTTTATTTCAAAATAAAATTGCCTAAAATCATTGATAACACTTGACTTAGAGTAGAAAAGTAGCTGTGCTTGGAGTTGGCGGGAATGGATCTGCAATGGCTGAATACCTGGTTAGAGCAGGAGTAAAGAATATCAAACTGGTTGATTTTGATACAGTGGAAGAATCAAATCTCACGAGACAAACGGCTTATGTGGAAAGCGACATAAATAAAGCTAAGATACAGGCGTGTTCGGATTACTTAAAAAAGATAGACAGCACTGTTAGTGTGGAGACTGTACATTGTAAGTTACAGGGCCAGCTGATATTGAAGCGAATATTGATGCTGAAACCGATCTGATTGTAAATTCGATGGATCAACCAGCAGAGTTAGACAGCTGGTTTGATGAAGTTTCTAACAAGACTAAAAAAGCTGTGATTTTTAGCAGCTACGCTTCAACTGCACCAAATGTGTATCCTAAAATTCCAGGTGTAACAAGAGATTACAGTGAATTTTTAGGTAAGGAACAGATTACAAAAGACTGCATAATTGACAACAGTTTTCCAATGGCGGCAATCTCGTCTGTAACAGCAATGGCAGCGGGCATGGCTAGTTACTACGCAATTATGTTTCTAACTGGAATTTGAATTCCGAAAGATGCTATTCAGATAGATTTTGATGGATGGACAATCTTGAAGATTAATATTTCTGTAGCGGGATAAGGAGGAGTAAATTGTTAAAATTGTGGCTGAAAGCTAATCGGCCGCGGGCGGCCGTATTGCTGGCGCTGAGCGTCTTGTTTCAAGCTGTGTCAGCCTACAGTCTGTACTTAATCAGTCCGCAGCTGAACAGCTTGATTGGTGGAAAATTTACCTGGCTTTTCGGCCTGGCCCTACTTAAATTGGCTTTGGATTTGTTTGGCAACCTGCTTTTGGCGGTAAACAACTACTTGTTCAGCCAGCAGAGTCAAGCAGCAATCGACAGCTACCGGCAAAATTTGCTGCAGGCCTACTATGACAGCAATGATCAGTGGCCGACAGCTGATCTGCAGAATGACTTGGTCAATAATTTGCAGGTGATTAACCAAGATTATTGGCAAAGCATCTATTATTTCGTCAACAATGTGCTCTACGCCTTTTTTGTCAGTGTGGCAATTCTTTCCTTTAATTGGCAACTGGTTCTTTGTGCTTGGGCAATCGCTATTGTGGCTCTTTTTGTGCCGAAGCTCTTTGAAGAAAAAAGCAGCGCGGCAACTGAAGTCGTGGTTAACCGCAATCAAAAGTACCTGCAGGCACTGGACCAGTGGCTGGCAGCGATTGAGGAACTGCGGCGTTTTTCTTTAAAAAAGGTATTGTGCCGGCAGCTTGGTGAGGAAAGCCAAAAATTGGAGGACGCCCGGATCAAGCGGCAAGCTTGCCTGTCAGTCGCGGAATTCACGCAAGAAATAGTCGACAATATCGGGATTGTGGGAGTCCCTTTTCTGGCGGGAATACTGTACTTCAGGGGCCAGGTGGCTTTCGGGGCAATCATCGCTGCTGGCTATTTAGCCAATGGCGTTTTCAGTTCCCTGCAAGAGGCTTTTTCGGCTTACATTTCGGCAAAATCAACGACTAAGTTGAACGAAACCATGCTCCAGCATTTGCAAGTTCAAGCGGCCGCGAAGACTGAAGATCCCCAAACGATTATCGGCCGGGGGATAGAAGTGAACTTGGGCGGGCAAGTGATTAAATATCCAGATTTTACGATCAAGGCAGGAGAGAAGGTCTTACTTACCGGGCCAAGTGGCTGCGGGAAAAGCAGCTTGCTTAAACTTCTGCTTGGCCAAATTGAGCCGAGCAAAGGCCAGCTGACATATTTGGATTCTGAAGGGAAGGAAATCCCAAATCCGGCCCGGTCCTTTGAATATCTGCCGCAGGCTGGCTGGATTTTCCCCGGAACAGTCGCTGACAATATCACCATGTATGATGCCAAAAAGCAGACCAAATTGGCGGAGGTACTGAAAAAGGTTGGCTTAGACCGGGACTTCTCTAAGGCAGTTGACCTCGACCGTGAGGTCAGTCCCCAGCAGGCAGACCTGTCTGGCGGGCAGAAGCAGAAGATTTTCCTGGCCCGCGGCCTCCTGCGTCATAAAAAGTTCTCCTTGATGGATGAACCGCTGAGCGCGCTTGACCAGGCCAGCCGGCAGAAAATTTTGCCACTTCTGCTGGGGCGGAAACAGACTTTGATTTTTGTTGGGCATAATTTACCGCTCGAAGAGCGGGAGCGATTTGATCAAGTGATCAATTTGAAAGAAGGGGAAAATTTTGCAAATTAAGGATTTGTTTCGGCTAAACCCCGGCCGCTTTCTGGCATTACTGCTGGCCCGGGCATTGACGGCCCTGCTGACGGCGTGGGCAGCTTTTGCCTTGACCTGGGAATTCAGCGCAATAAAAGACCGGCATTTTCAGCAATTTCTGCTGTTTGCGGTTCTGCAGCTTTTCTTGCTCTTGCTTGGCAGCCTGCTGGATCAAGTGACCGATTATTTTTGGGAACTGCACCTTGAAAAGTATTTTCACCAGATCCGGCAGGAGGTTCTTGCCCACGCTTATGCTGAAGCGGCTGGGACAAAGGAAAATCTTCAAAGTGAATTGACCAATGACCTGGAAATGCTGAAGGACCAGTATGCTGATTCTATTGGTGGCATCGTTCACTCGGCCGTCCTGCTGGCCTTGGTTGCCGGTTCTCTGGCGTCTTTCCGCTGGAGCCTGCTCTTACTGGTTATTGCCGTAAGCGCCTTGCAGATGTACTTGCCACGCGTACTTGATGAGCCACTGCAAAAAGCTACTGACAAAATTTCGGCCAGCAACCGGAAATATCTGCAGACTCTGGCCGATTGGCTCAATGGCATTGATACTTTGCGCCGCTACGCGGTCGGGGAAAAATTCCTAAGCATTATTCACGCTGATGCCCGTGAGTTAGAGTCTGCTTATGTAAAGCAGCAGAAAGCTGACCAGGAACTGGACTACCTTAATCAAGCTATTTATTCTTTGGGGAACACGCTAATTTTCCTGCTGACTGCTTATTTAGTAGCGCGCGGGCAGCTCGAATTCGGCTTGATTGCCTCGGTAAATGACTTCAGCTTATATCTGTTTGGCTCTCTGATGAACATTGCCAATTACCGGGGGCAGCTGGTTGCCAGCCGCGGCTTGCGGGAAAAGATTCTGGACTTGCGGCAGCCACTGGCTCAAGCAGAAGAAAGGGGGACAGCGCCAGCTGCCTTCTCTGTAAAGGATCTGCGGCTGACTTTTGCCAATGGCCACGAAATCAAGTATCCAGATATCCAAGTCAAGCCGGGGGAAAAAGTACTCTTGACCGGGGCCAACGGGACTGGCAAGTCGACTCTGTTTAAGCTCCTGGTAGGGGAAACAGCGGCCAGCGGAGGACAGATCAGCTTTTTTGACCAAGCTGGAAAAAAGGTGAAGCCTGACCGGACTAAAATCGGCTATCTACCTCAGCAGGCGGTCTTATTGCCAAGCAGCGTCATGAACAATATCACCATGTTTGATCCAGAGCTTGAGTCAAAGGCGAAGGCCAGCGCGGCCGACGCCCAGCTGACTGAGGCAGTTGATAGTTGGCCTCAAGGCCTGGAAACGCCGGTTGACTTGGCAGGGGACAATTTGTCTGGCGGGCAGAAGCAGAAAGTAGTGTTGGCCCGTGCGGAAGTTCGTGACAGCCAGCTTCTCTTGGTTGATGAAGGGACCAGCGCGATCGACCAAGCAGCTGGCCGGAAAATCCTGGACAAACTGCTCCAGTCTAAACAGACAGTGGTTTTGATCGCGCACAATCTGACTAAAGAAGAGCGGGACCTGTTTGACCGGGAAGTAGCCTTGCGAGCATAGATCAGCATACATAAAGAAAATGACCTTGTTTAAGCAAGGTCATTTTTTGTTGCATTCAGTTTCAACATGACAGACCGCCGGCGACGGACGGCAACGGAATGGGCAATGCCTTGATCAAAATAGGCGATGCCCTTTTTTTCGTCGTAATTTTGTACTGCATCCAGGTTTATCAAGCTTTGCCGGTCAGCTGGGACCAAGCTAGGATACCTTTTTTCATAATCCTTGAGGGTGCCCAGGCAATCGAAGACCTTGTTTTTGGCGTAAACGCGTAAAGTCTTGTACTTCTTCGGCTGAATGCTGATGTAATAGAGGTCAGCAAGTGGAATCTTCTCAACAAAATTGCGGATCTTGCTGTAGATAAAATAGCTTGTCTGCTTTGCCGAAGTCATGGTCAGCCGGTAGCGCTTATACGCGGTATCAACTGTTTCATAGATTCTGTGCTGGATTTCTAAGGGAGCCGCGTCTTTGGTGATATAGTCCAATGGCTCAACGTGCCGCTCAATGGTTAGCCGTAAGGCCGTCGCGTCGGCGGTGACAAAGACAATTTGGCTCAAAATGCCGATGTTTTTGATCCGGCTGGCGACTTCAATGCCGTCCAGACTGGTCTTCAGGTCAATATCCAAAAAAGCCAGGTAGTTCAAATCTTGATGCTCCGCGATATAAGCCAATACGCTGTGAGGATCGCCGGTACTCAAGACGACACGGGCATCATAAGCAGCAGGCGTCTCGTTGATCTGAATTCTGTTTTCAATCATTTGCTGAATGATTTCACGTTCAGCAGTATTGTCTTCCAAAATGATGATGGCTAGCATTTTTTCTATCCCTTCTGAATAACTAATTCAAATGAAATTTCGCTGACGCTTTGCTCAATTTCCAAGGACAAATATGGGTCGCTGTTAACGATTTCGTTGACGTTATCAAGCCCCAGTCCATCATGATTCTGCTTGCTCGTTACCCTTGGCTTCAGAACTTGGGCAAGATTGACTGGCTGGGAAATCGTATTTTGCACGATCAGGGAATAGTTATTGCCCGAGTATTTGGTCAGCAGAACGCTGATCTGCCCATCTGCCTGTGACTGGCAGGCTTCAATCGCGTTGTCCAAAAAAATGCCAACGCAGCGGATGATGCTTACGATATTTACGGGCAGAGTAGCAATTGGCTTGTTGATCTCAACCTTGGTCTTGATGCCTTGGTCTTGGGCCTGCTGCAGCTTGTCGATGATCAAGTACTTCAGTTCTTTGATCTGCAAATTGGCCAGTTCCAAAGTCATTGAGTTGGCCGCTTCTTGCAGGCGGTTGCTGTCAGCGACCAGTTCTTCAAGGTACTTGCTGGCCCCGGCGACATCGGCGGTCAGCAGGTAGCCGTTTAGCGCCAGGAGGCTGTTTTTGTAATCATGCCGCGCCTTGCGCAGGGAGATATTTGCCTCTTCCAAGCGGGAGGAATACTCCTGGATCTGCTGGATTTCCGCTTTTTGAATCCGTGTGGCCATAATTTCCTGGTTTTCTTGAATCGCCTGGTAGAGATTGAAAAAGAGGACCGTGATCAGCAAAAGCACGATAGTCATCAAGCCCAGTTCCACCAAGGGGGCGATGCTGAAGACCTCGATCATGGACCAAATCACGTGGGTGACCAGCAGGAAGGACCAAACGATCCAAACCAGCAAGTTTAAAAACTGGGGGTTGCCCTTGACGTCAGCGGCAATTTTTTCCAGATTTATGGCAAAGTGCTTTTTCAAAAAGCAAAAGAGCAGGCAGATCAAGATTTCCGGAAGGAAACAAACTAAATTAATGGCCACGTGATCAAGCAGGTGGTGAGTAAAAAAGTAGAAGAGCAGCTGGACGATCCAGCCGAAGAGCTCACCCAGGATAGGGTAAAGGATCAAGACTAAATAGTAGAAAAAGAGCCTGCTTAAGCTTTTTGCCTGCCCGCGCGCGAAAAGCTGGGAGATTAATTGCAAAGCGATGATGGCCGCCAGGACATATTGGTAGCCAAAGAGTACCGGGAGCAACAAGAGAGGATAGAGGAGCAGGTCAGACCGTTTTACACCGGCAAGGGTAAAGGCCAGGAGGACCGAGAAAAGGTAAGGGTTGAAAGCTAGATTGTTGAACAGGCTGTTGATCATTTTTTTATTTCCTTGAAAATACACGTGCTACAGAATAGTTGTTATTTATGTTAAAGCAGTGCCCGGCAAAGTGCAACGCCAGCAACGCTCAAGGCCAGAAATTCAACGTTCAAAAATCATTTTTTCGCGGGAGGCTGGAAAGGCATATAACAGGAAGCATAGATCTTAAGGGAGGAAATAACTATGAATACAGATACTCAAAATTTTCAAACAGAAAATAATCCAGCATTGAACTTACAAGGAATTGCTACAAGTCTCCGGGCTAAAAGGCATAGAAGAAAAACGAGAGTAAGCAACAGCAATATCAGCATTCTGTGCAATCACATCAACTTTAACATTTTGGGCTAATTCTTTAAGGGAGGCAATCTCATGGGAAATTACATTTTGATGATTGAAAAAGAACTGAGCCAAGCCTTCAAGGAATTGGAGCAGCCAAGAAGCAAGCATTGGAATTGGCGAAATGCCCATAGCCATATCAGCATCATGTGCCCAAACAGCGACAGCCACTTTTCGATTAAAATCCGTTAAGCCATGAAGCTGCTAAAGATCACGCCCCGCTTGCTGTGGGGGATCCTGCTGAGCATGATTGCCAGTTTGCTGAACTTGTATTTGCCCCTGCTGGTTCGCCATTTTATCAACCTTAAGCAGTTCACCTGGTCCGGCCTTTCTAAAAAAGTCTTGCTGCTGGGCGGGCTGATCCTGATCGGCAACCTCCTGGTCAGCAGCCTAAGCGACTACTTGATCAGCAGTGAAGGCGACCGCCAAGTCCGCCAGCTGCGCCTGCGTCTTCAAAAGCAGGTCCTGCGCCTGCCGCAGAAATATTTTGACCAGCAGATCAGCGGCAATTTGACTAGCCGGATCATCAATGATGTCAACGTGCTGAGAAGCTTTTTGACCGAAACGATCCCGGCGGTGGTTACCGGCAGCTTGACTATCTTGGGCACGATGCTTATCACCTTCTCTTTGGACCGGAAGCTGACTCTGCTCATGCTGCTGGTCTTTCCCATTGACGGACTAGTGACCGTTCCTTTAGGAAAAATCAGCGAAGTGATCGCTGACCAAACCCAAAGCAGCTTGGCTGCTCTGACCGGGGTCACCAGTGAGAGCATCAAGCAGATCAAGACTGTTAAATTGAATAAGGCGGAAGAGGACGTTTTTGCCAAAAATGCCAGGGAGATCAACAAGCTCTACCGCCTGTCCCTGAAAGGTGACCGGATCGCGGCGATGATTGGGCCCTTGCAGTCAATGCTGTCTTTTTGTCTGATTATGGCCGTCGTTCTTTATGGGACACTGAGGGTAAAAAGCGGCTCTCTATCGACTGGAACCCTGGGGGCCTTTATGATGTACTTCTTTCAAATTATTGGCCCAATCAACAATGTCGCGCTTTTTTATTCTGACAGAAAGCAAATGCTGGGTGCCACGCGCAAGATCAGCGAAATCATTAACGAAACCGCTGAAGAAACGGCTGGCAAGGAGCAGCTGGCCGTCGCGCCAGGCAGCAGTCTGCTGAGGCTTGACCAGGTCAGTTTTGCCTACCAGGATCTGCCAGTCTTGGAAAAGGTCGATTTGGAAGCCAGGAGTGGTGAAAAAATCGCCCTGGTTGGGGCGACGGGGGCTGGGAAGACCACCTTGGCCAACGTCATCACCCGCTTGTATCCAGTTGCCGCGGGCCGGATCAGTTTAAACGGCCAGGCCAGCACGGATTTTTCCCTAGAGCAATGGCGGGGCTTTTTCAGCGTCGTGCTGCAGGAAAACACGATTATCTCGGGGAGCATTCGTGATAATTTGACCCTGGGCTTAAACAGAAAAGTGACAGACCAGGAGCTTTGGGATGCTTTGGCTCTGGTGCGTTTGGAGGAATACGCGAAAAAATTGCCGAAAGGGTTAGACAGTCTGCTGGGAGAGAGCGGAAAGCAGCTGTCAGGCGGGCAAAGGCAGAGGATGCAGATTGCCCGGGCCTGCCTGCGCGACTTTAAATTTTTGCTTTTAGATGAAGCAACGTCAAATTTAGACGCGGATACTGAAAAAATCATCATGACCGCCTTGGACCGGTTGAAGCGGACCAAGAACTGCGGCCAGATCACGATCGCGCACCGGCTGGCCACGATCGCCAACAGCGACCGGATCTATTTCATCAAGAATAAAACAGTTGTTGCCAGCGGCAGTCATGAGGAACTGCTGGAAAAAGTTCCCGACTATCGCCGCTATGTTCATGAACAGCAGCTCAAGGAAAAGAGGTAGGCAGGCATGCTGGAGGAGCAGATAAAGTATTTGGAGGCGGCCAGGAACAGCGGCAGCCTCTTTTACACCCGGCAAAAAGGAGAGGAAGAGCACTTTTTTACGCTTAAAGACCGGCCGGATGCGGCCTGGCTGGAGAAAAAGACTGCTAATTGGCATTACGTCCTGTATGAGCCAGATGAATTGCCGGTCCAGGGCTGGAAGATTCACTTGAGTGCCACGGTTAAGCAGGCCCAGGGGATGCTGGATGCGGTGGCGCCGTGCCTGATCAAGCAGAAAGTTTCTTTCAAGTTTCAAAGCAGCCTGGAGCAATACGTTGAATCGAATTCCAAGTACGCTGACCGCGGCGAAAGCGGGAAGTTTATCACGGTTTACCCACGCGGCGAGGAGGAATTTGCTTGCCTGCTGGCAGAATTGCAAAAGCTAACGGAAACTTTTGCTCTGGGACCGTATATTTTAAGCGACCAAAATTGGCAGGAAAGCAACGTTTATTTCCGTTACGGCGGTTTTAAGCCGCTTTATCTGGTCAACGCGGCTGGCGAGCGGGTTCCGGCAATATATGACCCGGCTGGAAACAAAGTAGCAGACCAGCGGCTGCCTTATTACCAGCAAGCCGATTTTGTCAAAGACCTGCCAATTTTTGGTAAAAACACTTTTCCAAAGCAGGAGGCTTTCGCTCCTTTAGAGGAGTATCAAGTCAAAGAAGCCCTGCACTTCAGCAATGCTGGCGGGGTGTATTTGGCCTTGCATGAGGGGAAAAAAGTAGTTTTAAAGGAAGGACGCCAGCAGGCAGGACTGGATGCCAATCTGAAGGACGGCTTTGCCAGAGTTGAAAATGAAGCGGAAATCTTGCGGCAGTTGGCGGACCTGACAGGCGTGGTGAATTATCTGGACGATTTTACCTCATGGCGGCACCACTTTTTGGTAGAGGAATATATTGCTGGACAAAGCCTGGAAGAGCTTCTGGCCACGGAATTTCCCTTTGTCGTTGGGGATCTTGAAAAAAAGGCCCGCTATAAGGCCAAGGCGATCAAAATTTTAGAGCAGCTGAAGGAGCTGCTAAAGCAGATTCACGCCCGCGGTCTCGCCGTTGGCGACCTGTCCTTAAGCAATATCCTGGTTACAGAAGACGGGGATGTCCGTTTGATTGACCTTGAAAACGCGGGCAAGGCTACGGAGAAGTATGTCCCGGGTTTGACGACGGTTGGCTTTGTTTCGCGGGCGGCCAAGACTTACGCGGAAGCTGACGATTTTGCCTTGGCGCGGATTGCCTACTATCTTTTCCTGCCGGTCATTCCAGTCGCTGATTTGGCGCCGGATATAATTGCCAAGCAGGAAAAATGGATTGGGGGCTATTTTGGCCAGGACCTGGTCCAGTTTTTACGGAAAATTGCAGGAAACATGCAGGCGTCCGAACCGATTTTTCTGAAAAAGCCCCTGGCTATCCCCGAGAAAGATCTGAGCCGGCAGACCGTGGACTTTTTTACAGATGGCTTAACTAGGGGGATCTTGCGGCATTCGCGCTTTGACCAGGTAGGATTAGTGCCAAATTTGCATGAGAAAAATGCTGATCCTATGGAACTGCTGAACTTAGCTCGCGGTGCCGCGGGCATTTTATGGGCAGTTGGCCAGAACGCGGACTTGCAGGCCTGGGTAGCAAGAAATCAAGGGAAGATAATCAAGATTGCGGAAGAGTCTGAGGCAACCGGCTTGTTCAACGGTCTGGCTGGACTGGCAAGTGTCTTGGAAAAGCGGGATTTTCCGGCCTTGGCCAAGCAACTTCGGCAAATCCTGCGGCAAAAAGTTGATCTGAATATGGCGGACAATTCGCTGGCCACGGGTTTGACTGGGATTGCCCTGGCCTTGCGGGAAGAGAAGCCGGAAGTAAGCGAAAAAATCGCGGAAGAGCTGGCCGGCAGATGGAAACAGGTGGATTTTGCCAATTTCGCGGATGAGGATGTTGGCCTGCTGACAGGATGGGGCGGCGTGAGCTGGCTTTTTTGGCAATTAGGGCAAAAAGAAGTGTCGGAAGAAATCGTTTCGCGGATTTTGCGGGACCATGCTGAAGAAGCAGAGACTTTGACCATTAGCGATCAATCGCGCGGCTTTGAAAGGCTGCTTCCATATTTGGAAAACGGGAACTTCGGCCTGGCCCTGCTGATGCATAAATTCATGAGGGAGGACCCGGCCTTTAAGCAGAGATATCAGCTCCCGTTCGATAAGCTGAAAAAGTCCTGTTTGACTTATTGCACTTACATGGAGACGCTGGTATCGGGCTACAGCGGGGTACTTCCGCTGGCTAAGAGTCTGGCTGGTGATGGTGACTATGCGCTGCTGGATTACGCTTTAGCTGCTTTGAACCAGTATTTGGTCGCTAACAATGACGAAATTTTGGCGCCTGGAAAATACGGCTACAAGCTGAGCTTGGACTTTTCAACCGGGAGCGCGGGATTGTTGACCCTGCTGAAAGACCTGCGGCAGCGCGATGAGTTCAGCTGGCTGCCGCTTTGACAGGCAAGGAGGGAGAAGCATGAACAATGTAATTTTAGATTTTGAAAAAATGGTTGAAAGAAAGGCTGAGCAATTGTCCCGTAAGGAGATTACGCCGGCCAGCAGTCTCAGCATTCTTTGCACGGGGCATGACGTCAGCAGTTTTGGGATCGGCAGTCTGCTTTTCAAACTGTTTAAGTAGTTGTCCGCCTAAAAAAATCAACTTTTTTCGCGAAAGCTCTTGTCAAGGACACGTTTTTATGGTTTAATTAATAACTGTGTTAAGGCACAAGAGTCGCTGACTTAGCTCAGTTGGCAGAGCACTTCACTAGTAATGAAGGGGTCGGAGGTTCGAATCCTCTAGTCAGCATATTTTAACCGTCACCTGCAGGGTGGCGGTTTTTTCTTGCCCAAAATAAAGCTAAGCAGTTGACAAGAGTTAAGTCCTCCCGGTAATGTATTTGTATCAGATACATTAACAAAGGAGCAGGTATGAGAGACACGAAGTACACGGTAGCGATCCATATTTTAGTTATGCTGGCCACCAGCCCCCGGGATCTGAATTCTGATGACTTGGCCAGGAGCGTCGGCACTAATGCCAGTTATATCCGTAAGGTGATGGCCCTTTTGAAGGATCATGGGATCATTGCCAGTCAGCGGGGGAAGTCAGGGACGCGGCTGCTGAAACGGCCGGAAGATTTGTCCCTGCTGGAAATTTACCAGGCAGTCAACGGGGATGACGTGGAGATTTTTCAAATTCACCAGAATCCCAACCCGACTTGTCCTGTAGGCAAAAATATCAAGCAAGCCGTCTTTCCTTTTTTAGATGAAGCGGAGAGACAACTGAAAGAGACGCTGGCCAAGGACAGCCTGGCTGACGTTATTGACCGGCTGAAGCAAGCCGCGGAGGAAACAGATGCAGGAAGCACAACTGATTAAATATGACTCAAAGAACCCAATTATCAAACTGACCACGGCAGAGGCCAAGGCAGTCGGTGACCATGACTTGCTGATTGAAAGCAAGGTGGCCGCGGTGAACCCCCTGGACAACCTTCTGGCCCACGGGGACTTGAAGCTGGTCGTGCCTTACAAGCTGCCCCAGACTTTGGGCAACGAATTCGTCGGCATCGTCAAGCAGGCAGGTTCTGCTGTCAAAAAATTCCAAGCCGGCGACCGGGTCTATGCCCGGACTCCTTTGGACAATATGGGGGCTTTTGCTGAAGAAATCGTCATCAGTGAGCAGGCAGTGGCTAAGGTGCCAGACTACTTGACCGATGAAGAAGCAGCGGCGGTTCCATTGACGGCCCGGCCGGTCAAATTTTTAAAAGCTTAATCATCGAAAACGGACGAGTCGTTTAGCAAAAGCGACTCATCCTTTTTGGACTATAATGTAACTGCAGTATAAAAATTACAGAAATTAGGAGGAAGAAAATGGCACTCATTGAACTCAAGCAGGTGTCCTACCGGGCAGGTGACCAGGAAATCCTGCAAGACGTCTCCTTTGCCGTGGAGGAGGGGGACTACCTCACCTTGACCGGACCGTCGGGCAGCGGGAAAAGCACGACTTTGAAGCTGATCGCGGGCTTGATCTCACCTAATAAGGGGGAGATTTTTTACAAGGGGCAAAATCTTGATAGCCTGGATCTGGTCCAGTACCGCCGGCGGGTGTCCTACTGCTTTCAACAGCCAACCTTGTTCGACGAAACGGTTAAGGATAACCTGGCCCTGCCTTTTGCCATCCGCAAGCAGGACTTTGCTGAAAAGCAGGTCCAGGAAGCTTTGAAGCAGGTAGATTTGCCAGCTGACTATTTGGATAAAAAGATTACCACCCTGTCTGGCGGGGAGAAGCAGCGGGTGGCTTTGATCCGTAATCTGCTTTTCCGGCCGGAGCTCCTCCTGTTGGACGAAGTGACGACCGGGCTGGATGAAGAGAGCAAGCAAATCGTCCATCAGCTGATCGCCCGGGTGCACCAGGAGGGAACCACGATCGTGCAGGTGACCCACGACCAAGAGGAGCTGGCCGCTTCCAAGCAGCTCCTGCACATGGAAAAAGGAGGAGTTTTGAAATGAAAGCAATAGCTGTCAGCGATCTGTCATTAATCTTGTCTTTTGCCCTGGTCCTGGTATCCGTGGCGATTTCCTGGAAGGAAAAGCTGGGCTTGACCAGGGACATTTTTTACAGCGTGGGCCGGGCTATCGTCCAGCTGGTCATTGTCGGCTACGTCTTGAAGTTCATCATGCAGGTCAACAATGCCCTTTTGACCCTCTTGATGACCTTATTTATTATTTTTAACGCGGCCTGGAACGCCAATAAGCGGGATCCCAACCCGAACCGCCAGCTCTGGCAGTCAATCATGGCCCTTTTGATCGGGACTTACATCACCTTGGGCGTATTGCTGCTGACTCAGACGGTGAAGCTGAAGCCGATGCAGATCATTCCGATTACGGGGATGATCGCCGGCAATGAGATGGTGGCTATGGGTCTGTGCTATAAGGTTTTAGCCACGGGTTTCCATGATCAGCGCCAGCAGGTTTTGGAAAAAATCGCCCTCGGGGCTGACGTGAAGACGGCCAGCATGACCATCCTGCGGCGGAGCATCAAGACTGCCATGCAGCCGACGATCGACTCAGCTAAGACGGTGGGGCTGGTCAACCTGCCGGGGATGATGTCCGGGTTGATTTTTGCCGGCGTGGATCCAGTTTATGCAATCAAGTACCAGATCATGGTCACTTTCATGCTTTTGTCAGCGACTGGCCTGGGCGCCGTGATCGCGGGCTACCTGTCCTACCGCAACTACTTCAATAAGCGGAGCCAGCTGCGGGAAGAGCAGTAGCGATGTTAGAAAAATATTTTACCTGGCTGGCAGAAGTACTGTTAATCATAGTAGTAGGCTTGGTCTTCATAACTCTCCATTCTCTCTACTATAGTTATGGTATGATGATTTTTGGTGAGCATTCCGCGGCAGCAATTGAAATGTTTGGGAAAGCGAAAAGCTTTGGAGTAGCATTTACACTGTCGCGGTGATAGTCATTGCTGTAAGCACGCAAATCGTCAGATCTTTTAATGATCAATTCACTGGCCGGCAAGCCCGGAATTCCACCTATTTTAATGGGTGGATGGATAGGGCTTGCCGGCCTTTTTTGCGTTGTAGATCTGGTCGTTGATGTATCTTTCTACGGTATACTTTGACATGTTTCCAACTGTCCCTATGTAGTAGCTTGATGACCATAAATGTCCGCCCCAGCATTCCTGCTCTCGGATTTCTGGATGCTTGCGCAAAAACGCATATCCAGTATTCCCCTTCAGTGCCTTCACCACTTCACTGATAGATTTGGATGGCCTAAAGGATATCATGGCATGAACGTGATCCGGCATGACTTCCAGCTTCTCAATTCTTATGTCATTTCTGGATGCTGCTTTGAGAATGAGCTCTTTCATCTCGCTTGCCAGGTCCTCAGTTGTAAATACCTGATTGCGGTATTTGGTGCACCAGATCAAGTGATAGTGACAGTTGTAAACATAACGCTGCGCGTATACCGCGTCTTGTATCTTATCAGCCATTGCAAATCTCTCCTTATCTACTTGCCCTAAGCTTTAGGCCATATAAAAAGCGGGCATTGAATCACCTTTTGTGCTACAATTATAGCATAGAATCGAGATGAAAAAGATGGCCAAAAAGGAGGAAAAAGCTAAGGCTTCAAAAAGCAAAAAGATAGCTAAGGTCAAAGACGAAAAGAAGCAGCGCGAAAAACTGATAATTCCCATGACCGAGCTGCCATATCATCTTGGCCTCAAAATGCGGATCTATCCAAGCAATGAGCAGAAAAGACTGATCGCCATCAACAGCGGCGTCAGCCGGTCTGTCTACAACAAGCTGATCGTCATCAACTCTGAGCTGAATCAGCTTAAAAAGGTCAATACTTACGTCAAGCTCGTAGCTGACAGAATCAAAGCACTTGAAGAGCGCAAACGCAAGCTTTCCAAGTACTACTTCTACATGAACTCAGAAGACGTGGACAGCTTGACCATCGCACAAGCGAAGCGCTGCTACAGTGCTGCCTGGAACATGTACTTCAAGGTGCACTCTTCTGGCCGGCCAAAATTCCATAAGAAGGGCGTGAATGACGGCTATCAGACATCTTGTTCATACGACAGCAAGAAAAAGAATATAGAAAACTGCACTCCGTTTTCTGGGACGGTGCGCTTTCTTGACATGAAGCACGTCAAGCTTCCAAAGCTGGGAAGAATCAGAATCAGTGGATCAAGCTACCGCAAGGTTCTTGCCCACAATCCAAACTTTAGAATTGGCACTGCCACTATCAAGTACGATGCCTCTGGCTACTACCTGTCCCTTCAGATTGGCGACGTGGTTCCTTTCAAGAGCCAAAAGCCGAAGACGGACAAGACGACCGGCATTGACCTCAATCTTGACAATTTCTTGACTGATTCAGACGGGGTGGTCGTGGACAATCCACGCTTCTACCGCAAGTCTTTGAAACGCTTGAAGAGGCTTCAGAGACGGGCATCAAGAAGACAGACCCGGGCCAAAAAAGAAGGCCGGAAGCTCTGGCAAAGCCGAAACTATCAAAAGGCCCGTCTTCAGACATCTCGCCTGCAAAGAAGAGTTCGCAATCAAAGAGATGACTTCCTTCAGAAGCTCAGTACGGCATACATCAATAACCACGATGTAGTTGTGCTTGAGAATCTGAGAGGAAAGAATCTGTTAAAAAATTATGCCTTGGCCATGTCGATTTCAGACACGGGCTGGACCAGCTTTCAGAGAATGCTTGAATACAAGGCAGACCTCTATGGCAAGACCTATTTGGAAATCGACAAGCGCAACACGACACAGCGCTGCAGCAGCTGTGGGTCAATCATGGGCCACAACGGCCATGAGAAGCTGACTTTGAAGGACCGGGAGTGGGACTGCCCAATGTGCGGGACACACCACATCCGCGACTACAACGCGGCTCTGAATATCTTGGAGAAAGGAATTGCCAAGCTTTCGGATCAAGAATACAAGATAATACCGTACGATTCGGAAGCTGCAAGCTGAAGCAAATCGCACAGTCTATAGTAGAAAGAAAGAGCCCCAGGCAACCCGAGGCTCTCTAATATAAGTTTGGTAATTGGATGATCCCTGCACCCGCAAATCATCTGTATCTGACTAGTGTGAGCTGGGACGCCTTTAGGCATCTCTCGACTTGCAAGCCTCGGACTTCAGTCCGAGGTTGGTTGACAAGGAGTAAGAAGTAACTGGAGGATGCCTAAGTTATGAGCAGCGATGAGTGCATGGCTTGATGCAATCGAAGCAATGCGATTGTCGAATTATCCCTCCTTTTGCTGACCAAGTATTACCGCTAATTTTTTATAAAAAAAGCTCTAACTGCCTCTGTGGCAATTAGAGCTTTGTTTGTTTCTAAAATTAATTCGCGATCCGGCTTACTTAACGTTGCCTGCCTTGATGTAACGGCCGACATTGATCCGGTAGTAAGTCTTCTTACCGATCTTCCGCTTGCCGCCGTAAGTGAAGACCTGCTTGCCCTTCTTTAAGGTAGCAACTGACTTCACCCGCTTGCCCTTGCTATTGTAAGTCCAAGCATTGTGAACCAGCTTGCGGGCAGTACCATCAACGTTGTTGACCTTGATGTACTGGTTGGTCCCGATCTTGTAGTAGTTGCTGCTGCCGATCTTGACGATCCCGCCGATCACGTAAACGTAAGTGTACGCGCTCTTGTAAGCACCGGTTCTCTTGCCGGCGGAAGTGTAGACGTAAGACTTAGACATGATCTTCTTCTTAGTCTTGCTTACAGGTGCTTGACTGGCTGGCGTCTTAGATGGGCTTGATGAAGAACTGGATGATGAGCTGGAGCTGATTGACAGAGGCAGAACTGAGATGTTCCCGTCAACATTCAGCCCCTTCCAGTTTTCAGTGAACTGCCAGATGATGACCCCGTTCATTGACGGGAAGTATGAAAAGTCTGGTGCGTCGATCCGGCCTGAGCTGGTGTAGTAGGCTACCCACAATGAGTTAGGGTAGGTTGACGTAACCGTGCTCATGTTGATCGCGTTGTTCAAAAGGTAAGAACCAGAGTAGAGCAATGGCTGGTAGCCAGCTGCCTTAACCTTCTTCATGAAGGCCATAATGGCGCTGGTATTAGCACTTCTGCTCCCGCTGGTTGAGTTGCCGCTGCTGGTTTCCCAGTCGATAGCCAGGTATGAGCCTACTGGCAGCTTGACTGCCTTGGCGCTGGCGATAGCGTAGTCCGCTTCACTCTTAGCTCTGGATGAGCTGGAACCGAAATTGGCGAAGTGGTAGGCCATTGGCAACAGTTTGTTGGCCTTGGCGCTGGCTACTTGTGCCTTGGCGTTTGGATTCCGGTAGCTAGTGCCTTCGCTGACCTTGACAATGACGAACTGAGCGCCCGCCTTGCTGTACTTGGTCGTGCTGGTTGGCTGGTAGCTTGACACGTCAACCCCATAAGAACGGCTGCTGGCGCTGGTCGTGCTGGCCTGTGCCAGGCCGGCGAAGCTTATGCTTACAGCTGCCGTTAATGTGGAGACTAACGCAAGCAGTTTAAGGTGTTTAAACTTCATGTATCTGGTACTCCCATTAAAAAAGTGTGTGATTGAAAATGCTCAAAATAAGTGGTTTGTTTTGCAACAATCCTCATTATATAACTGCAATGTTACAAAACCTTGACACAACCTTTTCTAATTCTTAAATAATATTACAGTTTTTAGCACTGAAAAGGCTTCCCCTTAAGCAGATCGTTTGAGCTTGCCTGCCGACTTATGTAAAATACCCTTTGTCGTTGTCATTGAACCAGTAATATAGATAAGGGAGCGAATAGGAAATGCAGATTAGAAAAGCAGAATTGAAAGATTTTGACCAGGTGATGGCGATCCTGCAGGACGGGCGCAACCAGCTGGCAGAAAGCGGGATTGACCAGTGGCAGGGGGACTACCCGAACCCTGACCACGTCCGCCAGGACATCGAGAATGGCTATGCCTACCTGGCCAAGGCCGACGACGGGGAAACAGTCGGGACCTTGACCATTATTCCCGCGCCGGACCACGCTTATGATCAATTGGACGGGCACTGGCAAATCGACACGAATGACTACGTTACCATCCACCGGGTGGCTATCCACTCTGACCACACTGGTCACGGCTATGCTTCTCAACTCTACCAGGCAGTGATCAACTACTTCGCCAGCGGCTTCAATGACATCAAGTCCGTCAGAGTCGACACCCATGAGGATAACCTGCCCATGCAGCACTTGATCGAAAAGAGCGGCTTTAAGCGAGTCGGCACCCTGCATGGGGTCTACCGGGAAAACGAGACCAGCTACGTTTACGAACTTCTGACTGTTTAAATTATGCTTACTAAGTAATAAGTAAGATGTATAAGTAAATAATTAAAAAAATAGCTGTTTTGAAATTCGCAAGGAAAAGATCATATTTTCATCACAACTATCTTGTATATTAGATTCGTAGCTTGAGGTTGTGGAGAGCCGCAAGTTGCAACATCCAAATTTCTTTTATTTTTCTTTCCTCAATGTAACATTGCATTGAATTTTATACATACACAACACATTCCTAACCAAAGTCAGTTGTTCTTCTAAGCAACTGGCTTTTCTTGTGCTCTGAAAATGAAAATGCCCGTGTTATACTAGTTATTACCAGATTAGAAAAAAGTTTCGCAATAATTACTTTCATATTTTTTAAGCAAGCATATAATAGAGCTACTGAGCAATAAGGAGGAGCCAAAGTGAAATCCGTCTTGATCAGTCAAGATCTATCCTGTGTTGGCCAAGTCTCGCTGGCGGTCGCCTTGCCCGTGTTAGGGGCCAGCGGCCTGCAGACCGCTGCTTTGCCAACGGCAATTTTGTCAACGCATACGGGCGGGTTCGGGGAGAACACCTTCCTGGACCTGTCGGCCAGTCTGCCAGATATTTGGGCGCACTGGGACAAGGAAAAGATCTCTTTTGACGCCATCTATTTGGGCTACCTGGGCCAGGCGGCCAGCCGGGTCTGGGAGAAGGGGCTGGAAGAATACAGCCGGCAGGGGAAACTCATCCTGCTGGACCCGGCTATGGCTGACCACGGCCGTCTCTACCGCGGCTTTGATGACAGCTATGTTGTCCAGATGCAGCGCTTGGCCCGGCAGGCAACGATTTTGACGCCCAACTTGACCGAAGCCCTGCTGCTCTTGAATGAGCCGGTGGACTTTACTGAGTTTGACAGCCACCGGGCCTGCGTGATCACCCAGCGCCTGGCCCAGAAGTTTGCCCTGTCCCAGGTGGTTTTGACCGGGGTGCCCTTGGCCGACAACCGGATCGGGGTTTACGGGCTCAGCCGGGGCGGCCGGGTTTGGGAAAGGACCCAGGACCGGATTCCGCACAGCTATTTTGGCACGGGGGACCTTTTTGCCAGCAGCCTCTTGGCCGGCCTGCTTCACGGGCTGGACTTGGAACAGGCAGCTGGCGTGGCCGGGGACTTCGTGGCCAAGGCAATCCTGGCAACTGATTTGGACCAGGACCAGCGCTTTGGCCCTAATTACGCGGCGGCCCTGCCTTGGCTTTTGCAGCAATTGCAAAATTAGTGCATTGATCATCTATTTTAAGGAGGGGGAAATAATTGCGCGATGAACAGAATTCTTTAAGAGCAGTCGTGATGACCGGCTTGTTCGCGGCCATGATTTATATCGGCATCTGGGTCCTGCGGATCCCGCTGCCGGCGGTTGTTGGCCGGCCTTTCATCCACTTCGGCGACACCTTGACGGCCGTGGCCATTCTCTACCTGGGCTTCCGTAACGGGGCCCTGGCGGGTATCATCGGCCTGGGCGGCTTTGACATCCTCAACGGCTACGCGGCTACCAGCTGGCTGACTATGCTGGAAGTCGTAGTCGTGGCTGCCATTTTGTCCGCGGTCTACAAGGGCATGAAGTACAACGACAGCAAGAAGAACATCATTATTTTGGCGGTCATCGCCGGGGTAACCAAGATTTTTACCTCTTACGCGACGATGGTCGTGGCTGCCTTGATGGCCGGGACGGCATTGCAGCCAGCCCTGGTCGCGGCCTTCCTGAGCCTGCTGGCCACGGTGATCAACTCCTGTTCAACCGCGGTCTGCACGCCGATCCTCTACTTTGCCTTGAAAGATATTACCGTCCGCGTCATGAAGCGGGCACACTAAAAGGCTTCCCGGCTGGGAAGCCTTTTTTAATTGCTGAAAAGCTGGTCGGCGATTTTGGCTGGCAGGGGATCAGGCAGAACCAAATCCAGGCCGACCGCGCTCTTGCCCTTGAGATTTACCTCGCGGACCGTGGCAGGGTCGATTTTCGCTGAGCCCAGGTAGTAAAACTTTGGGCCGTAGGCATCCGCCCGCTTGACGAAGACCGGAATCCGGGTGACTTGCTGGCCAGATTCCGTCCCCCGCAAAAGCTGCTGGACTTCCGGGGAAGACAGGTGGCGGGGAGTTCTGGTATACCAGGCCAGGCGCTGGCCGCGTGCCTGGTTGTCATAGCGGGCATTTCTTTGCTCCTGGTCAGTTTTTTGATATGTGATAAAAACGGGGCAGACATTGCCACTCAGCCGGTAGCCATACATGGGCCGGCTGACGTCTAGTGGCCAGTTGAGCAGGCGGCAGACCTCCTTGCGGTCGTAAGCCGCGTAGAGGGTGAAGTCTTGAGTCGGGTCTTTTTCTTTGGCGAGGAAGAGGCCAGTTTCGACCGCGTCTTTAAACAGGCGGAGGAAGTCGGGACTAGCTTGGACGATCTGAGGATTTAAGGACCAGCAGCCGTCCTTTAAGCAGGCGACAGGCTCGCCGCCGTACTTGGCCTTTTGGCTAGTTGATCCGCTTTTGACATCATAGAAGTCCAAGGAGAGGATGGCTTCCAGAGATTTTTCCAAGGCGGGTGAGTCGTAGGCCCCGTAATTTTTTAACAGAGCTTGGAAGTCTGTCTGACTGATTTGGCCTTTTGGCAAAAGGGCCTGCAAAAGCAAAAGTTCATGTGGCCGCTGGCCTGGGGCCAGTTCCTTAGTAACGAAGGAGAGGACCTGGCTTTCGTAAGAGGACAGCTGGCAGGGCTGGCCCATTTTTTCCAGGAAGGCTCCGTAGTGGGGCAGGGACTTGTTGTCCAGCCAGAGGCGGGGTGAGACCTGGCCTTTTTTGGCGAAATCCAGCAAAAGGGGCGCCCGGCCCAGCTGCTGGGCCAGGTCCGCGTAGGCTTCCCGCAGCTGCTTGAGCGAGTCCAGCTTGACCTTGTCCAGGGAGGCCAGGATCTCCTGGCTGGCGATCCGGCTGAAGTTGATGGTGGACAGGCCGGCAAAGCTGACGGTTTGCAGCTGGTACTTCAGCTGGTCGCGGGAGAGCTTTTTCCCGGCTAAGGCCAGGGGGATCAGGTAGTTGTTCTGGTAGTTGCCGATGAAGTCCAGGACGGTGACGAAGTCCTGGCCCGGGTAGAGGCGCAGGCCTCGGCCCAGCTGCTGGATAAAGACCGTGGCTGACTGGGTGGCCCGGAGCATGACGATCTGGTTGAGGGCGGGAATGTCCACGCCTTCGTTGAAAAGGTCGACCGTCACCAGGTAGTGGAGGCGGCCGCTTTCCAGATCCTTGACCGCCTGCCGGCGGACAGCTGGGGAATCCTGGTTGGTCAAGGCCTGGGCCGGCTGGCCCTGTTGAGTAAAAGCTTCCGCCAATTGCCGGGCTTCTTCCTGCCGGCTGCAGAAGACCAGGCCGCAGGGGCGGGGACCGCTGCAGCCGTAATAATCCAGTTCTTTAAGGAGGTAGCTGACCCGCTTTTTCGCGCCCAGCCAGCGGAGGTCGCTGAAGTCATCAGAAGTCTGGCCGTCAATTTCATAGTCGCGGATACCAATATAGTGGAAGGGCGTGAGCATTTTGCTTTCCAGAGCATCGGCCAGGCGGATCTCGTAGGCTAAATTGTAGTCAAAGAGGGCAAAAATATCCTGCTGGTCCATCCGCTCCGGCGTAGCTGTCAGACCCAGGCAAAAGGCCGGGCTGAAGTGGCTGAGGACTTTTTGATAGCTGGGCGCGGCGGACCGGTGGGCTTCGTCAATCAAGATGTAGTCATAAAAATCAGCTGCTTGGCTGGCCAGGAACTGGTCCTGGGAAACGGTCTGGATGGTCGCGAAGGTGTAGCGGGCCTGCTGGTGGCTGGTCCCGGTCAAAAGGGCGAAGTCGCTGTCCTTGCCGCCGATGACCTTTTTGAAGGTCTCAAGAGCCTTGCGGGCGATCTCTTCCCGGTGGACCAGGTAGAGGAAGCGGCGGGGGACAAAGTCTTTGACCGCCAAAGCCGCCAGGTAGGTTTTCCCCGTCCCGGTAGCAGAAACCACAAGGGCCCGGCGGGCGCCGCTTTTGACTAAGGCTTGGAGATTTTCCAGGGCGGCTGCCTGCATCTGGTTGGGAACGATCTTTTCTTGTTTCACGTGTAACACAGGCTTGGCTGGCGGCTGCCAGCTTTTTTCATAGTCAGCCAGCCAGGTGTAAGTCAGGGGCTGGCTTTTGCCCGTCAAGTCCGCTAAAGCCGCGGCTAGTTGCCGGGGCAAGGCCGAATCGGTTTGGGAATCGACCTTGAGGCACCATTCCTGGTTGGCCAGGAGGGCGGACCGGGTGAAGTTGGCGCTGCCGATGACGGCGGTCTGCCAGTCCCCATGGTCAAAAAGATAGCCCTTGGCATGGAAGGGACCGTCCACGATCCGGACGGTAAGATTGGGAATTTTTAAGAGCTCGGCGAAAACCCGGGGCTGGTTGAAGGCCAGGTAGGTCCCGGTGATGATGGTCCCGCGGACTCCGCTGGCTTGCAGGTCTTCCATGACCAGCTTGAAAGGGGGCAGCATGTCGGCGGTGATGAAGGCCACGGCCCAGGTGAAGGACTGGCAGGTTAGCAGCTGCCGGCGCAGGGTTTGCCAGATGTTTTCTTGCTGGTTGCTGATGAGCCGGGGCGGGCTCAAGGGGGAAAGTTCCATAGATTCGACCTCACTGAGGAAAGGTTTTTTACCATCATAACACAAGGGAGCAGCGGGGAAGATAGGAAAAGAACTATGTTACATGTGAAACAATTAGCGCTATAATAATGGTGAAAATAATAAAAGCTTTTTTACAGAGGAGAGAACAATGAAAGCAAAGGAAATCCGGGCCCTGGCCCGGGAAAACCTGAAGCAGATCCCGAAGAAGATCTACATGCCGATGGGCCTGCTTCTGGTTGTGGCAAATATCATACCGAATGTCTTTGACCAGGCCACTGATTTCAAGTCGGGGGTTGGAGCTAATATCATCTTCTTTCTTTTGGAAATCGCGGCCGCGCTTTTGACGGCTAACGGCTACATCTTCTTTGATCGCTGGCGGAATAAGATCCAAAAGGGCGGGGAAGAGCCAAATGCCTGGTGCGGTCTGAGCGGGCAGCACCTGGCCCGGCTGGCGGTCTACGGGGTTATCGAAGCCTTAATTATCGTTTCCGTGACGCTGGCGATTGTCGCGGTGATCGTTGGGTTAGTGATTTCGCAAGTACCGGTAGCGGTAAGCATCATTCTTTTGATCTTGCTGGTCGTTTTGCTGGTCTGGATTGAGCTGCGGCTGACCTATGTCGTTTACGTGATCGACGATGACGTGCGGACCGGGCAGAAGCGGTCAGTCTGGGCAGAAATCGGGGCTAGCTGGAAGCTGACCAAGGGCCGGGTCTGGAAGCTGCTTTGCCTTAATTTATCCTTCTTAGGCTGGTACATTTTGACCGCCTTTACCCTGGGAATTTTGGGTATCTGGCTGATGCCATACCAAAATTTGGCAATCGCCGAAACTTATGAACAGAGCAAGGAAAACAAGTATTAGTATTATTAGACGCGCGATGGCGCGTCTTTTTTTACGGGCAGGGAAGAATAGCTTATAATTTTTAATAGAAAGGATGTCAGGCAGATGGCACAAGCCTTATATATCAGCGAGATTCACATGGACTTGAACGAGTACACCAGGATGGCCATGAAGGTGACGGAAAAGAGCCGGCGGCGGATCATCATGATCGCGGAAGCAATCTGGATCGCGGCCGGAGCGGTGGCTTTCGCCTTGAAGCAGTATGACTTCACGGTCATGTTTGCCCTGGTGATTGCTTTTTACCCGGCGGCACTCGTCTACCTCTACAAGCGGCGGCTGAAGAAGATTTACGCGGGCATGCCAGCCATCAAGGATGACTACGTGCGCTACGAATTCTACCCGGACCACTTCCTGGTTTTGACCAACCGGGGGGACGGGGAATACCGCTATAACCAGATCACCCGCTATGTTGAAACTGACGAGGAAATCATCATGATGCCGGCTCCGGACTAGGGCATGCTGCTTCTGAAGAAAAACTGCAGCCCGGACTTGATCAAGTTTTTACGGGAGAAATGCCAGCGGTAGTTTCACGTGGAACACAGCGGAAGTGGCAAATTGCTGGAAAAGCTGTTAAGATTAAGGAAACAGGCTTTTTTAAAAAGGAGCTGGTAAAAAATGAAATTTTCCCATAAATTGAGTGACGCGGTCCACCTGCTGGTCTACATCGAGATTTTTCCCGATGATGACCTGTCCAGCCGGGCGATCGCGCGTAGCATCGTGACCAATCCCAGCATGGTGCGTAGTCTGATGATGGACCTGCGCAAGGCAGGGCTTTTGAAGACCAAGCAGGGGAGCGCTGAGCCGGAACTGGCCAAGAAGCCGGAAGAGATCAGCCTCTACGATATCTTCGCGGCAGTCGGTATGGACCACCACTTGTTGCACGTCGATGAAGACACGGAGCAAAAGTGTCCGGTTGGCGGCAACATTCAAGGGCCGCTGGCCAAGGCCTACGCGGAAGTGGAAGAGGCGGCTTTTGCCAAGATGCGGGAGATCAGCCTGCGGGAAATTGTCGACCAGATAAAAGAAGAGGGGCAGCTTGCCTAATTACGTCAGCGAAAGCTGGCGTTTTTTTATGGAAATAGATGTTGACTTTAAAAATACACGTGCTAGAATTACTGTAGATTTAAAAATAACAAGTAAACGAAATAGAAACTAACGGAGGCAATTATGAAGTACGCTATTTCAGCGGCTACTGGCAGCTTCGGCCAGACCGCGGTCAAGAATTTGGTTGATGCAGTTGGGGCAGAAAATGTAGTGGCGATCGTCCGCAACGAAGAAAAGGGGAAGCAGCTTTTGCCAGCTGGAATTGAAATCCGCCAGGCAGACTACGGCGATGAAGCAGCTGTAGAAAAGGCCCTGGCTGGCGTGGACAAGTTGCTCTTTATTTCCTCTCAGCCAGGCGGGGCAGTAACTAGAGCTGACCAGCACAAGAATGTGGTTGAAGCTGCTAAGAATGCCGGCGTTGGCTACGTGGCTTACACCAGTTTCCCGAAGGCCAGTGAAAGCGACAACTGGCTGGCAGCTGACCACAAGCTGACGGAAAAGCTGCTTAAGGAGAGCGGCCTCAAGCACTCCTTCCTGCGCAACAACTGGTACCTAGAAAACGAAATGACTTTCCCGGCTCCAGGTCCGGCAAACCGGCTTTACTGGGCTAACAACTTTGCCGGCTGGGCATCGGAAAGTGAATATGCCGCGGCAGCGGTTAAGGTTTTGACCAGTGATGATCCAAAGGAAGTTTACGAATTTGCCGGCCCGAAGCGGAGCTATCAGGACCTGGCAGCGGCCTTGAACGTGGCAACTGGTGAAGAAGCAGCAGCCAAGCAGGTCAGCCAGGACGAATACGTGAAGGCCTTGGAAGGCCTGGGCTTGGATCATGATACGGCGGCAATGTACGCTGCCTTCCAACAGCCAATTGATGATGGTTCATTGACGGAAGAAAGCAGCGACCTGGAAGAAGTTCTGGGCGGCTTGACTCCGCTGGACCAGGCAATCAAAGAACTTTTGGCAAAGTAGCTTTGGCAGGTACTTTTTTTCTAAAAAAGCAAGTATAATGTAGGAAAAGTTACTTGTTTTTGAAAAAAGGAGCAAAACAATGCCATTTGTACACATTGAACTCTTGGCTGGCCGGACGCCAGAACAACTGGAAAAGATGATGAAGGACGTGACCCGGGTGATCTCAGAAGACACTGGCGCACCAAAGGAACACATCTCCGTGATCATTAATGAACTTGGCAAGCAGCAGCTAGCTCAAGGCGGCGAATGGAGAGAACCACAAGCTTAAAGATTTTGACTCACCCAAGGCGGGTGGGTCTTTTTTTCGGGAAAATAACAGGTGGGAAATAATGTTCAAAGTGAATCAAAAGGGAAGGAGGGCTAGAGAAGCAAAGGATGAGGGGGCTTTCTTAAAAGAAAAAATCTTAGCAAAATTAATATAATAGTTGGCTAAACTTGGTATAAATTTTATGATAAGATAATAGGTGAAAAGTGAGTAGAACAAAGCGAATGAGGCGAAAGCGGAAGATAAAACGCAACAACACAGCACTAGAAAGCCAGCACTGACAAGGAAGGGTCAGGGCTGGCTTTTGTTTTCGGAAAGAAAAGGGGGCTGGCGGCTGCAGCGCTGCCGTTTTTTCAATATGAATAAATTGTAATAAAGTCGAAATCGCGCCAGACCAGGCTTTTACCGCTGCCGGCTGCAAAAAAAGTTCCTGGCACAGATAATGTGTCACGAACGGAGGTAGTAAAAATGATTACCAGTATCAAACTTCTGGAAGCTAATCAGATCCTGGCCCAGGTCTTGGACAGCGAGAGGGGCAGTGAGATCAACGTCAAGAAGTTCTGCAAGCTAGCTGCCTGCTCACGGCCAACCTTTTACGCCCACTATGGCAGCATGCGGCAGCTCAGTGCAGAATTACTATTAAAGAAGCTAGACCAGCACTTGTACTTTGCCACCAGTGATTATGGCAATGGCCTTAAGGGGCTATTGACTTATATGGAAAGAGACCGCTGTTTCATTTTGAACCTGCTGGCCTTGATTGATGCGGAGAAGGGGAAAATCAAGGGCAAGGAGTTTGCGGCCCGTTTTCCGCAGAAGGTTGAATGGCTGCTGCGAAAGAAGACAGTTTGCTATGTTGATGCTCATTCCTTAAGCGGGGATTATTCGATTAAGACCTTGAACAATGCTGCCCACATCATCTACGCGATCCTGTACGAGTGGCTGGCTGAAGGCCTGCAGCTAAGTGCGCGGGATGTTTATGACCGCTGCCAATTGGCGATTGATATTGTCGAGGAGCAAACAAGTAAGAAAGCGCTTTTGTAATTCAAAAAGAAAAAAGCAAAAAACTTTTAGAAAAAATATCAGTCAAAAATCCATCTTTTCCGAACAAAGAAAGCAGAAATAAAGTGAAAATGACTACTAGTCTTGATATTCCCGAACGAGACCAGGCTCCGCCTTATCACAACTCTGCCGGGTGTTTGCAATGTAAACCGTATGAAAAGGCTGATTTGACCTTTCAAAAATAACGAGTATACTAATATTTGTTGCCGCGTGAGACAAGCAAGTCTCGCGGAGGCAAAAAGAAAATATCAAAAACTTGTTGACAAGAAGTCAACAAGCGAGTAAGATATAAAACGTTGCGTCACTTGACGCAAGTTGGTACTTTGAAAACTGAACAAAGTTTCGCAGTGTGCGGGTCAAACAATGTTTGATCCAAACAAATAAGCGAAGTCAATTCGCAAGCAAATAATCTGGAGCAGATTAAAAAGGCTCAATTTTCAAATTGAGAGTTTGATCCTGGCTCAGGACGAACGCTGGCGGCGTGCCTAATACATGCAAGTCG
>SKEH01000391.1_pt1 | contig 27788 bp, 26 predicted proteins | sample 4826571 | NCBI WGS metagenome assembly SKEH01 (sample SAMN11008814, study PRJNA524170) | human gut metagenome | biome: Human fecal sample; material: Feces; isolation source: fecal sample from pouch patient p29 | host: Homo sapiens | place: Israel: Tel-Aviv | collected 2016-09-14 | reverse complement strand
TATCAAATTAGTATATTTACAGCTAGTCAGACGAACATCATAAACAGGACAACTGCTAAAAAGTGGAGTAAATGAACAACCATCTGAACTAGCCGTTGATATAAAGAGTTATCTTAAATTTTTGTAGGCTACTCACATTACCTACAAAAAAGAAGGAGGTGAACAGCTTCTTTCTCAGCTTATCTTAACGATGGCGGCACACCCAAAAAATTCAATGACAAGGAAGTGAGTAGCTCCTCTTCCTTTAAAGTTCATGTGCCGCCTAATACATAGTTATTAGTGATTCGATGATTGATTCCTGTTAAAATGACAATGAGGTGATTTTATGGGATTACAAGAAAAATGGGATAATATGTTAGGACTTGTTACTGGCACTAATGATCCGGTTACTCTTAAGGCGGTAATTGAAGTTCAAAAAGAAATGTCACAGTTATTACAGGAAAATCAGGAACTGAGGCAAGAAATACATGATTTAAAAAATGTTCAAATTTTGAGAAGTGAAGTAAAAAAAATCGGAAATACATATTACAAAGGCGAAGAGGGTCCATTTTGTACAAATTGTTTTGATACAAAAGGTATACTCGTACACTTAATTCTTGATCCAGAGGTGAGAGTAAAAGTTGTAGTTGGAAGGTGTCCAAACTGCAAGACTGATAAAATTGAAACAAATGTTTTAAATGAAAACTGGAAAAAAGAAATAGAAGATCATCAACGCTATTTGAGTGAATTCAGAAAAATATTCCATTGACCTCGGATTGAGGTCTTTTTATTTTGTCGAAATTGGAGGGAAAGAGATGCCTGTTTTAGAAAATGCAAGACATGAAAAATTTGTCCAATGCCTAATCACAGGCATGACACAACGAAAAGCTTACCGAGAGGCGTTCGCTTCTGCTAATAGGTGGAAAGACACTACAGTAGACAACAAAGCGAGTGCTTTGTTCAGAGAAAATGAGGTTCTGGCTAGGTATAAGGAACTCCAAGAAGAAGCTCAAGATGAGGCTATTATGACCCGAAAGGAACGTATGGTGAAGCTTTCTGAGATTGCTAATGATGATGAATATCCTGGAGATCAGATTCGAGCAATTGATACATTGAACAAAATGGATGGTATATACACTAAGAAATTAGAGTTATCCGGTGAAGTAAAAGCAAAAAATCCATATGCTGAACTAAGCACTGACGAATTGAGGCGATTAGCCTATGAACAAGATGGTTGATCTTGAGACAATTAGAAAAGAATCACTAAAGGAGTTAGCGAGGAGAAATTTCGCTGACTTCTTTTTCTATACCCATGGGTGCACATTTAAGCCATTACGACACCAGTTATATATCTCACCTTATTTGGATCGTATAGCAAATAGAGAACGGTTGTTTATCATCGTAGAGTTACCACCACAACATGGTAAATCAACTTTTATTACAGAGACTTTCCCAGCTTATTTTTTATGCAAGAATCCGGATAAACTGGCGATGGTTGTTTCGTATTCAGAGGAACTCTACAAAAAGTTCGGACGAAAAAACCGAGAAAAATTTCGTTTATACAGTGATGAACTATTCGATTTGAAACTAAGTTCTGAGACAGCGAGTGTTTCTGAATGGGGTATTGATAATCATTTAGGTCAGCTATACAGCACTTCTATCTTAGGTGGTGCAACTGGCCGAGGCTCCGATCTTTTGATAATTGATGATCCTGTAAAAAACAGGGCTGAGGCAGAAAGTAAGACAATGCGAGATAAAATTTATTCTGAATGGCGGGATACGTTTTATTCTCGCTTATCAGCAAATGGTTCTGTAATTATTATTATGACTCGTTGGCATGAAGATGATTTAGCGGGTCGTTTATTAAAAGAAAAAACATTACCTTGGATCGAAATCAAAATACCAGCGATTGCGGAGGAAAAGGACTTGCTTGGTCGTGAAGTTGGTGAAGCTTTAGCTCCTGAAATAGGAAAAGATGAAGAGTGGGCGGCGCAAACAAAAGCGGTAACTGGATCTCGTGGGTGGGCTTCTCTTTACCAACAGCGCCCAACACCAGCTGGCGGCGATATCTTCAAACGGTCGTGGGCGAAGTATTATGTACCATCCATTGAAATGAAAGTACGATTAGGACTAGGCGATGATGTAAAAGTCATGCCTAGTTCTTTTTCTCAGCAAGCCCAATCGTGGGATTGTACTTTTAAAGACAAGAACACTTCTGACTTTGTTGCCGGACACGTATGGGCACGTGATGAAGCAGATTACTATTTGTTGGATCGACATCATGAACGAATGGGTATTGTTGAAACTATGAGAGCTATTCAGTCTATGGCAAATCGTTGGCCTGACGCAAAAGCAAAATATGTTGAGGATAAAGCAAATGGTTCTGCCGTCATTGAAATGCTACAGAAAAAGATACCTGGAATGGTTGCAGTGAATCCGCAAGGTGGGAAAGAAGTCAGAGCTCAGGCTGTGGCCCCATTTTGGGAATCGGGAAATGTCTACGTACCACATCCGCTTTGGAAATCATGGGCGGATGAAGTTCTAGATGAGTTAGAAGCTTTTCCGAACGGAGCACACGATGATGATGTTGACGCAATGTCTCAAGCGTTAGTGAAGATGGATAACAAACAAACAAGAAAACGGAGAACAAATAGAAAAACAGCATTTTAGGAGGTGGAGTATGACATCGAGAATTATTAGCGGCGGTAAAAGTGGGAATATTCCAATTAAAAAACAAGATATCAAGATTCAGAAAAAGAGAAGTCTGACATATAAAATGTCTGGTGGCAGAGAACAAATTAGAGACTTAACTTTGCTAAACCCTCCATATGATCTGTCAGTATTGCGTTCAATCACGGATCTATCAGATATCCTCAATCAGTCAATTGAGGCTTACAAAACGAACGTTGTTGGTTTTGGAATGGGGATTCGTTACAAAGTAGAAGATTTAGAAGAAACCCCAGAAATGAAAGCTGAATGGAATCAACTTGAACTGTTGGTGAAAGAACTTTGCTACGAACGACCTGCAAAAGAAGTAATTGAAGAGGTCATTAGTCACGTGGAAGAGTGTGGGAATGGATTTTTAGAGGTAATTCGAAATGGCAAAGGCGAGGTCGTGGGCATTGATTCGATTAAGCCGGAGTATATGTCCGTTACAAAACTGAATAGAGTGGTAAACGAAAACGGACAGGATATCAAGGTCCGTTATTTTTGTTTTCGAGATCCGTTAATGGATTCTGGAGTCGAGAGTGGCACTTGGTACAAGACGTTTGGTGATCCTACACCGCTAAATATAAATGGATCGGTCGGAAAAGAAGGCAGCGGAACAGCAACCGAGGTAATCCACCTTAAAAAGGGCGACTTCCAAGACCCATACGGTATTCCACGGTGGATTGGAGCGCTAATCAAGGTTATTGGAAATCGAAAAGCGGATGAACTGAATTACCGATATTTTACGCAAGGCAGACACATTCCGCTAGCAATCACATTAGAGAATGCCCAATTAACCGCTGAATCAGAAGCGACACTTCAATCCTATGCGAATGCAATTGGTGGTGAGGAAAATCAACACAAGTTTCTTTTACTAGAAGCTGAGAAAGTAACACCTGCTGATGCGATGCTTGGTGAAGATGATAAATATAAGCCAGCCATCCGAATTGAGAAGTTAGCTGATATTTTACAGAAGGATGCGTTGTTTCTCGAATATGATGAAAACGTGATTCAAGCTATACTTTCAGCCTTCAGACTGCCTCCAATCTATGTTGGCCTTTCCACTGACTATAATCGTTCGACTGTTGAAACAGCAAAAGAGTTGACGGAGGAACAAGTTTTCCAATCATTACGTGAGACGTATGAATGGCGTATCAACTCACTATTTAGAGAATACGATTTCAAGTATGTCGAAGTATTCTTCAAGACTTCGAATATTGTGAATATGGAAGATATCAAAGCCATTCTTGATCCCGCTATCAAAGCGAAAGCAGTAGCTCCAAATGATCTGCGTGATATTGTCGGGAAAGTGCTCAATAAACCTTTAGGACCTTTTGATGGCGATGAGTACAACAAACCCATACTTACTAATAGTCAAGGGAATGCCGTTGGTTCACTCACTGGTGAAATTGATCTCGAAAAAGCTTATGGTAAGTCTGAAACAAGTGAGCTAGCAGCAACTTTACGCAGGTTGATTAAAGAGGTGAGGTCCTAAGATGGATGATTCTCAAATGATAGAGTTGGCTTTTCTGATCAAAGAAGAAGAGGACAAGGAACTTAAGAAGCTACTGGAAAATGCTGAGTATCAGTTTATTGATTTGCTAATGGAGTACATTTTGTTGGTAGAAACAAAGATCGAAGAAGCCTTTCAGATAGATTACGAAGAACTGCAAGAGATAGTTGATAAGCTGATCCAGAAATTTAAGAAGAAGCCGCCAACCGAAAAACAGCTAAAGCGAACAATGAAGAAGCGTTCTTTTGATTCGACGATGACAAATGACATCGTTCCTGAATTAGAAGCGGCGTTTTTTGCGTTACTAGAAGCATTCAAAAAGCAATACGGCAGTGAGTTACCCTTTGATGAAAATTCAGAGGCATATAAAGAGCTGAAAGATTGGTTAAAGAATTTGTCAATTGAACTCCGACAGACAACAGATGATGCAGTTAGTCGTGAACTAGATAAATACTACGAAAGAGACGACGAGGAGAAAAAGAAAGGAATTTCTTTAGCGGAATTAGCAGTTTTCGGATATGTTCGTGCTCGATCGATCGCCATCCTTGAAATTACTCGGATGTACGGCGGCTCTCAATATGAAGCGATGATGCTAAACCGTCATGTGATTGGAAGTACGTGGCGGCATGCTGATGGTGTTAAGGAGCCACGACCGGCACATGTATCCGCTGATGGAATGACGGCGGCCAAAGGGGAGTTTTTTTATATCAACGGCACATTTATTCGATATCCACGTGATCCATTAGCGCCAATTGAGGAAACCATCTATTGTCACTGCTGGCTTGATCCGATATTTGATCGTTCAAGAAATGAAATTGAATATGAGATTGAAAAACCGCCAGTGGATTAAGGAGAAAAATAATGTTCAAGACAATATTAGGCATTTTAATACTAACCCCATTAGGAGCATTTTCTATCTATGTCACTGCGATTATACTCAAGGAAATGGTTAAACAACTAAAAAAATAAGGAGTTGTTCAGTTATGGAGAACAAAGAAAACCGTAGTAACTTTCGACCAATGACGTTAACAAGTTTGCTATTAATGTTTCATAAAACTCATTTGAATTTACTTGATTATGAGAGAAAGCCTCCTGATGAATTGAATGGAGAAGACGATCGGCAGTCTTTGCCGGAAAGGACAGGTGATCCGGCTTGAAGCCATATCTAATGAATCAAGAACATCGAAAGGTGGTGATAAAATGCGAAAACTAGAAAACGTTAAAGTAACACATGTCTCTTACGTTGATAAAGCGGCGAATAAGAAATCATTTTTCCTGACAAAAGCGGAAGGCGAGCCGACATTTGAAACGGCTGTTAAGCTTGTGACGAAAGCTGACGATCCGCAAAAGCTTGTATATGGTGTTGTTTATGAACCTGAAACAGAAGATGCTCACGGTGACTACATGGATGCTGAGACAATTGAAAAAGCGGCACATAGCTTTATGGAAGACTACCAACAAATTGATAAGCAGCATGATTTTACTACTAGTGCTGGAAAAGTAGTGGAAAGCTATGTCGCGCCTGTCGATATGACAATTGAAGACACAACAATCACTAAGGGAACATGGGTACTCGTAACAAAAGCGACAGACGAAATGTGGGAAGATATTCAAAAAGGCGAGTTCACTGGATACTCACTTGCTGGCACTGCAGAGGTTGAAGAAGTCAAAAAACAGACGACAAACAATTTCAATCGAAGGAAGACTTTCCGAGATGTGAACGCGGCTATCGAAGCTTTCCAATCTGCTGCATGGTCCATATTAGACAACTATTCGTCCGATGATGCAGATAAAGTTGCAGAAATTCAAAAAGAGGTAAGTGAATTATCCGAATTAATCGGAACCATACAAACAACTAAATCAGTAACAAAGCAGGGCGTGGTCAATGGGATCAAGTCCTTTTTTAGTACGAAAAAATCTAAGGAGGAACACGAGATGACAGAAGAAGAATTAAAAAAAGCATTAGGTGAAGCTCTAAATCCAATCACAGAGCGCCTTCAGAAATTAGAAGACGCTAAAAATGGTGAAGGCAAGCTTACTGATGAAGAGAAGAAGAAAAAGGAAGAAGAGGAAGCCGCTGCTGCAAAGAAAAAGGTGAAAAAAGAAGCATTTACTGCTGAAGACATCACTAAAGCAGTTCAAGAAGCGGTAGCTCCTTTGAATGAAAAGGTTGAGACGCTTGAAAAAGCTCGTTTCAGTAACAATCAAGAACAAAATTACACAGAACAGATTGAGAAAGAAGAAGATGTTTTCGGAAGTCTATTCTCAGTAAAAGGAGGAAATGAATAATGGCAAGTAACCAATCAATTATTGAAAAAGCAACGATGACATTAAGTGATTTAGCAGCTGGCGGATTAATGAATCCTATGCAATTCAAAAAGTTTTATCAAATGCTGATTGATCAGCCAACGATCATTAATGAAGCACGAACTGTCCCAATGACGTCAGATGCGATGAAAATTGAAAAAATCGGATTCGGTCAACGTATCTTACATCCTGGAGTTGAAGCAACAGCTTTAGATGCTAGCAAGCGATCAAAACCAACGACAGGTAAAATCGAATTGAATGCAAAAGAAGTGATTGCTGAAGTAAATATTTCTTACGATACGTTGGAAAACAACATCGAAGGGGGAAATTTGCACAATACGATTATCAGTATGATTGCAGAACGTGCTTCTTTGGATGTTGAAGAGCTAATTGTCAATGGAGATAAAACTTCTTCTGATCCATACTTAGCATTGTTGGATGGATTACGAAAACAAGCAACTTCACATATTGTCGATCACGACGGCGGAGACTTTAAACGTCCGCTATTGAAAAAGCTTTATGGTTCTGTACCTGCTAAGTATTTACGAAACCCAGCTGATTTCCGATACTATATGAGTCATGTTAATGAATTAAACTGGCGTGATGAAATTGCCAATCGTAATACCGGACTTGGTGATACGACTTTAACGGGAACAAATCGTCCTGCTGCATATGGAGTACCTACTAAAGGGATTGCGATGCTGCAGCCTTACGACGCTACAGTAAGCGGAGGAGCTGAAAAAGTATCGGACTTATTACTAACTCACCCAAAAAATATTGTATTAGGTGTCTCTCGTAATGTTCGATTGGAATTCGATAAAGACATCCGTTCTCGGACGTTCATTATAGTATTAACGATGAAACTAGATACTAAATTTGAAGAAGAAGACGCAGTGGCAAAAGCTATCAATGTAAAACACGAAATTATCTAGGAGGTCGTTTTTTATGCTGTATACAGTGAAAAGTGCCGTTGAAGGAAAAGATTATTTCTTTCGTGAAAAACAAATCACATCTTCATCACTAACTGAAATCACAGAAACTGAAAAGAAGTATTTGGAAACTGTGGATGCATTCAAATTCATTTTTGAGCCAGTCGAACAAGAAGAGGCTTGTAATGATGATAAAACAGAACAATCAGCAGAAGAAGCTTCCAGCGCAGAGTTCCCAAAAATGATTAGTCGTGGAAACTATCAGTTGTCTAATGGTGAAAGTTTTATCGGAAACAAAAATGATGCTATCGAAGCTGAAAAAGCATTAGAAAAGTAGGTGGGCGGTATGGCTCAAGCTTATGTTGACGAAAAGTATTATGAAGAAGTATTCGAGGGAACACCTGTCGAAAATGGCAAGTTCTCTCGATTTTCTAAACGTGCAACTGAAATAGTTGACGCGTTGACAGAGTATCAGATTCTCAAAATAGGGTTAGATAAGTTTTCTGAGGATGTTCAAGAACTGATCAAGAAAGCATGTTGCGCCCAGATCGAGTACTATCAAGTTGAAGGTATTGATGTAGATATAACAGGAACGCCCAAAAGTTCATTAAGCTATTCCATCGGTGACTATAGCCGATCTGCAAGTGGTGGATCTACTAGCCGACAAGCTGGGAGAGTAGCGCCTTCTTGCTTAATGTTTTTGGAGGGAACAGGACTCCTACGAAAAAGGAGCGTGAGAATCGGTGTTGTTTGATGATTTATTGATTCATACATGCGACCTGACATTGCCTGGAGAAAAGTATGTTGGTGAGGATAAATGGGGACGACCTATCTATGAAAAAAATGAACCTGAAACTGTCAAATGTCGATTCATGACGAAAAAAGTTTATGTAAGGAATTCGTCTGGTACCGATCGAGTAATAGAAATGAGTTTGCATCTAACACCAGATACAGCAGTCGATCCACAAATGACTGTTGAAAACATCAAGGATGATAAAGGGAATTTGCTCACCACGGCAAATCTTGAAGTGGACTCTATCACGCCTCATTATGACGATCGCACGCTTCATCATTACAAAGTTTTCTTAAAGGGCGCTGAGTAGCATGAAGAAGAAAATGCAGTACAAGTCGAAATTTGCAGCAGTATCGATTTCACTTGATTCCGAGACACTCGGCGGTTCAAGATCGATGAAAGATGCTAGAAAAGCTTTGGTTTCTGAAATGGCTAAGGAATGGGCGAAGAGTGCGAAAGAAGTTACTTCTGCTGATAATCACATAGATACTGCAGCGTACATTAACTCGCTCGGATTCATTACTCATTATTTGGGTCCAAGCGGTTCCGCTGTTGGCCCGATCATTAATGAATGGGAAGAGACGGGAACTAAAACTACTCTCAAGACTGGATCAGGCGTACCATACGCAATTTATCTAGAAGGTCGTTACAACATTTACGCCAGAGGACTTGAAAACGGCATGGATCGGATGATCAGTTCTGGTTTGGACGTGATGAAGAAAGTTTTACGAACATAGAAAGGGGTAGCTCGATGGATTTTGTCGATGCTTCAAGCAGTATTCGGGATTTCCTGAAGGCTGCTTTTTTTGAAGATTTCAATTCGTTTAGAACTTGGAAAATTGAAGCCACAGCACCACTTCCCTGTCTTTTAGTTAAGACAATAGGGAAAAATACCATACAACTTTTAGTACGCTCAGAAAGCGATATAGAGGCATTGGAGAAATGCACAGAAGTTGGTAATTATTTAAAACGGAACTTTTCTGATATAGCGGGTGTCAATGTCTTTGATATTGATTTTCAAATGTCACCAGTTCCGAATGTCGATGATGTGTCCAAAAAAGACGAGGCGTGGTGCTACATGTACATTAACTATTTCGAAAATTAAGGAGGAAATATTTTGGCAGAGAAAGTGCAAGACAAGAAAAAAGAAAAGAAGCAAGAAACAAAACAAGAAACTACTACTCAAGAATCCAAAGTTAGAGTAATGGCTAAATCGAATTCTGGTGCTGGAACGACGTTAAGCGTCAATATTGAAGGCGTTCGAAAAGTGATTATTCATGGAGAAATCCTTGAATTGACAAACAAGCAACTGCAAAAATTGAAAATTTCTAGTTCATCATGGAGTTATGAAGAATCAGAAAAGAAGGAGGGGACTAAATAATGGCAAAAGACCAATTTTTCCATTTTAATAAAAAGAACATTCAAGGCGGTGCGGGTCGTTTAATCATTGGTGAAGATACGACTTTTCGTCCAACAAAAATCTCAGATGTAATGGATATGAAAACTTTTGAACTTAAAGAAGGTTTCCGTGATCTTGGTGGAACAACAGAAGGTATCAGCCGTTCTCGCGGTAACGAAACAGAAGAAGTAACGATTGACCAATCAGTTACTCCGATTGACACGACAATTAGCGGATGGACCAACACTATTGGTACCACATTAATGGAAAACTCAATTGACAATCGTTCGTTAGCTATGGCTGGTGGCGATATCACTGAGACAGCAGCCGACCTCGGCGATCCTGCGACACTAGCTGCAGCAATAAATAAAGGCAACCGTAAAATCAAAGTAGCTACTGGTAAAGGCGTGGATTTCGAAACTGTCCGTTTTGCTAAAATTGGTGATGAAACTATTGAAATTTCTTCTGTTCAAGCCGCTGACGATCTTATCACACTAAAAAAAGGTGTTTCAAAAGCATATTCCACAACAGATACTTTGACACCGGTGAAAGAACTCGGAACTAAGACGATTTCTTATGGTGCACCAACGTCAATTGCTTCATATAGCTTAACTCTGATTGTAAAACGTGAAGACGGGACATTCTTAATGGTCCACTATTATGAAGTGAAGATTAGTGATAATGTCGAAACGAATCACGGTAAAGAGAAGGCAACACTTCCAGTGTCGTTTACTTCATTCGCTCAGGATGATCTTCCAGAAGACGAAAATGTCTTCATTGAAATCGAACAAGTATTGTAATCGCATGGCCTTGCTTATCAGCAGGGTCTTTTATTTTGTCTAAAAAGGAGAATAACATGACTGAAAATACAACAGTAGAACAAATCAATAGTGTAGTAACTGAAATGAAAATGGTGGAGTTAAGCGATGGAAGTAAGATTCCTGTACCGCGCTTAACGAATAAGAAAGTAGTGTCGTTAGTTAAATTCGTTGCCGGTGACGGTTTGATAATTTACAACGACTATTTAAAATGGCGAGAAGCAAACACGGAAAAACGCCCTGCACTTGATGAAGTTGGCGAACAGAAAAAAGATGAAAATGGAAATTTAGAATGGGAATTCAAATTCCCAACGATCGATCAAATTGTTGAATTTGCGTTAGAGGTGTTACCTGATGAAAAAATTACAAAACTTTTAGCAATCGTTTTGGATAAGACGATTGAAGAAGCAGAAGAAATGGACTTCTTTGATACATCGTTGATTATTGGGGCATTTTTAGAAGGAACTCCGATCGAAAAATTAACGGCGCTGATAAAAAAGATTCAAACGAAATTTCGTCCGATGAGCAAGGAGAATCAACAAGCGGCTCAAACAAAACCAGCGGCCAATCAGCAGTCGGCATCAGTAGTGCAATTGAATCCTTCGCCTCAAGCATAATTGAACAGATTCAATTCGTTTCATATTTTTATTCATTGTCAGAAGAGTATGTATTGGATCAGTCGTTTAGTTGGCTGAGACGAAAATATGAATGGGGAAATAAAAAGGAATATGAATCAAGACGTGCTCGACAATATGAGATTCAAGTAGCAATCGTTGATTCAGTTGGAATGTTCTTAAGCAAACTGACTGGGCAACAGGATTATGATTCTAATTTGATGAAGCCGTACGAAGAAGCTATCAAGAGCGCAAAAGAAAATATCACTCAAAATGCAAATGAGGAAGGTATTGACACCACTCAATGGTGGAAGAAATAAAAATACATATAGAAGGGAGTTGAGCAAATGGCAGAAGGTACAAAAGTTGGCGGTGCTTATATAGAAATCACAGCAGACTCTGCACCAGCTGAGAAGGCGGTAGCCACTTTTTTCAACTGGTTCACAAGAACTGGCGAGGCCGCTACTGATTTGGCAAGTAAAATCAGTAACACGGTTGAGACTGCAAAAGATTTAGGCGAAAAAGGAAGCCAATCAGCGAAGACAGTTTCAACTGGTTTTCAATCGATGACGCAGAAAATGAAAAGCGCAAATGCTAGTTTATCTGCTGATTCGAAAAAGAATTTCGATCAGATGAAAAGCGATGCAAAATTATCCTATTCAGAAATGACTAAAGATAGCAAAGCGATGAATAAAGCATTAGTTATTTCAATGAAAAGCAGCGTATCCAATTTGAAGTCAAGTTTTACCGATCTGAAGAATGGCTTTAAGACAATTGGAAATTCATTGCTGGATTTGATTAAAAAGCCTGTCGATAAAGTCATAGAATTACCAGGAACCATTCAACGTGCCATGAAATCCGTAACTGGTTTTGTTAGTTCAGGTTTCGCTCAAGCAAAAAATCAAGCAATTTCTCAGATACAGTCAATTCCAACAAAGGCAACTCAAGTCTTAAATCGAACTAAGGATGTCTTTGTTACTGGTTTTAACTCAATAGTTAATACGACTGCAAGTGCTGTATCTAAAATCGGCAACGGATTGTCTCAGCTTCCTTCAAAAGCGTCACAGGTAGCCTCAAACATAAGAACAGGGTTTGTGAATGGAATAAAGAGCATTCCGAGTGTCGCTTCTAACATTTGGCAATCAGTAAAAAGTGGTATCAAGTCAATATCAACGAGTGCGTCAGATGCATCAAGATCAGTAAAGAATAATCTTACTAGTGGATTTAAATCTGTTTTTGATAAAGCAAAATCAATATTTCCTAATATCAGGAATCAAATTAAATCGGGTGTTGATGATCCTTCTAAATCTGCTAGGCAATCAGTAGAAGACGTTGCGAGCTCTATTGCTTCCATTGCAATTGTAGCGAAAGCATTTGATATTTTGAGAGATTCTATCGGCAGAGCCATTGACCGTATTGACACGATTGATACAGCTACGAAATCACTTACTGTTTTAACAGGAAGTGCAGGAATCGCTAAACAAGTCATGGATGATCTGGCAGCCGCTATTGAAGGCACACCTATTGCTTTGAATGATGTTGCAATGGGTGCTAAGAAAATGGTTGCTGCTGGCATGGAAGGCACGAAAGTAAAAGGTGTTTTCCAAGCAATCGCTGATGCCGCATATGGTGTGGGTAACGGTGCAGAATCTATAGACCAGATTACTAGTGCAATTTCGGGTATGCAATCAGCTGGTGTTGTTTATGCGGATGATATTAATCGTTTGGTAGACGCTGGGATTCCGGCTTGGCAAATTCTAGCTAATGCGAGTCAGAAATCTGTAACAGATATGAAAGAAGCAGTTTCTGATGGAACGTTAGAAGCTGGTAAAGCAATCGAGACACTTCGTAAAGGAATCGAAGAAGGTACCGACGGAGTTGCAGGTTCAACAGCTAGGATGGCAGGTTTGGCTAAAACAGCTGGTGATACTCTATCTGGTTCAATGGCCAATTTCAGAACGGCTATTACTACAACTATCGTCAAAGGATTAGAACCTTTCAAAAAAGTTGCGGTTGATGCATTAGGTTCTGCGACTGCTTCAATGAAATCATTCAGAGATAATACGATTGGATCTGAAAAAGTTCAAGAGGTATTAGCTTCAATTGCTAAAGCATTAGAAAATATTGGCAAATCAGCAAATCCATTAATTTCTATTGTAAAAGGATTATTTGCAGCTTTGAGTTCGTATGGAGCATTGGTTCTTTTACTCGCAGCTCTAATAAAATTCGTTCAATGGATTGGTCCATTTATCAAATTGGCTGCTGCTAATCCGTTTGTGCTAGTTATTGCAGCAGTGATTGGTTTAGGAGTCGCAATAACTGATCTCTACAAACGCTCAGAGAAATTCAGACAATTAGTCGCACCATTGATTAACTTCGTTAAGAAACTTGGAGAAACGTTTGTCATTGCAGGAAATGCTATTCATGGAGCATTGCAGTTAATATTTGTTGGTGGGGATCGCAAGAAGACCGAAGCGCTTCGAGAAAATCTCAATCAGCTTTTACCGCAACAAACTGTTAACGTCATTATCGATCGATTAACAGCGTTGCACAAAGCATTTGGAGAGTTCAGGGAAAAGGCTAGTGAGAAGTTTGGGCTTGCAGCTCAAGCAATTAAAGGAAGTTTTGACTTAATCTTCGTTGGCGGAGATAGAGGTAAGACTGAGGAACTGAAACAAACACTCAATAATCTGTTTCCTCAAGAAACCGCCAATAAAATTCTTGATCGTTTAACGATTCTTCACAAAGCCTTTGATCAATTCAAAAAAGACGCTAACGAAAGAGTACAAGTAGCGTCAAATATCATCAGGTCAAGTCTAGATCAGATTCTTCATGGCGGTGATCGCAAGCAGTATGAAGATTTGAAGTTGGCTTTAGCTGACTTTTTACCGCAAGACACTGTTAATGCGATCATGAATCGAATAACTATACTTCATGAAAGTTTTAACAGACTGAAAAATGGAATTCAAATCGTCAAAGATGTTCTAACTGGCGATATGGACTTTCATTCGTTTTCCGAATCTATCAATACAAGTATGTTCAGCGATGTAACGATTCAACGTTTTGAAAAATTCTATGAGATCGTTCAACAAATCCGACGGGCATTCTTAGGATTAAAGTTCATTATTTCAGGAAATATTACCAGCCTTGAAGGCCTGACGAATCTTTTTGGTGATTCATTTAGTGAAAATCAACTAAATATGATCTATCGATTAGGTCAAGGCATTCGAAATTTCGTTCAAGGTGTAAAACAGCAGTTTGCTGAGTTCAAGGTTGCGGTAGCCAAAGCTTTCGATGGAAATTTTGAACCATTAATCAACATTTTCAAATCGCTACTGCCAAAAATCATTGCAATTTTGGTCGGTGGCATACCTGGATTGATTATTACCGGAAGCAATCTCATTTCGAAACTCGCAGAAGGTATGGGAACTACGATACCAGACTTATTGGAAAAAGTTTCAGAAATCGTTCTTGGATTGGTGACTTCGTTTACTGAGATATTACCTAAAATGATAGAAGTTGGAGTCAATCTACTAACGAATATCATACAAGGAATACTACAAACACTTATTCCTTTAGCACAAGCTGCTGTAACAGTCGCATTCACCATTTCTAAGACAATCATTGAGACATTACTCTCTGTTTTGCCTCAGTTGATTGAATCCGGAGTTACAATCCTGACTGCGATTATTACCGGAATCATTCAGATGCTACCAAATCTAATCAGTGCAGTTATTTCACTTGTTGAGATGATTCTTTCGCTGATTATTACCTATCTTCCAAAAATTATTGAAGCTGGTATGACTATCCTCGTTGCTTTGATCAATGGGATTATGATGATGCTTCCAAAATTGATTGAGTTGGCCTTCAATCTGATTATTTCTCTAGTCACGACATTGATTCAGAGCTTGCCGAAGATTATCGAGGCAGGTGTCAAAATTCTTGGATCGTTAATTCAAGGAATTCTGAACGTCTTGCCTAAATTAATTGAATTGGCGATTAAATTAATCATTACGATTGTAGCAATTCTTATTCAGAATTTACCGAAAATCATTGCAGCAGGTGTTCAAATCCTGATAGCTCTTGGAAAAGGTATTTTGAATACCATCGGTGTCTTGATTAAGATGTTGCCGCAAGTTGTCGCTGCTATCTTCAAAGCATTTGGAGATGTAAAGTGGGGCAAGATTGGTAAAGATATTATTGGTGGTATTGGCAAAGGAATTACTGACGCGTTAGGCTCACTCAAAAAAACAGTAACTGATGTTGCAGGGAATGTTAGTAAATGGTTCAAAGATAAACTAAAAATCAAGTCACCGTCACGAGTGATGATTGGGATCGCTAAATGGGTCCCTGAAGGTGTTGCTGTCGGAATAGAAAAAGGATTACCAGTTATTGAGGGCGTTGTTTCTACAATGACAGACATGATGACCAAGGCTGTACAAGATGCAGAACCTGTCGGACTCTCAAATGACATGATTGTAACTGAGAGCTACGGGATGCCTGATGCGAGTCAGATGCAGGCCTCAGCTCAACAAGCTTCACAGGCAGGTAATCAAGGAATGTCTGATTCAACTCCTCAGTTGCTACAAACAGCTTTATCAGCTGCTAATGGTATTTTGAGTCAGTTTAGCTCAATCAGCCCTTCGATGGTAACTCAGGGTTCTGAATGGTTGAGTAACTTCATGAACGGCTGGAATTCAGTACTTCCTTCAATGATGAACTTAGTTAGTTCATTCATCAGCAATTACACAAAAGTAATTACAGCACAGAACTCACCAAACTACTTAATGGGTCGAGCTTGGATACAAAATAAGCTGAATGGCTGGAATAGCCTTGTTTCTACATTCATTACGACTGTGAGAAACTTCTGTAATCAAGTCATAAATCTTTTACGTAGCTTCTACAATGCGATGTACCAGACTGGCCGTACGTGGCTTCAAAATCTGTTGAACGGTTGGAACTCACTTTACCAAACATTCATCAATCGAGTGAATCAGCTGGGAAATGATGCGATTAATAATCTTCGATCGAAGTCGGGCGGCTTTAATAGCGCTGGACGTTTTTTAATGCAGTCGTTGATCGATGGTATTAATTCTATGGGTAGTTCTCTATCTGCAACAATGAACAGCGTTGCTAATAAGATGGTTGGTGGTATCGGTAAAGGTGTTAATGGCGTAATTGGTGGAGTTAACTATGTCCTAAAAGAAGTAGAGTCCGACAAGAAATTAGGAGCTTGGACAGTACCGCAGTATGCCAGAGGAACAGATGGCCATCCAGCTGATGGACTAGCAATTGTAAATGACCAAAAAGGTTCTAAATATCAGGAAATCATCCAAGAACCCGACGGATCTACCTTTATTGCTAAGGGCAGAAATGCTCTTGTTTGGCTTAAAAAGGGTGCGAGGGTACTCAATGCAACAATGACTGAACGGGTGTTAAAAGCTCAGAATAAACTTGGAAGTATGATTCCGAAATATGCTGATGGAGTCGGTGAATTTGATATTGTCGATTTTCTCGATGATGAAAATGCTGTCTTGAAATTCCTGAATGGCAAAGTGGATTATAAAGGAATCAATGAACCCTGGTTAGACATGACAAAGTCAGGTGTAAAACTGATGACAGGTGCTGCAAACAAGATGATTCAAGGCGAGTTGGAGAAATTCTTCACTCACGGAACATTTGATGGCGCAATGGGAGCAAATAATGTTTACAAGTATCTAGTGGATATCGCTCAGAAAATGATGAGTAAGTTCCCTGGTTTGACAATCACATCTGGTTATCGGGCTGGCGATCCATACTACCATGGAAAACATCAAGCAATTGACTTGGCATATCCAGGTGTAGTCGGTTCTGCAAAATACACGGAGGCTGCTAATTGGGCCTTTGAAAAATTCGCAAAACAGATTGCCTATGTAATCACGAACGGGAAAGTAAGAGACCGAATGGGTCTCAGTGGAACTGGATCGAGTGGGCAGTGGGTTACTTGGCCTGACGGAGACCATTTTGACCACATTCATTTAAATGGCGCAATGGGATCTGGTGATATATTTACTGGTGGTGGAGGTTCAAGCGCTGTTGGTTATAATCCTTCCGCTGGAGTGGAACAATGGAGAAGTTTAGCGATTAAGGCTTTGAAAATGGAAGGTCAATACACTCCCGCGAATCTGAATGCGATGTTACGGCAGATTCAAACTGAGTCTGGAGGTAATCCAAATGCAGTTAACAATTGGGATATCAATGCGCAACGTGGTGACCCTTCGAGAGGCTTACTACAAACGATCAGTGCAACCTTTAAAGCATACGCAAGACCAGGATACGATAAAAATATGGTTGATCCTTTATCAAATATGTTGGCTTCAATTCGTTATGCAGTTTCAAGATATGGGTCGCTATTAGCGGCTTATCGTGGAGTTGGATACGAAAACGGAGGCTGGATTACTCAAGACGGTCTTTATCGAGCTGGAGAGAAGGGAAATCCCGAAGTCGTTCTGCCTGTCACTAAACCAGCTAGGGCGATGGAGTTAATCGGTCAGGCGCTGAATTACATGGCTCAGAATGGATCGGGGATTATCCAATCTGCTACGACAGGGTTGAGCGATATGGCTTCAAACATGACACTAAACCTTGCTGATTTAATTGGAGTTGATACACAAGCAATTCGAAGCAATTTTGCAGGTTCGACAAGTCTGGACATTAAGGAAGTAATCCGTTTGCTTAACGTGAATAATCAGCTATTAGCTGAGATTCGTGATCAAGATTCTGATATTTACATGGACAAAGAAAAAGTCGGTAAGAAAGTAGCCCCGACTGTAGCTAAAGAAAATGCTAGAAACGAAAGATTATCTGAAAGAAGAAAGGGGCGAGTATAATCGCAGAAACTAGGATGATTTTTAGAGGGATTGATTTCTTTAAATGGTTGACTATTAGTGAAATATCTCGCCCTACTAAAAAGCGAGAATATGAAAAAAAAGATTTAGTGATGGGTGAAAAACTTCTCTATGCTAAGGACAGTGCAACAACAATTACTGTTAAAGGATGGATTAGGAAAAATAAGAAGAGAAATGATAATACGGACGTAGATACGCTCAAAGATGAGATGTATCGCGTCCTTTATCAAGCTGATGGAACAGATGGTCAACTAATATTTACCGATCAAGCGGATCGTTACTGGTTCGCTCGATTTGAAGGTGAGATTGTTCCCGAATATGTAAATCGTGATGCAGCAAAAGTTGAGTTGAGCTTCAAAGTACCAGAAGGTGTTGCTTACGCTATTGAAACTGACTATTTCACGAATGCTGATCCTGCAAAAGAAAACCTTTGTTTAGATAGTGAGTTTGAAAATAGGGCACATTACTGGAAAGATTTTACCGCATTAGGACCAAAGTACAATGGCTCAAATACACTCATAGCAGATTTTACTGATTTAGTTACTATTCATGGTAAAGAAAACTGGTTACCAAAAACGACCGAGATCACTCGCCCTATTAAGGTAAGTCTTGGTGATTATGTATCTTTCGGGATGCTCATAAACATTGAAACATTACCTACAGACGGAACCGATAGTCCTTGTACTGTAATCCTCGAGGAAAGGTCAAAAGTTGGTGGTGGCATTTTAAAGCGTCACTCTTTTGATGCAAAAGTCTTAGAAAATGAGTGGCAGGCAATCAGTGAAACAATTCAAATAACTAATGAAAAAACTACTGCGCTGTGTTTAACAGTAGGCGTGAGAGGAAATTCAAAGCTAGCGATTTGCCAACCGCAGTATAATCTCGGACCTTTTCTTAATCCTTATACTGCTAGCAAACTAACAGTCAGTGATCAGATTGAAGTAACCCATTATGGAACATGGAAGGCTGATCCTCAAATAGAAGTTACGATGCAAGGGGAGAACGGATTGATTGGATTAGTTAATTCAAATGGGGGAACATTACAATACGGAGATCCTGAAGATGTTGATACTGTTCGCAAAGTGGAAAAACACCGAGTAATAGATCACAGGTGGCGTTCCGTAACACTTCCTACGGGTGTTTCGTTAAATGATAAAACGATGCCCTCTACTTATCCTAATTATTTAAATAATCTGTCTACACCAAATCTTATTCAGGGAAATATGAAATGGGACGGAAGCGAAGCCATCATCCCTGTCTTTACAAGTGTGGGAGCAATCAACGTTTGGCATGGCCCGACATTAAGTTTTCAGATACCGAAAAGTGCTAACAATACGTCAAACGGGGATTTCTCTTGTGTTCAACGTATGAACTTCAATAACAACGCAAACGTGAAAACGGCGAGAGGTCGCGTTGAGTTCGTTATTGCTGATGAAAATAAAAAAGTGTTTATGGCCGTTGTAATTCGAGATAGTACTACACTAAACAATGAACTGATAGCTGAATTTTGGTATAAGTCCAAGTGCGTGAAGTCAACTAGTCTTTCAAGAAAAACTTTTAACGGGAATTTTTTCCAAGTGAAAATGGAGCGGCTAAATTCAAACAAACAATTAAAATGGGTATTCAGTCAGATTAAGGCATTAAATCCTGCAAATGATGGTGCTTTTACTTCTCATGATCATGAATTTGTTATGAACTTTACTGAAGCAGAGTTGACAAATGCTATTTATGAAAAGGGCTGGTACCAACGTTTTTCTAATCAACATCATAACTTAATGTCGTGGACTGACTCGAAATTTGACTGGACGAACGAAAATGTCTATTCAAATGTCAATAATCTGTTTTCAGACAAAGATTTCGTTGAAATCAATACGAAAACACGAAAAATATTAGTCAACGGTGTAGAGGATCGGACACTCCATAAATTGGGAAACGAGTATGACAAGTTTAAGCTATCTTATGGCAAACACATCATTCAAGTAGTGCCGAGCGATTGGGCAGTAACTCCGATTGTCGGAGTCACATTGCGAAGAGTATTTCTATAGAGAACTTCTTTCAAGAGAGGTTCTCTTTTTATTTTATCCAAGAGAGGAGGTGGAAGATTGGATTTTTATTTTACGGATCGGATGTTCCAATTGAAGGAAATCGTATCAACAAATAACGAAACAGAAGTGGTGATGGCTGACGAAGAGGACAAGTTGAGTGTGGAAAATGGAAATCGAACACTGACAGGAACACTATATTTCAGGCCTAACCAAACAAAGTCCGTTAAAGATTTTGCGAATGTTGGCAATTACATTCTTTTTCACGATACCAATGGAAAAGACATCTGGATGACGATCGTAGAAACTATTCATAATCCTAAATCCTGTACTCATATGTTCGTGGCGGAAGATGCTGGAGTAGATTTATTGAATGAACTCGTTGGTCCTTACAAAGCTGACAAGGCTTATTCAATTGCATTTTATATCGAAAGATTTATGTATGACTCCGGCTTTGAAATAGGATTCAATGAGATACCTTCTCTCACTCGAAAACTTGAATGGGAAAGTGAGGATACTACTGCTTTAGCTCGACTAGTTTCTGTAGCAAACCAGTTTGATAATGCTGAAATAGATTTTAGTTTTAAAGTAGATGGGACTTCAGTGATTAGAAAATACATTAACGTGTACAAAAAGCGTGGGAAAAACAATCACGAAACGCTTTATGTAAATGTGGATGTCGATAACATCATCGTCAAGTCAGATATCTATGATCTGGGAACCTCGATTTATGCTACGGGTGGTACACCCGAGGGTAAAAATGATCCTATCAATTTAAAAGGATACAAATATTCTGATCCGGATGGCCGCTTTGTCTTAGGAACTGACGGCGTGATGCGTGATACAGAAAGCGTTCAAAAGTGGAGCCGCTTGTTGTCAACAAGTAATCCGAATCCCAAAAGTTCTCATATCCAACGACTAAAAAGATATGAAACGACAGACAAAAAAACGTTGTGTGACAGTGTTATTAGAGAGCTAAAGAAAATAAGTCAGCCAGCAGTCAATTATGAAGTAGAATTGATTGACCTCCCGGAAGGAGTGAATATAGGCGATACTATCTATTTAGTTGATGAAAATGAAGAAGTCTATTTGAGTGCGCGAATACTAGAACTAACTCACCAATATTCTAATCACTCTCATTCAGCCACTTTAGGTGATTATCTAATCCAATCTGGCGGCACATCACAAAGCTTACTTGATTTAGCTTATGAACTGAGAGATCAGGTAAGCAGGAAAAGATTTGATGTAAAGCTTGAACCAACATCTCAAGCATTTGTCGATGGTAAAGGAACAATTAAGATTTCAGCTAAAGTATATGATGGTTCTCTCGATGTCAGCACAAATTACAACGATTTCCAATGGACCCGATTAAATGAAGCTGGTGAAATTGATGATAATTGGTCAGCGACAAATAATATCCTCACCGTATATCCCGATTCAAAAAACTTGTGGACCTATTGCTGCGACGTTTATAACGCAGAAAATACTCTTATCGGAAGCGGACGAACGACGATTCTGAACCTAAAGAATGGTGGAGAAGGAGTGGGTGCCTATCTTTATTATGCTTGGGCTGATGATCAAACTGGATCTAGTGGTTTTGTTCTTACGAAACCTACAAATATTACAAAGCATTTCATGGGCATCTGTTCGAGTTCATCAAGCGTTCAACCAATAAATCCTGCGGAATATACGTGGCAAATTAACTCAGATTGGCTGGCTGAGCGTTTGGAAAAATTGGAAGGAAGTACTGGCACTTAGGTACTGGAATTGGAGGTAAAACAATTACATGGCATATTTCAAAATAGTAAGAAAAACGCTTGAAATCAACGGTTCAAGTAGGAGCACATCCATTGATCTTAGAGCAGAAGTGTTTTCATATGATAAGAACGTTAGTAAGTTTCTTTTTGAACTAACGAGTAAAGAAGCTGAAATCGACTTAACTGGAGCAACAGTCAGAGTACTACTAACTTACGTTGGGAATGATGGAAAAAAAGGAATAATTGAAGACAACGGTGGAGTCGAAGCCTACACGATGAATCAGATTTATTACCTATTACCCGAAGAACTGAGGGGCTATGACGGTACAGTTGTTATGGGTTTGTATGTAGATCTACCTTCTGGTGAGGCAATCGATATTCAAAATGTTCAATTCAGAATGTTCAAATCATCGATCGATGATGGTGCTGGTGTTGCTGGTGTGGTCTACTTCAAAAGCTTTGAAGAATGGTTGTTTCAAGTAAAAGAAAAAGCTCTATTGGAAATTCAAAATATTGATGATGAATCTGAACGGATTACTGAGTATGCTGATACAAAAATTAAAGAGTATGATGATAAGTTCGTTCAATCCAATCAAAAAATGTCAGAGCTGCAGCAATCTCAAATCGAGCTTTCTGATCAGTTAAACGAAACGAATAAAAAGATTGACGAAGCGGATGTTTACAGGAAAGACGAGGTTTTCAATAAGCCGGAAAGTTCCGCAAACGTGATCGATCAGATAGGTGGCGCTGAGTCAACAATCTTGAAAAAAGAATTGTTGGTTAATGGAACTGAGGGAATGGCGAGTCGGTTTGTTAAGGATTTGCCGTACACGAATATTATCTTAAACGGGGATTTCAAAAACGGTATAACAAATTGGTCTTATCATCAACCAGCGGGAAATCTTTCTGAGTTTGTAGACGACGTTGTTCATGCTAAATCAAATAATGGTACAGTTACGGGTGTCTTTCAACCTTCTGACCAACGATTAAAATACGGTTATTCCACAAAAGCCAATGAAAAATTTTTCTTTTACGCATTGGCAAAAGGAACAGGAATAATTCAATTAGGTTTCGACAAAAAAAGAGGTTCAGCGACACTGACACAAAATTACACGTGGGTCGGCGTAGAAAGTACGGGAACCACCGACAATGAAGTAATGACATTTTACACTACCGGTGAAATGTGGATTAAAGCGATCATTGTTTCTAAGAGCGAAATTATGAATATTGAATCTTTTTATCCCGCTGCCGAAGACGTGGGGGTTGTTCACGGACAGCCTAATTTACGGAACGGAACAAGCTCAACATTAAGTGAAGTAACATTTATTCAAACACAATATAAAGAAACGAATTTAGTTGTCAGCAATCTTTTTAAACCAAATGATCTAGTAACTTACGCCGTTCAAATTGATAACACTGCAGGGACTGCTGATGTATTTGCCCAATTAGCATGTAAAAAGAGTGACAACACGTATGTTTCGTTCAATGGATCATCAGTTTTAAAAGGGTCTATCGGTAGATCGATGGTACAAGTCACAGTTTTGGAGGAATACACAAATATTTATGTTAAACCGCTCGTAAAATCCAACTCAACTATTTCTACAACAGTAAGGTATGGTGAGGAAAAACTAATCAATGGATCACTCGAAGCAATGGACGAATGGACACCTTCGCAAGCTGACAGCGGACTAACACCGATTAACGGCGGCATGGTTCCATTCAATGAAAAAGACTATGAAGACTTACTTTCAGATGATGGAATTGTTCGAGCAGAGACTAAAATCGTCGGGCGTGGAGCTGAGATTGAAACGCCTTTTAAAATTATTGAAGTATTTGCAAATCGATATCCTGATATTTTCGGGAAAACAACAACTGATGCTGAAAAAATTACATGCTTTAAATCAATTCAAAAAGGTGTCACTATTAAATCTACTTTGAGAGGTAGTGGTGCTAATGCTTCGAAAAATGGTCAACTATATCTAAAATATACCGATGGAACGTCAGAATTTTTAGTAAACAATCAAACATCTGAGTTTGTAGAAATATCAAAAACACTGACTGCTACGCAACTAGATCAATTATCTTCAACAGGCGTTTTGACGGTCTATGCGACGACTAAACGAAATGGCACTAATGACGCTGGTGCGATATCAGATGGTGTAACATCTGCATTATTAGAAGTGAAAGATTTACGTTTAATCGTTGAAATTGAAGCAAACGGTAAAACAATTATCGAGTCTATAATCGCGGCCAATCACATAGAAAATTTGGCGACTGAAGAAGAGGCTGAAACGGGTGAAGATAACAAGAAGATTATGACGCCGCTGCGAGTAATGCAGTCGATTAAAAAGTTCGTGGAGAATAAATTTGTAAGCATTGCTGGTAACGAGACTATTGGTGGTCTTAAAAACTTTCGAGATGGTTTGATGGTGAAAGAAAATACTGTTCTTACTCACAAAGGGGTAGTTACTATAAAATATTCCAATGCAGATTTTCCAACTGAAATTGCGAGCGGATATATTACCTTTGTGCGTTACGGTGACGAAATTCAAGTAGTATTTAACTTTAAAACTCGAACAGACAAAGATTTTGCAAAAGATCAATCGATCATTTGGGGAATTGCAGCTGATTTTCAGGCAGACACATCCGAACCTCAATATATTGGAATAGCAAGTACAGGTGGAACAACAAGCTTAGTTAAATTCACTGCTAATGGCGCAACTTTAACCGCGCATTCTACACTAACAAAAGATACTTGGTACGCTGGAACAGTCACATACTTAGCAAAAAACAAATTATAGGAGGAAGAATCATGAAAACAATTTATGAAATTTTATATCCGTTTGGATGCAAGAAAACAGAAGTTACAGAAGAATTTGAAACACGATTCCCGTATACGGAAGTATCACCAGATACAAACAGAGATTTCATGTTGCAGTTTTGGGACCCTAAAAGGACTATCTGGCGACCAATTGAATATATGGCAAACGAAGAAAAAATATGTTTGTTGGAAGAGTTTTATAGAAAGGCTACTAATGATGTACAAGACTTATCAGAAAAAAATGAATCGGTAAATGATCAATTGACAGATACTCAATTAGCTTTAGCAGAAGTATATGAAATGCTGGTACCAGACGATGCAGCAAAGGAGGTAGTATAGATGGCAAATATTTACGTGAATTTGATCCGGAAGGGATTGAAGACTATTGAAGAAGTTCCTAGAACAATCAGAAATGAAGTACAAGCAATCCTTGATGCAGAAACTGCGGATTAGGATTGCTTTTTATTTACTCAGAAGGGAGGTGGAAGAAATGGCCGTAGTATATGCGACTTTAATTATTAAAGGCAAGAAGACGATTGAACAAGTACCAGGTCTAATTCGCGAGCAAGTGAAAGAGATTCTAGTAGATATGGATTTGCCAGAATTGGCAGAGTAACAATTTAGCCTCGTTTTTAACGGGGCTAATTATTTAGTTGGAAGGCGGGGGAGTTTTGAAAGATGATACTGCACAAGATGTTATTGAGCGCTTAGTGCGCATTGAAACAAAACTTGATAATTACGAGGCATTGAGAGAGAAGGCGGATGCTGCGAAAGATGTGGCGGATCACGCATATTCTATTGCACTCAACAATGCTGATGACATCAAAGAAATTAAAGCAAATAACAAATGGTCATGGGGGTACATGATCGGTTTAGGCATCACAATTATTGGCTATTTTTTAACGAAATTATAGGGGGGTTCGAAATGATTTTACCGGACAAGTATTACCAAATTATTAAATGGGCGGTTCTCACGGTGTTGCCAGCTGCATCTGTTTTAGTTGGCACACTTGGAAAAGCATACGGTTGGGGTGGCGCGGATATGACTGTGCTAACAATTAATGCTGTAGCTACTTTTTTAGGAGTAGTTACAGGTGTCTCAGCATACAATTCGAAAAAATAGGAGGAATCACATGAAAAAGAGAATTACTTTGTTGAGCCTTTTACTGGCTCTTTTTTTGTTGCCTTTTTTCCCGAGTACCGCACAAGCGGCGAAAGGGGATCAGGGTGTAGATTGGGCCGTTTATCAAGGGGCACAAGGGAAATTCGGGTATGGCTCGGATAAGTTTTCGATTAGTCAAATCGGTGGATACAATGCTGGTGGTTTGTATAATCAGTGGACGTATTCTAGTCAAGTAGCTTCGACAATCGCACAGGGCAAACGCGCACACACTTATATTTGGTATGATACGTGGGGAAGCATGAGTATTGCTAAAACTACTTTGGATTATTTCTTGCCAAAAATTCAAACGCCTAAAGGTTCGATTGTCGCACTGGATTTCGAACATGGTGCAAGCTCTAATAAACAAGCCAATACAGACACCATTTTGTACGGCATGCGGCGAATTAAGCAAGCCGGTTACACTCCGATGTATTATTCGTACAAGCCTTTCACACTTCAATATGTGTACTATCAGCAGATTTTGAAGGAGTTCCCTAACAGTTTGTGGATGGCAGCTTATCCAAATTACAATGTGACACCATCACCAGTTTGGAGCGTGTTTCCGAGCATGGAGGGCGTAGCAATATATCAGTTTACAAGTACTTATGTTGCTGGTGGACTTGACGGTAATGTTGATTTAACAGGTATCACAGATAACGGATACAACGGAGCCATTAAGGACGATGATGGAAAAGTTACTGTTAAGCCTGACACAGAAACGCCAGCGATTGATCAAGGTCAGCAAGCGAACGAAACACCTAAAAAAGACATTGAACCAGGCTTCAAAGTAAAAGTGAATTTCTCTGCTTCTACTTGGTCAACCGGACAAGCAATCCCACAATGGGTGAAAGGTAATAGTTACACTGTTAAGGAGGTCAGCGGAACGAAAGTATTGCTTGACGGAATCATGAGCTGGATCAATCGCAAGGATGTTGAAATCTTGCAAACAACCACTCAAACGCCAAGCACTACTACATCGACACATATTGTTCGTTCGGGTGAGACTCTATCAGGTATCGCTTCTAAATATGGGACAACCTATCAAACGCTTGCTAGTCTTAATGGTTTATCCAATCCGAATTACATTTATGTTGGTCAACAACTGAAAGTTTCGGGAGCGGCTAGTACATCGAGAGTTTATATTGTCATTTCAGGTGATAACTTATCCACGATTGCCCAAAAACTCGGGACGACTTATTCAAGTTTGGCTCAAAAGAATGGTATTGCGAATCCAAACCTGATTTATCCAGGGCAACGCTTAGCATACTAATAAACTAGACTTCAGCTTAATTGGATGCTCTGCACAAATGACCCGAAAGGCAACACGGTTGGCGGATACCAAGACTTCACAGAGACACGCTGGTATCACGACTTGTAAAATAATGTTTGCATCTAATTTTATTTATGAGTTATACTAACTAACGCTGGTGGCTGATACCAGTATTAGAGACATGCTGATCGACCACCCCCATGGTTGGTCAGCTTTTTGTTTTGGAACCTAAATGGTTGATATAAAACCAGTATACGAATACTATCTAAATAGGGATTCCTGATACAGCACCATTGAGAGAGAAACAGGATATGCTGTGGGGAAGTTCAGGAATCCCTAATTTATATTTTAACGCTTTGTATGCTTATGCACAAATGCTCATTCGTACTCTTAGCTCAGCTGGTGAGAGCAGACGGCTCATAACCGTCCGGTCGTAGGTTCGAGTCCTACAGGGTACATAAAATATACCCTCTACAGCATTAGTTGGTTGTAGAGGGTATATGTTATTCTAATTACTTTTGTAGATTCAATTATTTGTCTAATTTTTTCTTGACGTCATCCGTGATATCTTCAACTTTTTCTTTTGCGTCTGCCGCTACTTCTTTTACTTTACCAACAGCTTGATCAAGTAGGCCTTCCGCTTTCTTTTTGTTGTCACCAGTTACTTTTCCTGTGGTTTCTTTCGCTTTACCCTTAGCTTTGTCCGTAAAACCTTTGTCTGTCATAATAAAGCCCTCCTTTTATTTCTAATCATATTATAGTAGTAGTTCAAAAGTTAAAGCAAATCA
>SKEH01000390.1_pt1 | contig 27815 bp, 20 predicted proteins | sample 4826571 | NCBI WGS metagenome assembly SKEH01 (sample SAMN11008814, study PRJNA524170) | human gut metagenome | biome: Human fecal sample; material: Feces; isolation source: fecal sample from pouch patient p29 | host: Homo sapiens | place: Israel: Tel-Aviv | collected 2016-09-14 | reverse complement strand
TTTTAGTTTTTTCTTATATTTGGTTATAATTTAATTATAAAATAATTTGAAAGAGGTGAGAAAGGTATGGAAGAGAATAAATTATTAATGACGATCCAACTGACCGAATTGAATCAATTTGAGAAGAAAAATCAAATTGAGGATTGGCTTGCGTTTATTCGATTGTTGATTACGCCGTCCTATTTCCAATCTTCTCATCAAGGAATGAGACCATTCGAATTGAAGAGATTCCAACAAGTGTTACTTCAGGAGGGTCCGCTGGATTTTGGCTGGTTCATCATAGGAAATGACGGAAATGAATTCAGCATTCATTTTGACGGACAAGAAATAGTGATGAAAAATATTTTTCAAAAGCAACTGATGGATAAGCATGCTGCTGTCATACGAGATTATATCAGAACAAAGATGTTTCAGCATGGTGTTTTTGCGTATATAAGACCTTACGATGAATTCGTGTACAACAATACCACAGATATAGATGAACGTTTGCTCATTGAAACGAAAGAGGAAATTCGTCTATTACCAAAAATCAAACGGGCAGATGGAGAAATCATCGTTGATTGTAATCAGTTTTCTGGATATGACCTATCTTACCAAGGGTTGTGTTTTACTTCTTGCTGGGAAATGTATTACAGTTCCTACTATTATCGTGTGATTCCCAAGCAAATCTTCTTGGATGTGCAACAAGTGGAATGGGTCAAAGAGTATGAGAATCAGGTAGTTGCTGTACAGCTTTATCGCGACCCCTTCAATTGGAAAGCTGAAGTCAATCAGCAATTTCAAGCTTACTATCGCGATCAGTTGGGATTTGATCATTTAGCGTGGGACAATGGCGTAGGACTATTGAAAACTCCTTTTATAGAATATGCCTATACAGACAAAAGTGTTCAATCTGTTCAATATCAAAACAGAATGATGCAGCCTGCCCCCAAGAAGAAAGCTACCTTTTTTGTTACTAGAAATTATAATTTTGAAAAAGATGAATATAGAGAAAAGAGGATAAAAGGTGCATTGAATACTCAAGCTTACTTCCCTTGGGTGGATGAGCAACGTGCGCAAATGATGTCTTATAAAGTAATCGATCCGAGCATTACACTAGATAACGGTATTCAAGCTTATTGTTATTATATCCGAGAGTACTTGGAAGTAGCGGTAGAGGATGAAAAGTATCAAGAATACCTGTTGATTTTGCGGCTTTATGTCCCAAGTGATATTTTAAAAAAAGTGCCTCTGGATGAGATACGTGAGGAATTATCCGATATCAAGTTCAAAAGATTTAGAAAACGAAGAGGTAGATTGGCTTTTGACGTAAAGAAAGATATCCATCATTTGAGAGTAGAGATCTTAGATTATCCTAAGTTAGAACAGTTAGCGACAGCGCAAAAAAGTTGAGGTGAAAAAAATGGATAAACGTTTGTACTATCGCATCATGCTACCTACAGCATTACTTGCTTTACTCATTTTTTTGATTCCAAGAATACCGATACGTTCAATTTTGGGATTTTTAGTCATGCTTAGCGGACTGGGCTTTTATTATTATACCCTTCATAAAACTAAAATAAGTAAACAAAAGGAAAAGGTCTAATCGCTAACCAGCTGGTTGACCGAAAGTGATAGTTAAATAAGTGATAAATAACAGAACGTCGAAGCACACAAAAACTTGTGGTATTCGAACTTACGTGGACGTATACAAAGTTCTGTCATTTATCGCTTTTTTTGATATATAGGGTGAATTTTGAATGAAATGATTCGTTTATGGTTGTAAGAGAATATTTTTGAATGTTTTTGAATGTTTTATATTGAATTTATAAAAATAATGTGCTACTATTTGTCATGAGGTGATCGTGGAAATGCTTACAGAGGAACGAAGACAGAAAATACTTCATTTATTGGATCAACATAAGATCGTGAAGTCACAGGATCTAGTAAACCTTCTAAATGCTTCTGAATCAACAATCAGACGCGATTTACAGGACTTAGAAAACGATGGGCTTCTTGAACGTATCCATGGTGGTGCAAAAAAAGGACAGCTTTTAGGCTTTGAACAAGCAATGAGCGAAAAAACGCTCAAAAACGTTCACGAAAAACATAAAATTGCCCAAATCGCGGCGGAATTGATCAATGATGAAGACGTGATCTACTTGGATGCTGGTTCAACGACATTGGAAATGATTCCTTATCTACAGGGGAAAAAAATTACTATTGTCACCAATTCAGTCAAACATGCTGCAAGTCTAGTTGACTTACAACTTCCTACAATCATTCTAGGAGGCATGATCAAGTTATCAACGAATGCAGTATTAGGCTCTAGCGTGATCGAGCAATTAAAAGACTTTCATTTCAATAAAGCGTTCATGGGGATGAATGGTGTCCATGTTGAGCGTGGTTTTACGACGCCTGACCCAGAAGAAGCTGCGGTAAAACGTCTAGCGATGGCACATTCAGAAGAAAGTTTTGTCTTAGTCGATCAATCGAAATTCAATCAATTAAGTTTTACTTTTGTCGCACCTTTAGAAGCAGCTACGATCGTAACCGAGTGTTGTCCATCAGAATATGCGGAACAATATCGTGAACGGACAACAATTAAGGAGGCTATACAATGATTTACACAGTAACATTGAACCCGTCAATTGACTTTATTGTAAAAGTTGATGGATTGAAACTAGGTGATTTGAATCGAATGAAAGAAGACTTCAAACTACCTGGTGGGAAAGGTATCAACGTATCAAGGATCTTGAAAAGGATGGACACGGAATCGACCGCTCTTGGATTTTTAGGTGGATTTACCGGCAATTTTATTTCTGAATGGTTAAAGGAAGAGCAAATCAATACAGCCTTTACCAACGTCCAATCTGATACACGAATCAATATCAAATTGAAATCGGATACTGAAACGGAAATCAATGGATTAGGACCAGTTCTTTCTGAAAAAGAAATTGAAGATTTAAAACAAGCGATGAATAACGTAAAAAAAGGCGATATCGTTGTTTTGTCAGGTAGCACACCAGCAAGTTTAAGAAACGGATTTTACCAAGAATTAATTGAGATTATCCGTGGAAAAGAAGCAGAATTTGTGATTGATACAACAGGTGATGATCTTAAAGATGCTTTAGCGAAAAGACCATTACTGATCAAGCCGAACAATCATGAATTAGCTGAACTATATCACACAGAATTCAAGAGTATTGATGATATCCTTCCATATGGTAAAAAATTACTTGAAGAAGGTGCTCAAAACGTATTGATCTCTATGGCCGGTGATGGTGCTTTACTCTTCACAAAAGATGGTGCGTATCAGTCGAATGTCTTAGTACGTCCGTTGAAAAATTCGGTAGGAGCAGGAGATTCAATGATTGCTGGTTTTATTGGATCTTACAGCAAAGATCAAGATCCAGTTGAAGCATTCAAATGGGGAGTTGCATGTGGAAGTGCTACAGCATTCTCTGATGATTTAGCAACAAAGGCATTGATCGATGAATTAATACCAGAAGTTGAAATTACAAAAATTGATTGATTTCTAGGAGGGTTATCATGAATATTAAAGACTTAATGATCAAAGATGCAATGATCATGGACCTACAAGCGACTGATAAAAAAGGCGCAATTGATGAAATGGTCCAAAAAATGTATGAAGCAGGTCGTATTTCAGATATTAAAACCTACAAAGACGGTATTTTAGCACGTGAAGCACAAACATCAACTGGTTTAGGTGATGGTATTGCAATGCCTCACGCAAAAAATGCAGCTGTCAAAGAAGCAACAGTTTTGTTTGCCAAAAGCAAAAAAGGTGTTGACTATGAATCATTAGATGGTCAACCAACATATTTGTTTTTCATGATTGCTGCACCAGAAGGGGCAAATGATACTCATTTACAAGCATTAGCAGCATTGTCCCGCCTTTTGATCGACCCAGATTTTGTCGGAAAATTAAAACAGGTGGAAACACCAGAAGCTGTTCAAGAATTATTCCAAACAGCAGAAGAACAAAAAGAAGCAGAAGAAAAAGCTGAAAAGGAAGCACAAGCAACAGAAAAAAGTTTAGATCCTAAAAAGAAATATATCGTTGCTGTAACTGCTTGCCCAACAGGAATCGCTCATACGTATATGGCAGAAGATTCGCTTAAGAAAAAAGCAAAAGAAATGGGCGTTGATATCAAAGTTGAAACAAATGGTTCTGAAGGGATCAAGAATCGTTTGACAGCAGAAGATATCGCTCGAGCAGATGGGGTCATCGTCGCTGCAGATAAAAAAGTTGAAATGGATCGTTTCGATGGGAAAAAATTAGTCAATCGACCAGTCAGCGATGGTATCCGCAAGCCAGAAGAATTGATCCAATTGGCAACGAATGACACTGCCCCAGTTTTCCATGGAGAAGGAAAAGATGGTGCAGCAGATGAAGGAAATGCTGATGGCACAGTTGGTCAAAGAATCTATAAAGATTTGATGAATGGTGTTTCTCATATGTTACCGTTTGTTATTGGTGGCGGGATCGCAATTGCTCTTTCCTTTATGATCGACCAATTCATGGGTGTTCCTCACGATCAATTGGCACACTTAGGAAATTATAACCAACTTGCTAGTTGGTTCAATCAAATCGGTCAAGCTGCATTTGGCTTCATGTTACCAGTCTTAGCGGGATTCATTGCTTCAAGTATTGGTGATCGTCCTGGATTAGTTGTTGGTTTTGCAGCTGGTGCTTTAGCAAATACTGGTGGTGCAGGATTCTTAGGTGCATTGATCGGTGGTTTCATCGCAGGTTATGTGATCGTGTTCTTACGTAAAGTATTCAAGAATTTGCCAAAATCATTGGATGGGATTAAAACGATCCTATTTTACCCAGTCTTTGGTTTATTGATTACCGGATTCTTGATGTTGCTGGTCAATGTCCCTATGAAGGCGATCAATGATGCATTGAATAGCTTTTTGACTGGCATGAGTGGTTCAAATGCCGCACTACTTGGTGCTTTGCTAGCTGGAATGATGGCAGCCGATCTTGGTGGACCAATCAATAAAGCAGCATATGTATTTGGGACAGCTACTTTAGCTACAACTGTTGCAACTGGCGGAAGTGTAGTCATGGCATCTGTTATGGCAGGTGGTATGGTTCCACCATTAGCTATTTTCGTAGCAACACGTCTATTCAAAAATAAATTTAGCAAAACAGATCAAGATGCTGGTTTGACAAACATCATCATGGGGCTATCCTTTGTTACAGAAGGTTCTATACCTTTTGCAGCCGCTGACCCTGTTCGTGCTATTCCAAGTTTCATTATTGGTTCAGCCCTAACTGGTTGCTTAGTTGGTGCATTGGGAATTAAATTACTTGCACCACATGGTGGTATCTTCGTTGTTTTCCTAGTAAGTCAACCAATCATGTATCTTGTATTTATTGCTATCGGTGCAGTTGTTTCCGGTGTGATCTATGGTCTATTGAGAAAAACACCCGAATTAGCAAAAGCTTAAAATCAGTTCTAGTAACTACTTGGTTTCCTTTATTGAGGAAATCAAGTAGTTTTTTTGTGCAAATCTTTGACGGCGTAAAATGTGTATAGTATCATTTATTTATAATCAAAAATTAATAAAGTGCATTGACCAATAATGATGGATTTCTCAATTTTGAAAAATTTAAAATTATCTATATTACTGAGAAAATTTTCGTGAATACATAGTGTATCTACAAATATAGCTGAAAATACTATTTGGAATTTTGGTATTTTTTTGTGATAAATAAGAACATAAAACTTAGTGGAGAAAACGAAACCGTTCTTTTTAGTTCGGAAAATGAATGAATGTTATAATTTGATGAGAGTGATTGAGAAGAGAAATCTTTACATTGAAAGCAACCAGTAAAGATGAAAGCAATTAGAAAATGATGATTCATTTTCGTGGGAAATATAATTATCTTTAGTATATAAGTACGTCTAAATTCAAATATATTGGAAAGTATGAGATTGCCACGTTGTTCATTGTATAGTGAGGAGGACAATCATGATGGAAAGGTTGAAAAATAATCGCAAACAGCACGTTGTCGGTATTTTTTTCGTCACAATTCTACTGACTATTACTTGGTTCATTTCTCAGCATCATGTTCAAGGAAAAACAGAAAAAGTGGCTGTTGTAAGCGGGGATTTTTTACCTGAACAAAAAGATGCGCAAAAAATATCTGATAAAGAAATGACAAGACTTGCGCAATCGGCACTGGATAAAAGCAAATTCAATTTGGTTATTTCGCCAGAAGCAAAATTCTGTGAACAAACGTTAAAAGGAGATTTGAAGATCAAAAACCCAAGCAAAAATAGTTACCCTATCAATGTGGAGATTCGGGAGAAAACAACCGACCGACTTATTTATACTTCTGGAGCAATTGAACCTGGTTATGAAGTAAAAGAAGTGACTTTGGAACAAAAGTTGAAAAAAGGGGAGTATCCATCTGTTGCATTGTTTAGTCTCTATGATCCGATTACGAAAGAAAAAAAGGGACAAGTTGCCGCAGGAGTCAATTTAACGATCGAATAGGGAGGATAAGTGGATGAAAAGACTGTTGATTCGTTTATTATTAGTAGGCAGTTTTATCGGAGGCACGGTGCCGATGATCACTCAAGCGGAAGAAATAAACGAGAAAGAACATGCGGATATCCAAGTGAATGGATCATTGGGAGTAGACCGTGAACGGATGGAAGAAATCAACGAAAGCAGTGAAGATTGGCTCAATGTGACGGTAGATACTGCGACGATTTTCTATAATGTCAATGGTCAAAAAAAGATCCAATCGCCAACTTATAATATTACGAATAATTCCAGTCGTCCGGTAGATGTTTCGATCACCAATTTTGTTCAAACAAATAACGAGTCGATTGCGGATATCTCTGCTTTGACTCTGACATCACCCACAGCAACAACAGATGAGACCCTGATTTCAAACGGCACACTAATCAATTTTGGTAGCCCCATCCACTTATTTACTTTAGCAAATAAGGAAGGGAAATTGACTACAGATGGATTGACTAATTATCCGTCTGCAACGACTTTTGGATATGGTGGCACATTGACTTCGAATTCGGTGTCGAAAAGTTCTCCAGTCTTTACGATGACGTTACAATTGGATGCCTTTTCGTGGATGGAACCTTAAAGAACCATAAAAAACGAGGTTGGGACAGAAGTGTTTAACTCCGAGAAATAAGAAGAAAGTAACGAAAATTGCTTTTCAAATTTTTGTGAATTTCGGCTTATTTCCGAAGGAGTTACTTCTGCTCCCACCGTTTATTCGGAGTTAGAGTCTGTGGCAAAACTGATTTTTAGTTTTGTCCCACGCTCGTTTTTTCTTCAATTTTTCTAGAATCTAAACGACTTTTGTCTTGACCTTCTTTTCAACTACGTTTTTCGAAGGATAAACCGAGAGCTTAAAAAGTTTAAGAAGCAATAGTCAATATCTTCTGTTCTTTTCAAGCTGATCGATTCTAGCCGGATGATTTATTTTAAAAAGATTGTTTCAGTGCAGGGTGATACGAACGCTTAGCAATTTCTTTTTTGACTGAAGAAAGATGTGATTCATCTGTCAAAATGACTAAAATATCTCCCATTTGCATGATCGTATCTCCGTGGGTCAATAGTTCGTTTTTTCCTCGAATAATCGAAACAAGCAACATGTCCTGTGGCCAATTGAAATCACGAACCATCAAGCCATCCAGTAAGCTTTCTGCTGTGATAGGAAACTCAAAGGTTGTTTTCCCCTTTAGGAATGGAGGATGTTTATGAGCAAGCAAACGTTCAAGCAACGATTCATAGATCGGATTTCCGCCTAATAGGTCATTGATGATATAAGCGACTAGAGCCACTAAGCCAAGGGGCATCAGATGATTCAAGGAGCCAACCATCTCGGTTACCAAAATAACGGCAGTCAACGGAGCTTTACCGATCGCTGCAAAATAGCCAGCCATTGCAATAACGATGAAATCTTTGATATAAATAGGGTCCATTCCAAATGTGTGCACCAAGATAGTTCCGTAAATACTCCCTAATAAAGCGCCTAAAGTGAGGATCGGTAAAAATATTCCTCCAGGCAGACTGGCACCGTAAGAGACCATTGAAAAAACAAATCGAAGGATAAACAGTCCAAAAATCATCATCAAAGGTAAAGATGAATGACCTAATGAGATAATGATTTGATTTCCGCCACCTAAGATCGTCGGCCAAAAATAGCCAATCGGTAAAATAAGTAAGAATGGAACGAGTCCATGCCAATAAGAAGGCAAAGGTACTTTTTCATACATACGGGGCAAACTGAGTAGTACCTGTTGATAGACAAAACCCAATACGCCTAAAAAGATTCCTAAAACAATCAGAGAACCATAATATTTTAAAGGCAAAGAAGGTAATTCTCCTAGAGATAAAACTGGTTTTAGCCCAAAAAAATAAAGAGAAACAAAATTTGCCGTTACCGCTGATGCAAATGAAGTCAACCAGACTAATGGAGAAAAAGAGTGGTGGATTTCTTCTAAAACGAATAGCAGACCGGCAATCGGTGCGTTGAATGCAGCTGCAAGACCCGCACTTGCACCACTAGAAATCAGAATCTTCTGTTCGGAGGAGACACTGTGGAAGAGTTGACTTGTTCCTTGACCGACCACTGCACCTAACTGTATAGAAGGGCCTTCTCTACCTAAGAACAAACCAGAACCAACAGAAAGTATCCCGCCAACAAATTTCTTCCATAAAACAGAAAACCAGGAAATCGTTAGTTCACCTTGCAATTGACCTTCGACTTGAGGAATCCCACTACCTTTGATATCCGGATCACTTTTGATCAATAACCCTACCAGTAATGCAACAATGATGCTTATGACTGCACCAAGGATCAAGTAAATCGGTTCCCTTTGTGTCAATTCATAGAAGTGTTGCGTGAGTATGCCTAATTTTTCAATGGCTAACCGAAAAAGACTGACGACGATACCAGTAAACACCCCCACTACAATCCCTTTTAAAATAAAATAAAGTTGTGTTTTATCAATTTTTTTTACTGTTGCTTTTTTTTCCATCTTAACGCCTCGCTTCAACTTAATTTATCGCGAAATGAATGATTTTACAAGATTAAATGAAAGAAAAAAATTTCTTTTCATCTATTTATGCAAGACTAGTCTAATTTTCAGCATATTTAGGTGGCGAACATTTTCTTTAAGGAAGAGCCGGAAAATGCTATAATTTAGAAGATTGATAAAAGAAAGGATGTTGTTAATGTCATCCAAGACGGAATTATTGAACGGGATGAACCCTCGTCAAAAAGAAGCGGTTCTTCACACGGAAGGGCCATTACTATTGATGGCTGGCGCAGGAAGTGGAAAAACGCGAGTGTTGACCCATCGGATTGCGTATTTAATTGAAGAAAAAGAAGTAAATCCATGGAACATCCTTGCGATTACTTTTACCAACAAAGCAGCCAAAGAGATGAAAGAACGGGTCAATAAAATTTTAGAACACGGAGGAGAAGATGTCTGGGTATCGACTTTTCACTCAATGTGTGTGCGTATTTTAAGAAGAGATGTCGATTTTATCGGCTACAATCGTAATTTTACGATCATCGATTCGTCAGAACAGATTTCACTGATGAAACGTATTTTAAAGGAATTGAATATCGATCCTAAAAAGTATGATCCAAGAAGTATCCTTGGGACCGTATCACAAGCCAAAAATAGTCTGCAAACGCCACAAGACTTTGCAAAAATGCAAGGAAGTTATTATGAAGAAATTGCGGCAAAGTGTTATGCGGCTTACCAAAAAGAACTACAATACAATCAATGTATGGACTTTGATGATTTGATCATGAATACGATCCGATTGTTTGAAGAACATCCAGATTCATTGACTTATTATCAAAATAAATTCCATTATATCCATGTCGATGAATACCAAGATACGAACCATGCCCAATATACATTAGTGAATCTACTAGCGAAAAGATTCCGAAACTTATGTGTTGTAGGTGATGCGGATCAAAGTATTTACGGTTGGCGTGGAGCAGATATGCAAAACATCTTGGATTTTGAGAAAGACTATCCAGATGCGAGTGTTATTTTGTTAGAACAAAACTATCGCTCTACAAAAAATATTTTAAGTGCAGCGAATCAAGTCATCGAAAATAACAGTAACCGTAAACCAAAGAATCTTTGGACAGAAAATCGTGAAGGAAATAAAATCACTTACTATCGTGCAGATAACGAAAGAGATGAAACACGATTCATCGTTGACCGTATGCAAGAAGAAATAAGAGAAAATCAACGAGATTATGGTGATTTTGCAATTTTATATCGAACAAATGCCCAATCCCGTGTAATGGAAGAAACGCTTCTCAAAGCCAATATCCCTTATAAGATGGTCGGAGGGCATAAGTTCTATGACCGAAAAGAAATCAAAGATATTTTAGCGTATTTGAATGTGATCGCTAATCCGCAAGATTCCATCAGTTTTGAACGAATCGTGAATTCGCCTAAACGAGGAATCGGACCAGGTTCGATCGAGAAACTAAGAAATTTTGCGACGATGCACCAGTGGCCACTGCTAGAAGCGGCTCAAAATGTTGATTTAGCCAATATTAGCGGCAAAGCAGGACAGCAATTGGGCGCATTCGGTGAAATGATCAGTGAAGTGACGCAAATGTTGCCTTATCTGACAGTAACTGAATTGACGAAAGAAATCCTAGAGCGCAGCGGCTATCTAGAAGACTTAAAGATCCAAAATACGTTAGAATCGCAAGCAAGATTAGAAAACTTGGAAGAATTCTTAACCGTTACACAAGAGTTTGACAAACAGTTTGAAAAACAAAATGAAGAAGATGCTGACGCACCAGATGAAAAGCTGACTGTCTTCTTAAATGATCTAGCCTTAGTGTCAGATATCGATAACTTAGAAGAAGAAACTACCCAAGTTACCTTGATGACACTACATGCAGCTAAAGGTCTAGAATTTCCAGTAGTCTTTTTGATTGGTCTAGAAGAAGGAGTCTTCCCTTTGTCAAGAGCACTAATGGAAGAAAGCGAACTTGAAGAAGAGCGCCGACTTGCGTATGTTGGAATCACTAGGGCAGAAGAATCACTGTACCTAACAAATGCCTTCTCAAGGACTTTATATGGTAGAACACAGTATAACCGCCCTTCTCGTTTTGTCGAAGAAATCGATCAAGAGTTATTGGACATCCAAGGAATGCGGCCTACACCGAAAAAAAGCACACCTTTTGCATCAAAAGCAGCTACGCCAATCTACAAGCAGCCTGCTACAACAGTCGTGTCATCAAAAGCAACTACAGGCGGAGAAAGCAATGATTGGAAAGCAGGAGACAAGGTGAAACATAAAAAATGGGGAGCTGGCACAGTCGTAAGAGTGAGCGGTACTGCAAAAGATCTAGAACTAGACGTGGCATTTCCTAGTCAAGGAGTCAAACGATTATTAGCTGCTTTTGCACCAATTGAAAAAGCTTGAGTGGAGGAAAGAAAATGGAACACGAAATGACGATAGACGAAGCCGCTAAAAGAGCGGAGGAGTTGAGAACCCGATTAAGTCAGTGGTCTAAACAGTATTATGTCGAAGATAAACCAACAGTCGAAGATTACGTGTATGACAAAGCATATGCGCAATTAGTGGCAATTGAAGAACAGTATCCCGATTTGATCACATCAGATTCTCCTACGCAACGCGTAGGAGGGAAGGTCCTTACAGGATTCGAAAAAGTCACTCACGATATTCCATTGTATAGTTTGAACGATGTCTTTAGTAAAGAAGAACTCTTTGCTTTTGATCAGCGTGTCCAAAAAGCGATTGGGCATCCAGTTGATTATTGTTGTGAATTGAAGATCGATGGGCTGTCTGTTTCTTTGCGCTATGAAAATGGTGAATTTGTCAGAGGTGCTACACGAGGAGATGGAACTGTCGGCGAGAACATCACTGAAAATCTGAAGACAGTGCGATCCGTACCTTTGAAACTAAAAAATCAGATCAGTATCGAAGTGCGTGGTGAATGCTTTATGCCGAAAAAGTCATTTGTTCAATTGAACAAATCGAGGGAAGTTGAAGGGCAAGATATCTTTGCAAATCCACGTAATGCAGCTGCAGGTTCTTTGCGACAGCTTGATTCTAAAATAACAGCTAAAAGAAATCTGGATACCTTTTTGTACACAGTAGCAGATTTTGGTCCAATGAAAGCAAAGACCCAGTATGAAGCGCTAGAAGAATTAGACAAGATCGGCTTCCACATCAATCAGGAAAAACGCTTGTGCCATTCGATTGATGATGTATGGTCATTTATCGAAGAATACCATGAAAAACGGGTAGATCTTCCTTATGAGATCGATGGTATCGTCATCAAAGTCAACGATTTTACTTTGCAAGATCAATTAGGATTTACTGTAAAAGCACCGCGTTGGGCCGCAGCGTACAAATTTCCACCTGAAGAGGTAGAAACCAAAATCGAAGCAATCGAATGGACAGTAGGGCGCACCGGCGTTGTCACACCAACTGCTATCATGACCCCTGTCCGTGTGGCTGGTACGACAGTCAGTCGAGCAAGTCTGCACAATGGCGATTATATCAAAATGAAGGACATCCGCTTGAACGATACCGTTCAAATCTACAAAGCTGGCGATATTATTCCAGAAGTCGCTCAGGTAGTATTTGAGAAGCGACCAGATGACAGTGAAGAGTATCCGTTACCATCACATTGTCCAGTCTGTCAAAGTGAGCTCGTGCATTTAGATGAAGAAGTCGCTTTGCGGTGTATCAATCCGAAATGTCCGGCTCAAATAAAAGAAGGACTCAATCATTTTGTCTCTCGTAATGCAATGAATATCGATGGACTAGGACCAAGAGTTTTAGCACAAATGTACGACAAAAAATTGGTGTCTGATGTAGCTGATCTCTATAACTTGACCGAAGAACAATTATTGACTCTGGATAAAATCAAAGAAAAATCCGCAAACAATATTTTAACTGCAATCGACAACAGTAAAGAAAATTCAGTGGAACGCTTGATCTTTGGGCTAGGAATCCGTCATGTAGGCGCAAAAGCTTCAAAAATCTTAGCAGAACATTTCGGTGATTTGGAGAGCTTGAGCAAAAGCGATTTTGAAACGATCATTTCTTTAGATACGATTGGTGATATCATCGCAGACAGCGTAGTTACCTACTTTAGTAATGAAGAGGTCCATGATCTATTAGCTGAACTGAAACAAGCGGGAGTCAATTTTGACTACAAAGGGATTCGTCCAGCACAAATCGCAACGATCGATTCACCATTTAAAGACAAAACAGTTGTGTTAACTGGTAAACTGACGCGATTCACTCGAGAAGAAGCAAAAGAGACGATCGAGAATCTAGGCGGAAAAGTAACCGGAAGTGTTTCGAAAAAAACAGATATCGTCGTGGCTGGTGAAGAGGCTGGAAGCAAACTGATGAAAGCACAAGAATTAGGGATCAACGTTTGGACAGAAGAAGAAATGGCAGAGGCGTTAGCTGAAAGTCGGACAAATCCAGAGTGAAGTCCAACTTTTTTCAGATAAATTTCAAGAAACAATTTCAGATAACAAACTCTTATGTTAAAATAGAGAGCAAAGTTTTTAACTCGTGTAGAAAGAAGGGGTAGTATGGCGATCAGTGAAGAACAAGTGAAACACGTTGCCAAATTAGCAAAACTTGCGTTCGCAGATGAAGAACTTGCAAGTTTTACCGACCAATTAGGAAAAATCATTGATATGGTGGAATTGCTGGAAGAAGTAGATACTGAAGGTGTTCCATTTACATCAAATGTGGTTGAAACTGTAAACGTTATGCGTCAAGACCGAGCAAATTCAGGTTGGAATCGCGACGAATTAATGAGAAATGTACCAGAAAAAGAAGATGGCTTTATTAAAGTGCCAGCAATTATTGAGAATGGGGAGGCTGGCGCATAATGACAAAATTGTATGATCACTCTTTAGAAGAATTGCATGCAATGCTTGTATCTAAAGAAATCACTGCACAAGATCTAACAAAAGCAACATTTGACCGTATCAAAGAAACAGAACCAGAAATCGATGCGTTCATTACCTTGAATGAAGAAAAAGCAATGGCGATTGCCAAAGCGCTTGATGAAAAAGGAATCGATGAAAGTAACGTATTAGCAGGTATTCCGATCGGTATCAAAGACAATATCGTTACAAAAGACCTATTGACTACGGCTGCTTCAAAAATCTTATTCAATTTCGATCCAATCTATGATGCCACAGTAATGGATAAAGTTTACCAAGCAGACATGATCCCAGTCGGCAAATTGAATATGGATGAATTTGCTATGGGTGGTAGTACAGAAACGTCTTACTTCAAGAAAACAAAAAATGCATGGGATCACACAAAAGTTCCTGGTGGATCATCAGGGGGCTCAGCTGCGGCTGTAGCAGCTGGTCAAATCCCAGTTTCTTTAGGTAGTGACACTGGCGGAAGTATTCGCCAACCCGCATCATTTAACGGGATCGTCGGGATGAAACCAACATATGGTCGTGTTTCACGTTTTGGTTTGATTGCCTTCGCATCTTCTCTTGACCAAATCGGACCAATGACCCGTACAGTCAAAGACAATGCGTTAGCTTTGACAGCTATCAGTGGGTATGACGAAAAAGATGGGACTTCATCAGGTGTGTCTGTGCCTAACTTCGCAGAAGGATTGACAGGTGACATCAAAGGCATGAAGATCGCATTACCTAAAGAATATCTTGGTGAAGGTGTTGCTCCTGGTGTGAAAGAAGCAATCCTTAAAGCAGCGGATACGTTCCGTTCCCTAGGTGCAACGGTTGAAGAAGTCAGCTTACCCCATTCAAAATATGGTGTAGCTGTGTATTATATCATCGCTTCATCAGAAGCAAGCTCAAACTTGCAACGTTTTGACGGTATCCGCTACGGCTATCGTTCAGAAAATGTAAAAAATCTTGAAGATGTATATGTAAACTCACGTACAGAAGGATTCGGTGAAGAAGTTAAACGCCGTATCATGTTAGGAACATTCTCATTGAGTGCAGGTTATTATGACGCTTACTTCAAGAAAGCCGGACAAGTCCGCACGTTGATCAAACAAGACTTCGAGAAAGTTTTTGCTGACTATGACTTGATCATCGGCCCAGCTTCGCCAACCGTAGCTTTCGGAATCGGTGAAAATATCAATGATCCGATCACGATGTATATGAGTGATATCTTGACGATCCCAGTCAATTTGGCAGGTCTTCCAGGAATGTCAGTTCCTGCAGGATTATCTGAAAACATGCCAGTTGGTTTACAGATCATCGGGAACTATTTTGATGAAAAAACAATGTATCAAGCAGCATATGCTTTTGAACAAGCAACAGAATTCAAAAATCAAAAACCAGCAATCTTAGGAGGGAAAGACTAATGAATTTTGAAACAGTCATCGGGCTTGAAGTCCACGTTGAGTTGAAGACAAACTCAAAAATCTTCTCTCCAGCACCAGCTCACTTCGGCGCTGAACCAAACAGTAATACAAATGTGATCGACTGGGGGTATCCTGGGGTATTGCCAGTCATGAATAAAGCTGCGTTAGAATTTGGGATGAAAGCAGCGCTTGCATTAAACTGTGAAATCTCAAAAGATACTCATTTTGACCGTAAAAACTATTTCTATCCAGACAATCCCAAAGCGTACCAAATTTCTCAATTTGATCAACCAATTGGACATGATGGCTGGATCGAAATCGAAGTAGAAGGCAAGAAAAAGAAAATCCGTATCGAACGTGTCCATCTAGAAGAAGATGCAGGAAAAAATATGCATGGAATCGGTGGGTACTCCTATGTTGACTTGAACCGTCAAGGAACGCCACTGATCGAAATCGTTTCTGAAGCAGACATGCGCTCACCTGAAGAAGCTTATGCTTATTTAGAAGCACTACGTTCAATCATCCAATTTACTGAAGTCAGTGATGTGAAGATGGAAGAAGGGTCAATGCGTTGTGATGCCAATATTTCTTTACGCCCATATGGTCAAGAAGAATTTGGTACAAAAGCAGAATTGAAAAACTTGAACTCTCTTTCTTTTGTTAAAAAAGGACTAGCGTTTGAAGAAAAACGTCAAGCAAAAGTCTTATTATCAGGCGGCGAGATCCAACAAGAAACACGCCGTTTTGATGAAACAACAAACAAAACGATTTTGATGCGTGTCAAAGAAGGATCAAGTGACTACCGTTACTTCCCAGAACCTGATATTCCAAAATTCGTGATCGATGATGAATGGATCCAAAAAGTGAAAGCAAGCCTACCAGAAATGCCAGCTTCTCGTCGCCAACGATATATCCAAGAGTTAGGATTACCTGAATATGATGCAATGGTCTTGACTTTATCAAAAGAAATGTCAGATTTCTTTGAAGAAACATTAGCAAATGGCGCAGATGCAAAACAAGCTTCTAACTGGTTGATGGGAGAAGTTTCTGCATACTTGAATAGTGAAAAACTTGAATTGGCCCAAACAAAATTAACACCTGAAAATCTTTCAGGGATGATCCGCTTGATCGCTGATGGCACAATCAGTTCAAAAATCGCGAAAAAAGTCTTCCGCGAGTTGATCACGGATGGTGGAGATGCACAAGAAGTAGTTGAGAAAAATGGTTGGGTACAACTATCTGATCCAGCAAAACTTTTGCCGATCATCAATGAAATTTTAGACAACAATCAACAATCCGTTGATGACTTTAAAAATGGGAAAGACCGCGCAGTTGGATTTTTAGTTGGACAAATTATGAAAGCAACGAAAGGACAAGCTAATCCTGGTATTGTCAATAAATTGCTTAAAGAAGAATTAGCAAAACGCTAGAGGTAAATGATGAAAAAAGCTCGAGTGATTTATAATCCCACCTCTGGAAAAGAACTATTGAAAAAAAATCTAGCCGATATCCTCCAAGCTTTGGAGGAGTCTGGCTATGAAGCAAGTGCATATGCCACGACACCAGAAGAAAACTCAGCGAAAAATGAAGCGACAAGAGCAGCAAAGGCAGGTTTTGACCTGATCGTAGCAGCAGGCGGCGACGGAACGATCAATGAAGTTGTAAATGGTATTGCATCACTGGAGCAACGACCAAAAATGGCCATTATTCCTGCTGGTACAACAAATGACTACGCACGGGCATTAAAAATTCCGCGTGACAATATCAAAGCAGCGGCCGAGGTGATCAAAAAGAATCAAACGGTTAAAATGGATATCGGTCATACGGATGACAGCTATTTTATCAATATTGCTGCCGGAGGTTATCTGACAGAACTAACCTATGAAGTTCCTTCAGAACTGAAAAGTATCTTCGGCTATCTTGCTTACCTTGCCAAAGGCGCAGAAATGCTGCCGAGAGTAAAACCAATCAAGATGCGCCTGAAGTATGACGAAGGAGAATATATTGGCAATGCCTCGATGTTCTTCCTTGGTTTAACGAACTCTGTAGGTGGTTTTGAAAAAATTTCTCCAGATGCCAAATTAGATGATGGTAAATTTTCATTGATCATCGTCAAAACAGCCAACATCTTTGAGATCCTGCATATCGCTGCGTTGATGTTGAATGGTGGACGCCATGTAGACGATCCACGTGTCATTTACACAAAGACTAGCAGTCTGTTTGTGGAAACCGAAGATGACGTCAATCGTCCTGTGATGATCAACTTAGATGGCGAATACGGCGGTAATGCGCCAATGCACTTCCAGAATCTACACCAACACATCGAATTTTACGCAAATACTGATCAGATCCCAGATGAAGCGATCACTGGAACGGATGAAGAAGTATTAGATGAAGTAGGAAAAGAATTCGTCAAAGAAGTGGAACGCTTAACTGATGAAGACATTGACGGCGATGGCAAAATCGCGGATAATGAAAAATAGTTCAAAAGAGGGAAAAGAAGTAATCAGTTTGATAAAATAAGCCGGATCATCCCGAAAATAGCTTGCGATATTTTCGAGATGATCCGGCTTATTTCTGAAAAAAGTACGATTGATCTTACTTAAGTATGATGAAATACACGAATACTTGGGATAATACCTCTTTATTGTGAAAAATCAACAAAACTGTGGTATGTTAATATCAATAAGGTAGAAAGTACGATTTCGTTGTCGAGAAGCGAATCAACAATGAGGCTGGTACAGAAGTGTCTAACTCCGAGAAATAAGAATTTAACGAAAATTGTTTTTCAAAATTTTGTGAATTTCGGCTTATTTAAGAAGGAGTTGCTTCTGCTCCCACCGTTTATCCGTTTTTAAAGAGTGAGACAAAAGTGTTTCTTACTTTTGTCCCACGCTCATTTCTTTCTACTTAGAACTAAAGATTTTTGTCACGACCTGAACGCATGTTTCAGAGACTAATGCCTTGAACAGAAGATAAAGACAGCGCATGAAAGCTATTTTATACTGTGTCTTCTTAATTTAAAGCTGTACAAGCACTGTACCTCATAAAGGAGTTAATCATGAAAGAACAAACTGTTAAAAAAAATGAACGTTACACCGTTGACATCATTGATTTAAGTTACGAAGGATTAGGTGTAGCCAAAGTAGATGGGTATCCACTTTTTATTGAAAACGCACTTCCTGGCGAACAAGTGGAGATCCTTGTAGTAAAAACTGGAAATAAATTCGGTTATGCAAAGGTAATGAATTGGCTAAAAGAATCTTCTGATCGTCAACCTTTAGAAGATAACCGATTGTTGCGCACGGGAATTGCTCCGTTAGCGCATTTAAAGTATGAACAACAACTTCAATTCAAACAAAAGCAAATCCAAAATGTAATGACTAAAATTGCCAAAATGCCGGAAGTAGAGATTTTACCGACAATTGGTATGGAAAATCCAGTCGCTTATCGAAATAAAGCCCAAATCCCAGTAAGAAGAATCGATGGACGTTTAGCAACAGGTTTCTATAAAAAGAATAGCCATGAACTTATTGAAATCGATGATTTTTACATCCAAGACCCTGCAATCGATCAAGCAATCATTGCTGTGCGAGAAATATTGCAACGTTTCCAAGTACGAGGCTACAATGAAGCAAAAAATGAAGGTCAAATCCGTCATATCATCATCCGAAGAGGACATTATTCTCATGAAATGATGGTTGTACTTGTGACACGTAAAGAAAAATTCTTTAAAGGAAAAGAAATTGCAGAAGTGATCCATGAAGAATTACCAGAAGTTGTTTCAGTGATCCAAAATATCAATGAAGAGAAAACGAATGTTATTTTGGGAGATAAAGAAAAAGTTTTATATGGTAGAAGTTATATTGAAGACCAGCTACTAGGAAAAACGTACCGTATCTCTTCAAAATCATTTTATCAAGTAAATACAGAGCAGACTGAGAAATTGTACCAGAATGCTATTGATTTTGCAGACTTGAATGAACAAGATGTAGTCGTGGATGCTTACTCAGGAATCGGTACGATCGGTTTATCTTTAGCAGACCGTGTGAAAAAAGTCTATGGTATGGAAATGATCCCTGAAGCAATCGAAGACGCTCAGTTCAATGCGTTGACCAATAAAGTTGAAAACGCACATTATGAAGTCGGTAAGGCAGAAACTGTCATGAAAAAATGGCAAGACAAAGGGATTACTCCGTCTGTCATTGTTGTTGACCCACCAAGAAAAGGATTAGATGGCCGTTTTATCGAATCAGCAATTGCGATGGAACCAGAAAAAATCGTTTATATTTCGTGCAACCCAGCAACCTTTGCAAGAGACGCAAAACTATTTGCTGATGCAGGCTACCAAGTTGAGAAGATCCAACCAGTCGATCTATTCCCACAAACGTATCACGTGGAATTAGTCGCCTTACTAACACGTACAGCTTAATACGAACACAGCGAAGCAATTCAGAGTAAGATCTGGGTTGCTTTTTTTGATTTTAGATAGAAATTGCTGATTTTTAGTGTGCTGGAGTGGATTGATTGGTATGTTATATACAAGAAAATGCGTAGAAAAAAGTCTTGTGTTTAGAGCAAAACATCGAAACAAAGCTTAAGCGAGAAATAATTCGACACTTCGACAACTAGCCTTGTACTTAATAAATTTAAGTGGCGTTGAGGATAGGATGTTATTGTGCACTTACTCTTTCTACACATCGATCGGGTGGTATTTTTTTATTTGAAAAATTATAGTTGACAGTCTATGGGATATTGCCTATGCTTAAAAGTAAGTTTAGTAAACAGTAAACAGACGAGGTGCGAGTATGGCAAGTATGAGAGATATTGCAAAAATAGCGGGAGTTTCCGTAGCAAGTGTTTCCAGAATCTTAAATAATGATGAGACATTTAGTATCAATGAGAACACCAGAAGACGGGTCATTGAGATTGCGAATCAGTTGAATTACTCTAAAGAGAAAAATAAATTGAGTTCACGTGAAGTTGGAGACAAAAATACGATTGCTATCATCACTCGACATGATAGTGCATCAGAAGGAAATGATCCTTACTTTAGGATGATTCGTACCGGTATCGAAAAAGAAGCTGCAAAATGGCGATTAAAAACGATTCGCGTCTTTTCAATGCGTGAATCAAACAAAGACTTGGGCCAATTGGCTAAGTATGGTGCGGTAATTATCATTGGCGAAATGACAGCTGAGGCCTTAGCGGAAATCAGTCAGCACAATGATAAGCTCATTTTGGTAGATAATTACAGTGAAGAACTATTGTATGATTCTATCCAAACTGATTTTCCACAAAAGACACATCAAATTTTGGATATTTTGCAGGCTAAAGGACACGAAAATATTGCTTTTATCGGTGGAGTAGCTAGTCGAGTGACGATCTCTGGAGAAGTTGTTTATGACGAGCAAGAAATCCGGGCGGAAAATTATAAGAAATGGATGCTTCTGAATAAACTGGATAAGTATATCCATGTGTTGCAAGGAAAGTGGTCTCCTGAAACTGGTTTAAATTTTGGGAAAAAAATCGCACGGATGAACCCGCGACCAACAGCGATCATTGTAGCTAGTGACCCTATGGCAGTTGGTGTGTATAAGGCGCTCACTGAAGAAGGGTTGTCGATACCTAAAGATATCTCTGTAGTCAGCTTTGATGATATCGAGATGGCACAGTTTATGACGCCAGCCCTGTCCTCGGTAAAAATGAAAGCAGCGGAGATGGGACAAATGAGCGTGGAATTGGCTAAAAATAAGATTCTTGGTATTCGTACTATGCCAGTTAGAGTTATTTGTGGCAGTGAGTTGATTATTAGAGAATCCATTGGAGAGAGAAAAGATTAGTCAAATGACTGATCTTTTTTTATTTAGGGGTTGTGTAAACATTAACTAAACAGATATACTGATTTCAGTAAACGTTTACAATTAAAAAATAAAGGAGAACAAGTATGAAGTTTATTGATAAATTAGCCGAAAAGATGGTGCCATTTGCTCAGATAATTGCCAATAATAAGTATTTATTAAGTCTTCGAGATGGGTTTATGGTTGCTTTTCCTGCAACGATGTTTGCATCAATTATGATTATTATTCAAAATCTTCCCGCTACTTTTGGACTCTCTGAAAAACTCCCAGAAGGATTCATGACTTTCTTAAATGACTTTTTTGGACCAATTGGGAATGCAACGATGAGTATCACAGCAATTTTTGTCGTTTTTGGTATTGGGTATCAACTTGCTGGTAAATATGGACAGCCAAAATTATTTGCCGGAGCAATCTCTCTATCTTCCTTTTTAATGCTTTTGCCTTATGGCTCTTCGGATGAAATGGGTACTGTGATTCCTTTGTCCAAATTGGGGGCAGAAGGAATGTTTGTTGGTATTATCACGGCCATCATTGCAACCCAGATCTACTGTAAAATCAGTGCCGCAGGGTTAACCATCAAGATGCCGGACTCTGTACCACCGATGATTGCAGAATCTTTTATGGCAATTATTCCTGGCGCCGCACCTCTGTTTCTTTTTAACTTGATTCGCTATTTATTTACCTTTACTTCTTGGGGAAATGCGGTTGACTTTGTCTATGAAATTTTACAAAAACCATTGATGGGCTTAGGCGGGACCTTGCCAGCTGTTTTACTTGCTGTATTGTTCACTCAATTTTTCTGGTGGTTTGGGATCCATGGCACTCTTGTTGTCAACGCCGTAATCGATCCAATTATGAATGCTTTGGCAATTGAAAACTATGAAGCGTACAAATCTGGAGCTGAACAGCTACCACACATCATCAATACGACTTTTATGGGTGTTTTTGTGAATCAAGGTATGCAACTGGGAATTTCGATTACGATGGCTTTCTTTATCGCACGCTCGATTCGGATGAAAAAACTGATGAGGACAGTTGTTGCACCATCTGTGTTCAACGTTTCTGAGCCAATGACTTTTGGACTACCCATTGTTTTGAATCCAATTGCTTTTGTGCCGTGGATTTTAGCACCATTAGTCAGTACCGTGATTTCTTATTTTGCGATTGCTAGCGGATTGGTTCCACGACCTATCGGAGCAACTGTTGTATGGACAACGCCTGTTTTCTTATCTGGTTGGCTTGGGACTGGATCGATTGCCGGCGCGATTTTACAATTAGTAACCGTGGTAGTAATGACACTGATTTGGGTACCGTTCTTAATTGTGATGGACCGTGGTTACTTAAAAGATGAAAAAGATGAAATTGCATCACATGATTAAACAGCCTTATTGTTGAGCAATGAAGCTAAAGTTAACATGGGTGAAAATGACGTTGCAAAGCAAACTCAGAAAAGACTTAACATGAGAACTGATACATTGACCTGTAGTTACCAAATGGATACAACATCTTCGACTTTTTTCAGTATTCTACTTGGTGAACAAGAAAAATTCTTTTTGGCAAAACACTTGACCACATCCTTTGGAGAAGGGTGTCAAATCGAAACCATGATCCAAACTAAATCAGCGCCACAGTTGGTTCCAGCGGTGATGACTGTCAAAAAAATCACAGCCGATGAACTTTGGATAAACACCGTTCATGAAGAAGGCGTCATTGATCAGCGTTACCAAGTGACGAGTCAGAAAAATGGCAAGCTGCAGGTCACGTACTCGGAACAAAGCCATTTCGCTCAGCAACGGACGGCATACAGTTTTATGCTAGTCGCGCTTTTTTACAAATTCTTTTTCAATCGTGGCGTCAAGAAAAGAATGCGTTATCTCGAAGAGCTGTGCCAAAAAGTAGAAACAAGAAAATAGGAAAATTTGAGGAAGAACAATGATAGAAATTATTAACGACACCTTATTTCATTTATATAATGAAAAAATTAGTTATGTGATGTCGATTTTACCGAATCAGCAATTAGGACATGTATACTTTGGTCCATCGCTAGGAAAACTTGCTTCCTTTGATCAAAGTTATCTAGTCAAGAAAGAAAATAAATCAGCGGGTACAGTGAAATTTTTTGAAACGGACAATTTGTTTACATTGGCAGACCGTTTTCAGGAACTGCCAGTCTATGGAACCTCTGATTTTCGGGAAGGTGCGGTATCGATCTTTGAGGAAGCGACACCTTTATATGTGGATTTTAAATTTATACAAGCCCATTGTTTTCAAGGGAAAGAACGTGATCTCGCCCAGCCAGCTAGTTTTGCGAAGACTGATGAAAGCCAAAGCATTATTTTCGAATTAGCCGATACGGAACGGAATTTGAAAATGCACATCACCTATACTATTTTCAACGGGCTAGGCACGATTACTAGAAAGCAAAAAATAATTAATTTAGACGCAAAGCCACGAAAATTAGAACGCTTACTAAGTGGTGTGCTTGAGTTGAGAAATCAAGATTTTGAGTTGCTCCATTTATCCGGTGCTTGGTTAAAAGAGCGACATATCAAGTCCACACTCCTTACTCAGGGCACAATCAGTGTTGGCTCGTTAAAAGGGGCTTCTAGCCACCAACATAATCCTTTTGTGGCATTGAAAGAGAAATGTGCTACCAATGATGTGGGGCGAGTTTATGGTGCTAATCTGATCTATTCAGGAAATTTTTTGGCGCAAGTAGAAATGGATGAATGGGACAATGTTCGTTTGATGTTGGGGATTCATCCTGCGCAATTCACTTGGACCCTTGACCAAGGAGCGTGTTTTGAAGCACCTGAATGTCTCTTTACGTTTACCGAAAATGGACTGAATGGTTTGAGCCAAGAATCTGCTCGATTTGTCGAAAAACATGTGATTTCACCCTACTGGCAAAAGCGTGACCGACCAATCGTCTTCAATAATTGGGAAGCAACTTATTTTGATTTTGATGAAGAAAAATTACTGGCCTTAGCAAAAGAAAGCCATTCTCTAGGAATGGAATGTTTTGTTCTAGACGATGGCTGGTTTGGAAAAAGAAACGATGATCGTAGTTCTTTAGGAGATTGGATAGCTGATCCGCTGAAATTTTCTCAAGGCATTGGTCGATTTGCTGAAAAAATCCATGACATCGGGATGCAGTTGGGAATCTGGTTTGAACCAGAGATGGTCTCACCTGATAGTCAGTTATATCAAACACATCCAGAGTGGGTAGTCAAGCATCCTTATGAACGAATTTCAGTGGGGCGTGGTCAATATGTGCTGGATTTTGCTAATCCGGCAGTTGTTGATGGGATTTTTCACGCAATGAAAAAAATTATTGCTGAAACAAAATTAGACTATATCAAATGGGATATGAATCGGAATATAACCGAAGCATATTCACCATATTTAGCTGAACAAGGGATTGCTCAGACTGAATTTTATCATCGTTATATCTTGGGAGTGTATGCACTGTATCAAAAAATATTGGCTGAGTTTCCTACGATTTTGATTGAAGGTTGTGCAGGTGGCGGCGGAAGGTATGACTTGGGAATCCTATTTTATAGTCCTCAGATTTGGCCGAGTGATGATAGTGACGCCGTGGAACGTTTGTCGATTCAGACTGGAACTTTACTGGGATATCCGCTTTCTTCCTTTAGCAATCACGTTTCTGCTACTCCTAACCATCAAGTTGGGCGAATCACATCACTAACTTTTCGACAAAACGTTGCGATGTTTGGGCCTTTAGGATATGAATTGGATTTATTCAATCTATCTTCTGAAGAAAAGCAAGCGATTAAGACTCAGATTGCTTTTTATAAACAACATCGACAATTATTGACATTTGGTATTTTTTATCAAGTACAGCCGATAGGACAAGGGAATGAAGTTGCTTGGGCAGTTTATGACCCGCAACAAGAGCAAGCATTGATTGGCTTTTTTAGAGTTTTAGCACAAGCAAATCCAACAGCTGAAGCTTTTTTACCGCTCACATTCATCGACCCAACTCAAGTATATCAGGCGAATGATGAAAAGGTTTCTGGCCAAATTTTGAAACAGATTGGGTTACGCAAGCCATATCAGTTTAATGGGGTCAATCCTGGGACTGCTCAAGTAACCGGTGATTTCCAATCCTATGTGTATCATCTACAATTAGCTGAAAAAAAGGAGCAGACGGATGATGAATAAATTTTTTGATCAACACTTTATGCATGGTGGAGATTATAATCCAGATCAATGGTTGGACTATCCTGAAATTTTAAAAAATGATTTGGACTACATGAAGCAAGCACATATTAATACTGTGACTTTAGGTGTTTTTGCTTGGAGTGCTCTAGAGCCAGAAGAAGGTGTCTATCGGCTTGAGTGGTTGGATGAAATTTTCGATCAAATTCAAGCGATTGGCGGTAAGGTCATTTTGGCAACACCAAGTGGTGGGCGACCTCAATGGTTGAGCCAAAAATATCCTGAAGTGAATCGAACCAATGCCCAAGGACAAAAACATACGCATGGTTTTCGCCACAATCATTGCTACTCTTCACCAATCTATCGGAAAAAGGTTCATCAAATCAATGAACAGTTGGCAAAACGCTATGGATCACATCCCGCGTTAGCAATGTGGCACATTTCCAATGAATATTCTGGAGAATGTTTTTGTGGCTATTGTCAGGAAAATTGGCGCAAATGGTTGCAAAAAAAATATGGCGACTTAGCAACGTTGAACCATGCATGGTGGATGAGTTTTTGGGGGAATAACTATTCGGATTGGTCACAAGTCTTACCACCTTCGCCATTAGGTGAACATAAAGTACATGGAATGGACCTCGATTGGAAGCGATTTGTTACCGATATGACCATTGATTTTTATTTGCATGAATGTGAGCCGATCCGTGAGCAGACTCCGGATATCCCGATAACAACTAATTTTATGGCAGAAGGACATGCTACACAAGATTTTATTCCATTAGAAGGTATTGATTACAGTAAATTTGCTCGGTATGTAGACATCGTAAGCTGGGATAGTTATCCTGATTGGAATAACGATTTTGAGACATTAGCTGCTACAGCAATGAAATCGGCTTATGTTCATGATCAATATTGGTCATTGAAGAAACAACCTTTCTTAATCATGGAATGCACGCCAAGCTTTGTCAATTGGCATCAATTCAATAAAGCGAAGAAGCCTGGTGTTCACCAACTGAGTGGGATGCAACAACTTGCTCACGGCTCTGATAGTACGCTGTATTTTCAATGGCGCCAATCTCGTGGAAATTCAGAAAAATTCCATGGAGCCGTAGTGGGACATGATAATTCTGTGAAGAACCGTGTTTTCAAAGAAGTTGCTGATTACGGAGCACGTTTGGAAAAAATTGGAGAAATCCAAGGAACGACAAGAAAAAAGAAGGTTGCGCTTCTCTTTGACTGGGAAAGCAATTGGGCATTGAAACGCGGTGGCGGCTTTGGACGACCAACTAGACGCTACCCTCAGACATTGCAGGAACATTATCGCTATTTCTGGGAACAAGACATTCCTGTTGATATCTTGACTCCTGACCAAGATTTTTCCGAATATTCATTGGTCGTCGCTCCAATGCTTTATATGATGACAAGTGTAACAATGGAAAAACTCAACAAATATGTGGCAACTGGCGGTACGTTAGTTTCTAGTTACTTTACTGGTATGGTCAATGAAAATGATCTGTTATATCTTGGTGGAGTACCACAGCCGCTAAAGGAGCTTTGGGGGATAGAAGTATTAGAGTTAGACACTCTTTATCCAGAGGAACATAATCAAATCAGCTATCAAGATCATTTTTTTGAGACGAAGGATTATTCAGCAGTTATCGAAGCAAAATCAGCGCAAGTGTTAGGAGTCTATCAGTCAGAGTTTTATCATGGCACACCTGCAATAACGAAGAATTGTTTTGGCAGAGGTACAGCTTATTATTTAGCTGCTCGTACCAGTCATGATTTTTTCAAACATTTTTATGGACAGTTGGCTAGTGAACTTAATCTTACAGAAGATGCTATTGCAAAGCCTAATCCAGAAGTGTCGATTCAAGGGAGAACAAATGCTGAGCGAGACTACTACTTTATCATGAATTTTTCTGAGCAAGAGCAGCAGCTGACACTGGTTCGTAACGTGGTTGATTTGGAAACCAACCAGGCAGTGCCACAGCAGCTTTCATTAGCACCTTATGAAGTACGAGTGGTTTACGTGGCAAAAAAATGATTTCAAGGATAATCTAGTCACTTAGGAAGTTTATAGATTAGGGAGTTTTCAATCTATATGGTGGGAGTCAGTTTACGATTTAACTATCCTCTAAACTATAAGAAACCATAGCGTAGTAACTTTTAGTTATAGTTTGTTTGATAATAGATGAAAAATATTTTAGTCCTTTTCATTTTTATCATTTATTGGAGTGATAAGAAAAACAAGAGGTCGAGACAAAGCTAATTTTAGATTTGTCTCGACCTCTTGTTCTTTTGGTGTAAGCAATAAATAATAACAAAGTAAATTAAAAGCAACAAATATCATACATATACTATCAGATAGG